>RRYU01004226.1_pt1 | contig 10201 bp, 3 predicted proteins | sample 2162651 | NCBI WGS metagenome assembly RRYU01 (sample SAMN10267283, study PRJNA491782) | microbial mat metagenome | isolation source: biomat in the production well | place: Japan: Minami-Kanto gas field, natural gas well KTG3 | collected 2017-06 | reverse complement strand
AAGTTTTCTCATAGCTGCTTCTTGCAAACTAACCATTCCTTCTTGGCGAGCTAATTTATTTATTTGATCATCGGATGGTTTTAATAGTATTGATTCTTCAATAACCTTAGTAATGGGAAGTACTTCATGAATACCAGCTCTTCCTTTTACTCCTTTATTGTTACAAACCCCACAACCTTCGGCTCGGTAATAGATAATATCTGTTGGCAAACCCTTGCTCTCTAAAAATTCCTTGGGGTAGTCATAGGGCTGTTTACAGCTGTCGCATAGCTTTCTAACAAGTCTTTGCCCTGTAACAAACTTTAGAGCAGAGGCTAACATAAAAGGCTCTATCCCCATGTTTATTAAACGAACAACGGCACCCGCGGCATTATTGGTGTGAATTGTAGCTAACACCAAATGACCAGTGATAGAAGCTTGTACTGCAATCTTAGCTGTCTCTCTATCACGAATCTCACCGACCATTAAAACATCTGGATCTTGTCTCAAAAGAAATCTCAAGCCACTGGCAAAATCAAGACCTATTTTAGAGTTTACCTCGGTTTGCCTCACCATATCCATTTTTCTCTCAACCGGGTCTTCTAGGGTAGACAAAACTCTATCAGGCTCATTTAGTTTGTTTAATATTGTAAACAGTGTAGTAGATTTACCAGAACCAGTAGGGCCTGTCACAAGTACCAATCCATTTGGTTTGTGAGTCATGGATTCAAGGAGCCCCAGTTGTTCTTCGGAGAAGCCAAGATCGCTATATGATGCAAAACGCCCCTTGGTTTCCAAAACTCTCATTACAACAACCTCCCCAGAGCTTGTCGGAAAAATAGAAATTCTCAAATCTACATAATGATCTTTGTTCATCCTATTGGGATGAAAGCGAAAATTCCCTTCTTGCGGTTTGGCTGGACCCGTTAGCTCCAGATCAGCCATTACTTTTATTCTGGATAAGATTGATTTGTATAGTTTCAAGTCACATTCGTAAAAACTATTCATTGAACCATCAATACGAAACCTGGTTATCATTCTGCCTTCCTGAGGCTCAAAATGAATATCACTGGCATTAGCCTCAATAGAAGCTTTTATAATATTGTCTACTATTTTTATAACATCCTCGCTAATAGGGACTATTTCGTTATTCTCCTTGTTTAACATATGAAATTTGAATCATGAATCATGAATAATGAAGCATGAATATATTATTTATTTTTTAATAATTCCTATCTTTACTTCTTCTCCATTAACTTTCACTTCTTTTGTGTGTTCTAATTTTTCTGATATTCCCTCAGAAATACTCTCACATAGTGTTTCTTTTTTTATGTCACTCTCAAAAATAGCAAAAGCTTTTTTTACTTCCTCTGAAGAAGTCTCCCAATATAGGTCAGCCCCGTCTTCTATACTAAGCTCAGCATTTTTTCTCAAAGCATTTACAAAACGTACTATTTCTCTCTTTGTTCCCTCTAATTTTAGTTCTTCTGATATGGTTGTATCATATTCTACTTCTATATTTCCTTCTCCTGCTTTTGATTTTATAGACTTAACATTCAGCTCATCTTTAACTATCTCCTTATAATCATTTTTTAATTCATAATTCTTAATTCTTAATTCACTCAACGGTTGTCTTACTTTTATCCCAGCTTCATCTCGAGCTGCTAGTCCCAACTCAACCACCTTCATCACATCTTCCATTTCTTCTATTAGTTTCTCATCTACCTCTCCTGCTTCCGGCCAAGATTCCAGGTGAACTGATTTGTCTGAATTTTCAAAATTACTAGCAGTGACTTTTTGCCAAATGGTTTCTGCGAGAAATGACATAAATGGTGCCATTACCTTGGATAGTTCAATCAAAACATATTTTGTAGTGGCGAGGGCTGCTTGTTTATCAGCCTCATCGTCAGACTTGAATCTATCTCTGGAACGTCTTAGATACCAAGTTGAGAGATCGTTAATAAACTCTTCAATCGGTCTAACTGATTTTGGCAGATTATAAGAATCCATTTCTTCGCTAACTATTTTTATCAATTGATTTAATCTAGATAAAATCCATTTGTCTAGAATATTTTTACTTTCCAACTTTTCACTTTCATCTTTTAACTCTCTTTCATACAATTCATAAAACTTATAGACATTCCAAAGAATCATATTATTCTTTCGCAAGGCTTCCTTAACACCGTCTTCAGAAAAATTAAGATTCTCAGCGATCATTACCGGTGAACTCAAAAGATAATATCTCAAAGCATCTGCTCCATAGGTTTCCATAATATCATTTGGATCTGGATAGTTTTGTAGTTTTTTGGACATTTTTTTCCCATCTTCAGCAAGCATTATTCCATTTACTATTACATTTTGGAAAGCATTAGTTTCTTTTACTCCACCGGAAATAACATGCAAATAATAAAACCAAGCCCTTGTTTGATCTGTTCCTTCGGCTATAAACTTGGCTGGGAAATTGGCTTCAAATTTTTCTTTGTTTTCAAAAGGATAGTGCATCTGTGCATAAGGCATAGAACCAGAATCAAACCAAGTATCTAGAACATCGGGAATTCTCTTCATTTCTCCATCACATTTTTTGCAAGGGAATTTTACTTTATCAACAACATCTTTGTGTAAATCATCTACCCTGACTCCACTTGCTTCTTCTAATTCATCAATAGAACCAAAAACCATTCTCTCCCCGCAATCACAAGTCCACATAGGCATTACAGATGCCCAATATCGCTGACGAGAAATAGACCAATCACGAGCACCTTCAAGCCACTTCCCAAATCTTCCGTCTTTTATATGAGCTGGTGACCAATTAATATTTTTGGCATTTTCAAGTAAATTGTCTTTTATTTTTGTGACATTTACAAACCAAGAACTTGTCGCGTAGTTGAGTAAGGGTGTATCACAGCGCCAACAATGAGGATATGAATGCTCGTATTTCTCTTTATGAAAAAGCAAACCATTGTGAGCTAAATATTTGATAATTTCTATATCGGTCGCCATATGATTTCCAGATTCTTTAACATTCATACCAGCAAAATCAATCGCTTCTTTTCTAATAATCCCATCCATGCCAAGGTGCTGCACAAAAGGTAATCCATGCTCTTTTCCAAGACGCATATCATCATCACCAAAAGCGGGAGCAATGTGAACAACACCCGTTCCCTCTTCAGTGGTCACAAAATCACCAGCATAAATAGCCCAACCCTTATCTCGTCCTTCAAGATTTTCGTCATTAGAATAATAATCAAAAAGTGGTTTATATTTTTTGCCAACCAGGTCAGAGCCTTTTAAGGTTTCTATGATTTTATATTCTTTGTCTTTTAAAACATCTTCAACTCTATCCTTTGCCAGAATATATTGACTTGTGGTTCGTGATTCTGGATTAGTGATTTCAACTTTAAGGTATTCTAATTCAGCTCCCACGGCCAAAGCTACATTCCCAATCAAAGTCCAAGGAGTAGTCGTCCAAGCCAAAACGTAAATCTTTTTGTCATCCTGAGCTTCAGCGAAGGATCTCGTTTTATCTCCTTGTTCACGGGATTCTTCACTCTGCTCTGCTCCGTTCAGAATGACAGAATCAAGTAACTCAAACTTTGCAATCGCTGATAAATCTTTTATATCCATATACCCTTCACTGACTTCTTGTTGTGAAAGAGTTGTCTCACATCTAGGGCAAACATGCATTGAACGAAAACCTTCATATATCAAGTCACGCTCCCAAAGCTGTTTAAATACCCACCAAATAGATTCCATAAAATCCAAGTCCATGGTTCTATAGGAATTTTTCATATCAGCCCAACGACCAAGTCTTCTAACTACTTTTTCCCAAACATCGGCATAACCCTCCACGCGTTCACGACAAAGAGCGTTGAATTTTTCAACACCAATTTTTTCCAAATCTTTTTTTGATTTTGAACCAAGTTCTTTTTCAACAATATTTTCAATCGGTAATCCATGACAATCCCAGCCCCATTTTCTCTCAACTCTATATCCTTTCATTGTCCAGTATCTAGGCACAGAATCCTTCATAATACTAGCTACCAAATGTCCATAATGAGGCGTACCTGTGGCAAAGGGAGGTCCATCATAAAAAACATAATCGCCTTCTGGCGCTTTTTTTTCTACTGATTTTTCAAATATTTTATTATCATCCCAAAATTTTAAAACTTCTTCCTCAAGTCCAGGAAAAATACTACGAGACTGATTATTTTCCTTCATCTTCAAATTTTTTACTAATTATAGAAGTATTTTAGCTAAAAAAGCCTATAATGTCAAAGAGATATTGACAATATTATGCTTATGTTGTAAATTAATCTAGGTTCTTTTCAAAATACAAATTGAGCAAAAAGAAAGGAGAAATCGTGAAAAACTCTCTGGAAGATTTAAAGATAGAAAAATTCATTGACCTGATTATTATTTTTTTTAGCTGTTTACTTGTTCCAGCGGTCGTAAGCGCTATTTTGATGAGTTTTCGTAAATCATCGTTTATAGCATTTCTATGGCTTTTAACTGCCTTCGTTATTCATCAGCATATATCTTTTATAAACGGAGCTCCTCTTAACTTCGGACAATTTTTCTTCTTTTACTACCTATCAACCTCACTTTGTATATTTATTTCCGTAATTTCCAACAAAGGAAATTACAAAACCTAAAGCAGTTTTCTCGTAAAACTGCTTTTTTCATAAAAACAATATTCTTAAAGTAGTATTAATAAAAATATGATAGAATAAATTCAATATGAATTTTCAATTTCAATCAAAATTTACACCAAAGGGAGATCAGCCAAAAGCCATCGAAAACTTAGTTCGTGGTCTTAATAATGGTCATCAATCTCAAACCTTGCTCGGCGTCACAGGTAGTGGCAAAACTTTTACTATGGCAAAGGTTATAGAGAAAATGCAAAGGCCAACTCTTATAATGTCCCACAACAAAACTCTAGCCGCTCAACTCTATGGAGAATTCAGACAATTTTTTCCAAACAACGCCGTTCATTATTTTGTTTCCTACTATGACTACTACCAACCAGAGGCCTATATTCCCCAGTCTGATACTTATATAGAAAAAGAAGCAACCATCAATGAAGAAATTGATAGGCTTCGTCATGCCGCTACGCAATCCCTGGTCAATAGAAAAGATGTAATAATCGTCGCTTCTGTTTCTTGTATTTATGGCATTGGCGCAAGAGAAGATTATATAGAGCAAGGAATTATTTTTGAAAAGAATCAAGAAATAAAAAGAAATTCAATTTTACGAGAGCTGGTCAGAATGCAGTTTGATAGAAATGACGTTGCCTTCTACCGGGGACAGTTTAGAGTCAAGGGTGACACCATAGATATTCATCTCAGTACCGGTGAAGGGGTCATTAGGATTATTATGTTTGGTGATATTATAGAAAAAATTCTTCTTTTCAATATCAAACCAAGTGCTTCTAACCCTGTTTGGGCCGGTGAGCTAAAAAACAAAGAAGCGATGGAGCTTGAAAGAATAAATCTTTTACCGGCCAAACATTTTATGACTCCAAAAGACAGAATGCAAAAAGCGGTAAAGAAAATAAAGACAGAGTTAAAACAAAGATTAAAAGAATTAAAAAAGGCCAAAAAGGATGTAGAGGCATACAGACTTGAGAGAAAAACAAACTATGATCTGGAAATGATGGAGGAACTTGGATATTGCAATGGTATAGAAAACTACTCCCGCCATCTATCAGGCAGAAAACCGGGAAGTTCACCTGATACTTTGATAGACTTTTTCCCAAAAGACTATTTGTTGTTCATCGACGAATCACATGTAACCGTTCCGCAGATTGGTGGTATGTTTGCAGGTGACCGTGCTCGCAAAGAGACCTTGATAGACTTTGGTTTTAGACTCCCCTCTGCTCTTGATAATAGACCGCTTAATTTCACTGAATTTAATTCAAAAATAAATCAAGTTATTTATGTGAGTGCCACTCCCAAAGAATATGAAATAAACAAATCCGCTCAAGTGGTAGAACAGATTATTAGACCCACAGGACTTCTTGATCCAGAAATTGATTTGCGCAAAAAAGACAACCAAGTAGCTGATGTTATGGAAGAGATAGAAAAAACTATTAGAAAAAATAATAGAGTTTTAATAACCACTCTTACCAAAAGAATGGCTGAAGAACTTTCAGAGTTCATCGCTGAAAGAAATATCAAAGTAGAATATTTACACAGCGAAGTAGACACTCTAGAAAGAGTAGAAATAATCAGGCGCCTCAGAAATGGAGAAACCGATGTTTTAGTGGGCGTTAACCTACTCCGAGAAGGTCTAGATCTGCCAGAGGTTTCTTTAGTGGCTATACTGGATGCTGATATAAGTGGTCTACTTAGAAACGAGACCGCTCTAATCCAGACCATAGGACGAGCCGCTAGACACATTGAAGGACGGGTAATAATGTATGCCAACAAGAAAACTTCAGCCATAAAATATGCTATCGCCGAAACAAACCGCAGACGTCGCATCCAAAAAAACTATAACGAAAAAAACAATATCACTCCAGAGCAAATAAAATCAAACTTTCATGAGAGTATTTTGGGAAATGTTTAATTAATTTGAAGAATAAAAGATTATTTTAAAATTAAAGGCTTAAAAAGATTAAGCTATTTTTAATTATTCAACTATTAAAACAAAAATATTAAGCTATTCCCAATTTATTGCCTCAGTCTAACAGACCCACCTACCAACGAGATAGAAATAACTTCCTGTTTTTGATTTAACCTATTTTTTTGAATAATATAATAACGTCATATTTCAAAGAGAATTATTTCTCCACTATTACTCAGCCTCCAAATGATAATATCAGGGGCATAAACCGCAAGAATTTCTAAACAACATAATAATATAATTTATCTCGTGAAACTTTTTTACTTAACTTAGATTTATCTGTAAAATCATTTATATTCTTTAAAAAACCACTCTTCAAAAACCTGAAACTCATAACATCATTTAATAATAACTACTAGATTATTTTATATAAAGATATTCTAATTTCAACTTGACAATAGGCTAATATTAAAATACATTATAAGTATTACTCAAAAAAATTTTATGAAAAATAACTCAAAAGAAAATAGTCCAAAGTCTAAAAATCTATATGTCAGTTTGGAAGAAGAAGTTCTAGATTTTTGGGATAAATCAAAAACTTTCGAAAAATCCCTAGAAAAAGAAGCTCCTCATGGAAACTATGTTTTTAATGATGGCCCTCCTTTTATAACCGGTCTTCCTCACTACGCTACTCTCCTGCCTAGTATTGCCAAAGATGTTGTTCCTAGATACTGGACTATGAAAGGCTATCTAGTTAATCGTGTTTGGGGCTGGGACTGTCATGGACTGCCTGCCGAAAACAAAGTTGAAGAACAACTTAATTTGAAAAATAAAAAAGATATCGAGAGTCTTGGCGTTGATAAGTTTATCCATGCTTGCAGGTCTTATGTAAATACTGGAACCGAACAATGGGAGTGGTATATAAACCGTATTGGCAGATGGGTTGATATGAAAAATGCCTACAAAACCATGGATCTTAATTTCATGGAAAGTGTTATCTGGTCATTCAAAGAACTCTATGAAAAAGATTTTATCTACGAAGGTTATAGAACTAGTTTGCACTGCCCAAGGTGTGCAACACCTCTCTCTAAATTCGAAATTACTATGGATGCCGGTTCTTACCGCGATGTAACCGAAAAATCAATAATCGTAAAATTCCAAATCAAAAAAAGCGAACAATCTGAAAAGCTAAATCTTTCTGACAACTCATACATTCTCGCTTGGACCACTACTCCCTGGACTCTTCCTGGAAATTTAGCTCTCGCCATTGGTAATGAAATCAATTATTCACTTATCAAAATACAAAAAGAAATAAAAGCAAACGAAGGAGAAAATTATTTACTCGCTACTCCGGGTAATTATATTATAGCCACCGAAAGATTAGAGGAAGTCATAACTGACAAAAATTCATACGAAATTGTAAGCAAAAATATCAAAGGCAGTGATTTGGTCGGACTTGAATATGAGGCTATATACAATTTAGAAAGTGAAGAAATAGCAGCTTCTGATAAAATCCACAAAGTCTATTCAGCTGATTTTGTTTCCACCGAAGACGGAACCGGCATAGTTCATATCGCTCCCAACTTTGGTGAAGACGACTTTGAATTAGGAATAAAAGCGGAGTTGCCGATAGTGGATTTAATGGATGAAACCGGAACCTATCTTAATGTTGTAAGCAAGTGGAGTGGTTATTATTTCAAAAAAGCCAATCGTGATGTTCTTTTGGATTTAGGAGAAAGAGAAATTATTTTTAAATCAGAAGAATACACTCACTCCTACCCCTTCTGCTATCGTTGTTCTACTCCCCTAATCCACAAAACCCAAAAAGCTTGGTATATGAATATCCAGAAAATAAAAAACAGAATGCTCGAGACCAACAAAAATATCAATTGGGTTCCAGAATATTTTAAGAAAGGAAGATTCAAAAATAATATTGAAAGTGCTCCTGATTGGTGCTTATCAAGATCAAGGTATTGGGGTTCTCCTATTCCTGTTTGGAGATGTGACTCTTGCGATGAAATAAAAGTACTCGGCTCACTAAAAGAAATAGAAGAACTAAGTGGAAAAAAAGTAAGCGATCTTCATAAGCCAGAAATAGATGATCATAATTTCGCTTGTTCTTGCGGTGGTCAAATGACTCGGGTCCCAGAAGTTTTTGATTGTTGGTTTGAATCTGGCTCCATGCCTTTTGCTCAATACCATTATCCTTTTGAAAAAGAAAAAGATTTTGCCAAAATGTTCCCAGCTGACTTTATTATAGAATATACCGGACAACTTCGAGGCTGGTTCTATTATCTACATGTGCTCTCCAACGCGCTTTTTGATTCCGAGTCATTCAAAAACGTAATTGTTAGTGGAGTGCTCTCTGGAACAGATGGAAGAAAAATGAGTAAATCATACGGAAACTACCCAGACCCCAAAGAGACCTTAGACAAATACGGGAGTGATGCTCTGCGAATGTATTTTATGAGCAGTCCAATAATGATGGGAGATGATGCTAGTTTATCAGAAATAGACATCCAAGATGCTCTCCGAAAAAATGTCATCGTTCTTTGGAACGTCGTAAAGTTTTATGAACTATTTCCAAACTCGAGCAAAGAAATAAGCGAAGAAGAACTGGCTAATGCTAAAAACATTCTAGATGTCTGGATATTAAATAGAGCTGAAGAACTACGAAAAGAAGTAACTATCAATTTAGAAAACTATAATCTACCAGCCGCCTCAAGACCAATTAGCGCTTTTATTGATGATCTCTCAACTTGGTATATCAGAAGATCAAGAGATCGCTTCAAAGGAGATGACCAAGAGGACAAAGATATGGCAATCGCTACCACCAAACACGTCCTGCTTCTATTATCAAAAATCATGGCTCCTTTTGCTCCTTTTATCGCTGAGCAAGTTTGGCAAAAAATAAGCAAAAACAATTTTAGTGATGAGAGCAAATCTGTTCACCTAGAAAATTGGCCAGAACAAACCCTCGCCAAGATGCCAAGCTGGGAAGGTGGAGATGAAATCACCGAGATGCAGTCAATTAGAAAAGTAGTAGAGCTAGGACTCTCAAAAAGAGATGCTGAGAAAATAAAAGTAAGACAACCTCTCAAGTCCATAAGCATAAAAAACTACTCTGTCAAAAAAGATTTTGAAGAACTCTTGAAAGATGAACTCAATATAAAAGAGATTATATCAACTTCCGGCGCTGGAGAAATATCTATAGAACTAGATACCGAAATATCTCATGAGTTAAAACTAGAAGGCGTAAAACGTGACTTAGTTAGACAAATCAATGCTGAGAGAAAAAACAAAGGCCTCACTCTAAGTGACAGAGCTAGTATTTATATCTTAAGTGAAAGTAAACTAATTCAAGAGACTATAGCTATCTACGAAAAAGAAATTTTAAAAGAAACTCTTAGTGATAAGATAATAAACGAAAAAACAAAAGAAGATCTAAAAAATATGAAAATAAATGAAGACCTCGTAAAAATAGGGATACTTAAAAAATAAAACTCTTCAAAGAGATGTTATTATAAAAACAAGCTAAATGTAAATCCTAACCTATTATAATCAGTAATTTAATTACAATGACCTCCTCCCCGGGATTCGCTAGCGCTACTCCCGGGGTATCCAACACGGCTCATGAAAATTCAAGATATATGAGTCA
>RRYU01009408.1_pt1 | contig 10202 bp, 8 predicted proteins | sample 2162651 | NCBI WGS metagenome assembly RRYU01 (sample SAMN10267283, study PRJNA491782) | microbial mat metagenome | isolation source: biomat in the production well | place: Japan: Minami-Kanto gas field, natural gas well KTG3 | collected 2017-06 | reverse complement strand
CATGGCCGATGAATCGGACTTTGCTTTTTTGATCCGATCTATAGGCGACAAGGACACATCTAATCTTTTGATGTCCTATATCAAGGCCAATCTTTTGATAAAAAATGCAAAAAATGATCAAGCTATAGAAATACTGAAACGGAGGCCAAAATCTACGAACTACTACCCCTTCCATTATCTTGATTACCTGCTTGCAGAAGCGTATCTGAGTAAGCTTCAAACTGAATTATCAAGCCATTATTATCAGCTTTTTCTTGAGCATTTCAATGGAATCAATTACAAACAGGATGCGCTTCGAAAACTGGCATGGATCAAATTATTGGATGATGACCTGACTGGCTATGTTGAATATATGGACATGGTTAAGTCCATTGACGGGGGACTTGTGGATGCAGATAAACAAGCTTTGCGCGAAGCAAATCAAGGTATACCACCGCAAGTTGATTTATTGAAGGCTCGTTTATTATTTGATGGCGGTTATCATGATAAGGCACTGGATCATTTAATTCATGCCCAATCCGTGTTAACCGCAAATGATCATTTGGAATATCATTATCGACTTGGACGCATATACCACGAGATGAAATTTTATGATGACGCTACCCTGCATTACAACGAAACAATCAATCTTGGAGTTACCAATCCGGCCTATTATGCTGCTAACGCCGCACTTAAGCTGGGGGAAATTTTTGAAAAGCAAGGTAATATTGACCAGGCTGAGGCATGTTTCAACAAATGTCTGGGGATGAAGCCTGAAGAATACCGCAGCAGTATTCAACAAAAAGCACGTGCAGGCATCAGCAGGCTGGCAACATACAAAAAAAAGCGCTGATGATAAGACTATCATCAGCGCGAATCATTATGAGATATTGAATGTTTAAAATCTCATCCTTAATGTAAGTACAAAATTATCTATACTCATTTCTTGTTTGGTAACATTAGTGGTATAGTTGGGTGATGAGTAAAGATAATAGTCCTGTTTCATCATGCCACGTACCCAGGCAAAATCAAGCCCTAAATCACGTTCTGAATATCCAAGCCCAAAAGAATAATTTGTTCGTGTGCCATCATTGATGTCATTTGCTTACGGGCTTGCATCTATGGCAATGCCACCCCTGAAATTGAAGTTGGAATAACGCCACTCGGTACCAAAACGAAGGTTGCTTGCGGAAGCATAAACTTCCCTGATGGCATCATTCTCAGTATTGAAATTATAATCCAAGCTTCTCAGTCGCATATTTGTGTAATCAACGAACTCATAATCAGCACTTATCGAACCAAAGTTTCCAAATATGAGCGAAATACTCCCAATTGCACGCATGGGTGTGGTTATGGTGTATTCGAATTCACCTGTTGGGGACTCCTTGATATTGTAATCAGGTCCAAGTTGTGCTTCTGTAGTGGTGTACCATGTATCATTTAATCCATAAAAGTAAGTCGGTGTGTGCAGTGCAACCCCTAGCCTGAGCCAGTCAACAGGCCATGCAATCACACCTAGCTTAAGATTAACACCCCAACCTTTTGTTTCAACCCTTTCTTTGAAGTTCCAGTAATTGAATCCGGGAATGGTATCAGCTACATCCGATTCTGAATAAGTCGATTCTCTGAAATATCTGGTATATGGAAGGCCCAGTGTCGCTCCAAAGTATACCACATCGTTCAGATTGGCTCCTCCTGCGAACAACCATTCGTTCATCGAGCCCCAGGTGGTGGTGTTTTCTTCCTGCCGGATGCCTCCAGGTGGAACCGGACTGTCGTAGTATAGGTATCCGTCAATAGTAACTGTATCCAGCAAATAAACATACCATGCGGGATAAAGATCAAATGGGGCAACGGATTCGATATCTGCAGGATCAATATTCCAAACATCATCGAGCCATACGTCTATCCTTGAGTGTTGCTGGTTATCTCCACGAATAAAACTCCGGTTGCCAAAATTATTCACCCTGTTCATACCCATTGCAAATTGGTAATATTTCCAGGGTGTTTGTGTGGCACCTTCAGCCACAGGATAGGTAAATACCATACCCAGGTTACTAAGCCCGAGGTTACCCCTTGAATTGTCACCAAACATACCATTGTATGTTGATTCAGTTTTACGATTGAATACATCCGGCGTTAAAGAAAATTCTGAACTACGGTATAGCCCTAATCCCGCTGGGTTTGTACTCAAGGTTGAAAAATCAGCCCCCAACGCACCGAATGCATTGCCCATGGCCATACTGCGGGCGGTACCCTGGTAATAGAATTGAGACAGTCGTAATGCATCTGTTTCATTCTGTGATTGCATGTTGAGTACGGCTATCATCAGGATTGCAAATATTTTTATCTTTTTCATCGATTTAAGGTTTTATTTAATTTTTGGTAAAAAGAAACCCACATGCTTCTATGCTTTACACATTGTGTTGATTGTAACATGTGGGTTAATTTTATTGTTTTGATCATGCCGGTTGAACGTTGTATGATTATGCCAGGAGATCAAAACCCCGTTTTATCTTCGTCCGCCTCGGCTACTGCTGGAGGAACTGCTTCCACGGCTACTTCCACCAGATGAAGTTCCTGAGGATGAACTGCGTGAAGGTGAACTTACAGAAGGGCTTGAGCTGGGCGGTGTGCTGCGTGTAGGTGAGCTTATCGTCCTTGCCGGAGCCTGTGAGGGCCTGGTTGGTGTTGAGGATGGCCTCACATTTGTACGGGTTTGCGTTGGCTGGCTTCGAACTGCCGGGCTGGATGATCGCTCCCTTGTTGCAGGTACGCTTTGCCTGATATTGGTGGATCTATCTGTTTGCCTGCTTTGTTCAACACTTTGCGGCCTTACGTATTCGCTGCTAGATTTTGGTTGCCTCACATTGGGGGCAGTATAGTTTTGTGGTCTTTGATAACGCTGTTCACGTGCCTGCTGGGTTGAGGTGCCTGCAGGCCTGTCATACCTTTCCCTGTATTCATTGATCCTTTCAGAGGCTGTTGGCCTGGTCTGTGCCTGTCGGCTTTCAGTCTGCCCCCTGTTTTCAGGGCGTTCGATACGTTCCCTGGTGCTTAGCTGAGTTCGTACAGCGCGTTCACTTCCAGAAACTGGCTCACGACCCTGCTCAACTCGTGTACCCATTGTAGTACCTCGTGCTGAAGCAGCATTGTTCTGTGAACTGACTCCATCGGCACTTCGCACACCCCTTGCTGTTTGCTCTACAGTTGATGAACGCTCTCCCCTGGGCAGATCGCCGGATGGTACAGTGGTGCCTCCACCATAACCTCCACGATGTCCGTAATAGGTATTTCGGCTATAACCGGGTCTGTATGCATCACCATAGTAACCGTCATAATATCCATGTTTATAACCGTACCAGTATCCGGTGTTATATCCACTCCAATAGCTTCCATATCCCCATCCCCAGCCATGACCATACCAACCGTAGTAGTTACCCCATGGCCTGTAAAAATAAGGGTCGTAGCCCCAGAATGGATCGTAATACCTGTAGCGATACCTTGGCCAGCTGTAGTATGGCCAACCATATCCGTAACTCATAGACCAGCCCCAGCTATTTGGATAACCAAACCCAAGGTGGATACTTGTTTGGCTGCAATCATAACAGCCGGTATTATATCCATCGTAGTAGCTAAAATTGGTGTTACCTCCATGGAATCTCCTGATTCGGCTGGCATATTCAGAATCGTAATATGTTTCTGTAGTGGTATAGGTGGTACCATCAGGTTCGGTAACGGTTTCGGTTTTTGAATAATTTGGCGCAGCAGTTTGATAGGCTTGGGAAGAAACTCCCTCTTCGTAATACGATTGATAGTCATATTCTGAGTTGTTACTAACTGCTGTCGCTGTATAAGTTTGTACGGGCGCTGTAGCCAATTCATTCTGGCCGCCATCATTATTGCCTTTTCTGGAGTAATAGACGTCATCATAAACTACACTGCTGGTTGAGCAGGCTGTAGCTAACATCATCATTACGATGGCTATGGCATTCATGGTTTTCATTTTGTTACCCTCCTTGTTATTTATATTAAAACCCCGCATGGATTTTTTTTAATTTTGCGTTTTCGTGATTAAAAAAATACAAATACTATACCAAAATAATAGAATGGCAAAAGAATTGATTACCCGCGAAGAAAATTATTCCCAATGGTACAATGATATTGTAACCAAGGCTGGTTTGGCTGAAAGTTCAGCTGTAAGGGGATGTATGGTTATAAAACCTTATGGTTACGCCATTTGGGAGCGTATGCAGGCAGCACTGGATAAGATGTTTAAAGACACAGGCCATGAGAATGCTTATTTTCCGCTTTTTATCCCAAAATCATTTTTTAGCAAGGAAGCGGATCATGTTGAAGGATTTGCTAAAGAATGTGCCGTTGTAACACATTATCGCTTAAAGAACGATCCAAACGGAAAAGGTGTAGTAGTTGATCCGGAAGCTAAGCTTGAAGAAGAACTGATCATCAGGCCTACTTCAGAAACAATAATTTGGGATACCTACAAGGATTGGATACAATCCTACAGAGATTTGCCTTTACTGATCAACCAATGGGCGAATGTGGTACGTTGGGAAATGCGTACGCGATTGTTTTTACGTACTGCTGAATTTTTATGGCAGGAGGGGCACACAGCCCATGCTACCAAGCAGGAAGCCGTGGAAGAGGCAGAGCTGATGCTTAGGATTTATACTGACTTTGCTGAAAAATGGCTTGCGCTTCCTGTGCTTCGTGGGGTTAAATCGCCTAATGAAAGATTTGCAGGTGCAATAGAAACATATTGCATCGAAGCGCTGATGCAAGATGGCAAGGCATTGCAGGCCGGAACTTCACATTTCCTGGGTCAAAATTTTGCTAAAGCTTTTGATGTGAAGTTTTTAAACCGTGAAAATCAACAAGAATATGTCTGGGCAACTTCATGGGGTGTTTCTACACGCCTAATGGGTGCACTTGTAATGGCACATTCAGATGACCTTGGGCTGGTAATACCACCAAAGCTAGCACCCATCCAGGTGGTGATCGTTCCAATCTATAAAAATGATGAGCAGTATAATGCTATAGCTGAAAAAGCTTATGAGATCAAGTCTCAGCTTGAGGCACGTAATATCAGGGTTAGATTTGACAATCGCGACACACATAAGCCTGGTTTTAAATTTGCCGAATGGGAGTTCAAAGGAGTACCCGTTAGGCTGGCTATAGGGCCTCGTGACCTTGAAAATCAAACTGTTGAAGTGGCTCGTAGAGATACCCTTGAAAAAGAGGTGCTCCAGTTGAGAAACCTGGATTTCAAAATACAAAACCTACTAGATCAGGTGCAGCAGAATCTTTATCAGAAGGCTTTGGATTACAGGACTATGAATACCTTTAAAGTAGATACTTGGGACGAATTTTTATTGCAAATCGAAAAAGGCGGATTTATTCTGGCACACTGGGATGGCACTGCTGAAACAGAGCAAAAAATAAAAGACGAAACCAAAGCTACAATTAGGGTGATACCCATTGAGGAGGAACCTAAACCAGGCAAGTGTGTCTATTCAGGGAACCCTTCAAGACAAAGGGTGTATTTTGCAAGGGCATATTAACTTGTCGTTAATCCAACTGAATGAGCCTTCCGCTGCCGTTTCTGTTAAGGCTAATGGAAGGTGGATTTCCTCCATAATATACATTTCCTGTGGCGGAAATGGTAACACCCAGATGACTTATGGCATAAACATAGGTGTCATTGGTACTGCGGTTCTCCATATAAGTGAAATCCGTGATCAGGTCTTCAGCATGTATACGCCCAAAACTAGCCTGATACAGATAGTTTATGTTTGAGAATCCACTGGCAATCAGCTCAGCAGTACCGTAATGAAAAGCCAGGAACGAATTATTAGTGTTTAGCAATAAGTCAATATTTCCACTGCCTTCATGAATGTCAATCCTGAAATTATTCACCCTGATCGTATCTTGAAAAATCACATTACCGATTGAACGGTATTCCATATGTCTGATTTCGGAATAATATACCTTAGCCTCAATGGGCTTTTCATAACTGCGCACCCAGTTGCATTGGTTGTCACTCGAAATGGTGATTCGTTCAAGCGTATCAACAATGCTTGGTGTATTGGTGATGGTATCACCAGGGATGATCAATACATATTGTTCAATTTCAGTCCGGATTTTCCCCAACAAATTCTTACCCGCGGTTATTTCTATTCTGTGCTCGGATGGGTCAGAGGTCTCAATAAATGTAACATCAATATTATGGGTTAGCAATACGGCATTAAAATAGTCGAGATCACGTATTTCGGTGGTTATCGGACCGGTGGATTTGATACATCCTAGAGGATCTTTTGTGCATGAATAGCTCAATAAAATCATTAAAAGAACCAGCATATAGGTCAATTGTGAGAACCGTATGTTTATGAATCGGTGCATACCTGTGATTTATTTCGACTTATTTCTTGCTTTTTTTATGTTCAATATCAAAACGGTAGCCCAGACCAAAACCAATATAATCTGCCTTACCAAAATGTGCTGTTAGTGTTATTGACCCGAAGAGCTTTTCGTAAAGATAATGCTTCAATCCAATTTTTTGATAGATAGCTCCACTGCTTTGTTCTGCACCGGCCAGATGTCCGCCGAGTTGAAATATAAAGGATGTTTTCATCATGACCATTTCATATATGGCAGTTAAACCCGGCTTTAGAATACTCAAATTACTACTGTATTCCGCACCTTTTTGCTCAAGAATTCTGGGGTGTGAAAAATCATAAGTTGCATCGAGACCAATACCTATCTTGGTTTTGAAAGAAACAGGCTTTAAAACATTCAGTGATAAATGATAAACCATGAATCGTTCCTCAAGTTGTTCGGTCATGTCCTTGGTTCCAAAAGCAATAGTAGGTTCAATAGAGATGATATTTTTCTCTTCACCAAATTCAAAAATATACAATTCCGGCAACAACATGCGGTCAAGATAATGGTTTGGTTTCCTCAGATAGGTTGAAAATCCTACCGAAACTGTCGGTATATTGATGCCATAGTTTGGTGTTTTCATTGATCCATTGGAAAAATGCGTTAATCCCAGGGTTGCTGTAATTGTGGCGTATTCACTAATTCGGTAACGGTAATCGAAGTTTAAACTTATCGCTACATTTAGGGTAGATCCTATAGCAAAGTTCCTGAAATTTTCACGTGCTTCAAATTTATTTGATAAATAGGCAAGACCCACACCGGTGCGGAAATATAGATTCTGAGTGGGTTCAATATTAAGTGGGAAATTGATAAAAGGAAACAAGGCAAATGATGCTCCAATCTCCGGTATATTGCCCATTGGTGAGTACCATGCTGCCAGGCCGACTAATGGATAATCATATAGAATTTCCCATCTTTGACTTCCAAAGGTCGATCGTTGTAAAATCAATTCAAATCCCGGAAAATGGCTGTTGAATGTTTCCATTTCGAAGTGGTGTTGAGCAAAAAAACCATAATGAACCTTTGTTTCAAGTTGAAAATTATATTGTGTCATCGGCCTACCTGGTTGTGCAACCAATTGTACTCCTGAACAGAATAATAATATCAACAATAAGATTCTTCTGAAATGTATCAACATGTTGGCAAGATCTCGAAAACTGGCAAAATTAAATTATTTACAGAAATGGGATTCCCGGGTCCAAAGTAAATAAAAATAACCTTAGATAAACGGTCGTTACAAGGATTTATTTTCTTTACCAGCAATGTATATGTAGGATGTACTCATTATCATTCGAGTTTTATTTCGAACCGATAATTTTATCTGATTTTAGGCTGAAGTACTCATTAACTTCTGTTCAAACACTTTAACACTATTTAACAGGGGTTGGGCGCGGCCTTTTCTATCTTTGCGCAACATTTCAAAATTCTGGGAAAAATGATCGTTACTGATATCCAAGAGCTGAATGAAAAAATACAGCGAGAAAGCCAGTTTATCGACGCGGTAAATATGGAGATGAAAAAAGTTATTGTTGGTCAGAAAGCCATGTCTGAGCGTTTGTTAATAGGCCTTTTGGCGAATGGGCACATCTTACTGGAAGGTGTCCCCGGATTGGCAAAAACATTGGCAATTAAATCACTAGCTCAAGTGATTAAAGCGGACTTCAGCCGCATCCAGTTCACACCTGACCTTTTACCTGCCGACTTGATCGGAACATTGATTTATAGCCAGAAAAATGAGGAGTTCATAGTCCGAAAAGGACCTATTTTTGCAAACTTCATCCTGGCTGATGAAATCAACCGAAGTCCGGCCAAAGTGCAAAGCGCATTACTCGAAGCCATGCAGGAAAAGCAAGTAACCATTGGTGACCAAACATTTAAACTTCCTGATCCATTTCTTGTGTTGGCAACACAAAATCCAATTGAGCAGGAAGGTACATATCCTTTGCCTGAAGCGCAAGTGGATAGGTTTATGTTGAAAGTATTGATTACCTATCCCAACAAAGAAGATGAAAAAGTGATCCTCAGGCAAAATATTGCTAATGAAATTGCAACCACATCAAGTGTTATTTCAAAGAAAGAGATTATTAAAGCCAGGGAGGTCGTACGGGAAGTGTACCTGGACGAAAAAATTGAGAACTATATCACTGATATTGTTTTTGCCTCCAGGTTTCCTTCAGATTATAAACTGAGTAAGTTTAGTAATATGATTGCGTTTGGAGGATCACCACGTGCAAGCATCAATCTTGCTCTTGCTGCAAAAGCCTTTGCTTTTATCAAGAGAAGAGGGTATGTCATTCCCGAAGATATTAGGGCGGTAGCTCACGATGTGCTTCGTCATCGCATAGGGCTAACATACGAAGCAGAAGCAGAAAATATTACCACCGAAGAAATCATAAACGAAATTTTGAATACGATTGAGGTGCCATAAAATCCTCCTAATCCATCATAAATCTTGATTGTCAAGTGGAAACAACAGATATTTTCAAGAAAGTAAGAAAAATTGAAATCAAGACGAAGGGCTTGTCAAACCAGATATTCTCAGGTCAATATCATAGCACCTTTAAAGGGAGAGGTATGGCTTTCAGTGAGGTTCGTGAGTACCAGTTCGGTGACGATATCAGAAGTATTGACTGGAATGTAACAGCACGATTTAATCACCCTTATGTGAAGGTGTTTGAGGAAGAGCGTGAGCTGACTGTTATGTTACTTATAGATGTGTCCGGCTCCAATGAGTTTGGTACGCAACAACAATTAAAGAAAATGCTTTCAGCGGAATTGGCTGCAGTACTTGCATTTTCAGCAATTCAAAATAATGATAAGGTTGGTGTGATCTTTTTCAGTAATCAAGTTGAAAAATTTATCCCACCTAAAAAAGGTACTAGTCATATTTTAAGAATTATACGCGAAGTGATCAGTTTTGTGCCTCGCCATCGAAGTACCAATATCAGTGAATCCCTGCGCTTTTTAACTTCTGCCATTAAGAAAAGATCAACGGCCTTCCTGATTTCTGACTTTATTAGTGAAGATTTTATGCAACCATTAAGGATCGCTGCACGCAAGCATGATCTGGTTGCGCTGCGGATCACTGATAAGCGAGAAAACGAGCTGCCTTCAATGGGATTGGTTAAGTTTCGTGATGCCGAAACGGGGACAGAGCAGTGGATAGATACCTCAAACAGTGTAGTCAGGGACTTTTATCGTCAATGGATTAAAAACAAAACAGAAGAATTGGATGAAATTTTCTCGAAGAATGGCATTGATCAGGCATTGATATATACTGGTGAAGATTATGTGAAACCATTATTGAAAATGTTCAAGAAACGGGAATCGAGGTTATGAGTCCAAAGAGTATTTTATTATGTTTTTTGGTATGGCTAACCCTGATGCCGGGTTATTCTTCTGCTCAAACAGTGGAGGCTGTAAGCAGGTTAACCGCCGATACAATGCTCATAGGTGAGCAAGTTGTTTACGAGTTAAACCTGAAGATACCAGCTGATTTTAGTTTTGAATGGCCCAGTTGGGGTGATACCTTGGTTGCCAATATTGAAATTGTTAATATTGGTGAACCGGTACAAAATAGCCCAGACTCTGAAAATAACTTGTGGATACGGCAAGATATTATAATTACTTCTTTCGATACAGGTTTTTATTATTTGCCTGGTGTTGAACTCAGGTTCTCTCCTCCCACAGATTCCATCTTCTTTGTGGCTCAAACCAATCCACTTATGCTTCAGGTAAACTCAGTTGACATAGACCCTGAAGCT
>RRYU01007084.1_pt1 | contig 10218 bp, 10 predicted proteins | sample 2162651 | NCBI WGS metagenome assembly RRYU01 (sample SAMN10267283, study PRJNA491782) | microbial mat metagenome | isolation source: biomat in the production well | place: Japan: Minami-Kanto gas field, natural gas well KTG3 | collected 2017-06 | reverse complement strand
TGTTCATTGATTTCATTTCGCTTGGCTTTTATTTCGCTGATTTTTCCCTGAACTTCTGCTTTGATGTCCGCATTGGCCAGTTTTGCTTGGGCTTCCAAGCGATCAATTTCGCCGTTCCATTCATCCAGTTTTGATTTCAGCTGCTCAATATACTGAGTTTTGCTCATGGACTACTCCTGCATTAAATGAATAAAGACACCTGATCCATTATTCTGGTTTGGTTTCGGCATGTCAAACGACACAGTCAATCAATTCAGATGGGTCAGCGCCGTGTACCTTGTGGTTAAGCTCCTAGTGTCTGGCAAAATTTAACTACCGGCCAAACCTTCGAAACGTGTAGCTAAGCTCATTTATTGACGAAGGCAAGGCCAGTTTCATTTTTGTTTCAATATGTTTCATAATTCCGGCCTGGGTGCGGTTCAAGCACCGGCTTGTTTTCAATAAGTCTCCGATCAAAGAGCATCTGCATCAGTCCGTTTGTAACTTAACAACCCTATACGACTTTACTTTTCCTATATTTCAATAAGTTGTAATGCCCGACAAATTCCCGCATCAGAGCATCTCTGATTTAATCGGAGATTTTATCAACAGCATATTCTGTCGAAAAACAATTGGCTTGCTCTTTGCTACCAATTATAGAAAGAATGCATTTTGCAGGCTTTTCATTTTACTTTTAAGGAGATGTTCATGTTGTTCCGGCAATTATTCGAAACCGAAACCTCCACCTACAGCTACTTACTGGGCTGCGAGCGGACCCGAAAAGCGGTCTTGTTCGACCCGGTGGTAACCGAGGTTGAGCGCTATGTGGCACTGCTGAAAGAGCTGAATCTGACTCTGGTTTATACCCTGGAAAGCCATGTCCATGCCGATCACATCACCGGTTCCGGCAAACTGCGTGAGCTTTTGGGCAGTAAAAGCGTAGTGCATCGGGACGGTGGAGCGCAATGCGCGGATCTGATGGTTACTGATGGCGTGTTCCTGCAAGTAGGTGATCTTGAATTTGAAGTTCGACATACCCCCGGCCACACCCAGGGCTGCGTCAGTTATGTCATGGCAGACCGGGTATTCACCGGCGACGCCTTGTTAATCGACGGCTGTGGCCGCACCGATTTCCAACAAGGCGACGCTGGCCAGCTTTACGACAGCATCACGCAACAATTGTTTACCTTGCCGCCGGACACATTGGTTTATCCCGGCCATGATTATCAAGGGCATACGGTGAGCACCATCGCTCAGGAAAAGGCTAAAAACGCACGCTTGGGCGGCGGTAAGAAGCGCGGTGAATTTATCCAAATCATGCAGGAATTACAACTGGCGTATCCGAAATATATCGACCGAGCGCTGCCGGCCAATCAAAGCTGCGGCAATATCGAGGTACAGGGGTGAACACATTGTTGTTAGCCTTGACTCTGGCTGCGTTCATCGGCCTGTTGCTGGGGCTCTTGGGTGGCGGCGGCTCGATTTTGACCGTGCCAATGCTGGTGTATGTGCTCGATGTGCCGCCGAAAACGGCGATTGTCACATCGTTCGTCGTCGTCGGTTTGTCCAGTCTGGGCGCGTTGATACCGTATGCCAGAAGACGAGTCATATGCTGGCGTAGCGGGTTCTTTTTTGGTGTCGCCGGCATGGCGGGCGCTTATGGCGGCGGCTTGCTGGCGGAATTTTTCTCAGAAACCCAGTTAATGACGTTGTTTGGCTCGATCAGCCTGGGCACAGGTGTATTAATGCTGGGCGGCAAGCAAAAGCAAACCACGGATCCGGAAAGCCCCGGCGGCCGAATCTGTCCGGCGCGAATCCCCTATGCCAAAGTGCTGGGTTACGGTTCGATGGTGGGCGTGGTCACTGGCCTGGTCGGCGTCGGCGGCGGCTTTTTGATTGTGCCGGCGCTGAATTTACTGGTCGGTCTGGCCTTACCTGCGGCGGTGGGCACATCATTGTTTATCATCGCGATGAATGCAGTGGCGGGTTTTTGGGGCTATCAGCAACATGCAACGTTTGACAGCGAACTGACCGTAATCGTCGCCCTGGGCGCATTGCTGGGCAGTGGACTGGGCGCGGTACTGTCAGGCTTTGTCAAACCGGCACTGCTACGCACCGGCTTCGCCGGATTGATCATTCTGGTTGCGGTTTATGTATTGTCCCATTCCCTACCAACCTTACTGACCGAGTTCAACCTTAAACAAATGACCATGCCGTGGCACTGGCTGGAAGGCGTGTTGAATCTTATTGTGATCGGCATGATGTTCTGGGCTTATCACCATCAGGATCACCAGCCGCGTTAGTCAGGTGTGTGGCGGCGTGAAGCCTTGCGGTTAGTCAGTGTCTTCGGTTTGTGCGAAATATGCCTGAGTTCAACTGCACTTGAGGCGTTGTGTGCTTATGCGAAAGAAAAGTGCGGTCGAGTTAAAAATCCGCTACAACGAAGGCTATGCTTCAGCAAGCAAGATCGCCTCAACCGTCTTCAATGAACGGCCGTGCTCATCAATCCAGCTCTGTGGGCCGGATCTACTCGTCCCGGCAACCAAAACAGCCGCATAGGACGATGAACTCAGAATACTGTCTTTTGCCAGGCGGAGATTCTCACCATTCGGAACTACAGTACCATCAGCAATCCACTTCTCCCTGATTGCAACAGTCTTTGCCGGCATGCTCTTGCTGATTTTTCCAGACAGGTCCGAACCTTTGAATAAAACGAAACCGTCATCGGTTTATTGTCCACGAGCATTTAGCCCACGGATTGAAAATGAGAATTCAAATTGGGAAAGCTCTGGCGAATTATCAACTACCGCAGGCGGTAAAATCGGAGCCTTAACCGGTTCTAATAGCCTATATCCAAGAGTGCCGAGAACAATGCGAAGATTGTCGATAAATTCTTCCATTGCATCCTTATCGGCACGCGGTAACGTTGATTCTGTCGGTGTGTTTCCGTTTTCAATTTTGTACCGATCAGCTTCAATGCTGATAGCAGTCAACCGTGACTCCAGAAACTTGATATGTGCCTTTGTCAGGTTCGCGTCTTTGCTGGTAAATATAATGACTTCGTTCCAGAAATCCTGGTTGTTAGCCTGTTGGTTGAGTCTTTTGACTACGTTCTCGGACTCACCAATATAGGCCCGATCGCCTGTTTCTGCTGTTTGTTTTTCCAGCAGGAAATAGACGCCCGGACGCTGTGCCTCGGACCACTGACGGAGCTCATTGAGACGACTCCTCGGGCAGGCAACGGCCTGCCCGGACCAATTCGCTATTTCCACATGGCGAATGCCCGAAGCAGCCCCATCGGCAAGATACATTGTTACTTTGCGACCAAACCCCACCTACCGTAATCCTCCTGAAACATAATGCCCGAGTCGACAGACGGATTTTCTCTGAGATTGGCTGGCGTTTAGCGACATCCGCTTACTCAGGTAAATGTATCCTGTCGGAACAGCGGAACCGATTCAATCTTGTTTGTGCTTACCAAAAACGGCTTATGGCGTCTAGAATTTGTAAACAAGCAGACAAAGGGACTTGTTTTCATGACACGCTATGTACAGTGCTGAAACTGAAAACATCGGCATTAATCGGAATGATTATTTTTATTACCTTGTTCGAAGTCGTTGAATTCGCCGTCGATGATGCCACTGTCGCCAACTTCGCTCATGTCCCAGTCGGAAAAAGGAAACGGTGGTTGATCGGTGTTATAGGTCAGAAACAGCCAGATTTGATAGACATAAGATGACAGCCGGCGGCCGAAATCGATCAGGTTTCGGTTGGGTGTTCCGGTCAACAGTGCCGAGGCGACCTGCAAAATCACCACCGTCCATAAGATTAAACGTACCAGACCGGCAATGACCGCAAACACCAGAATAAAGACGATTTTTTTCCAGGTTGCGATTTTTTTCAGGTTTTCGTTAATATTTTCCGACATCTCAGCCTCGGTTCATCAGGTCACGCAAGTCCAACGCGGCGGCATTGGCGCGAGCAATGTAATTGGCCATGGTCAGCGAGTAATTGGCAAACAGGCCATAGCCGGTACCATTCAATATGATCAACGGACTGAGCACAGGCTCCAGAGAGCGCTCCATGGAGCTGATAATGATATCGACTGTATTCATTGCGCGCTTGTCAAACAGAATACTTTGAAAGTCGTGTTCGGTGGCCTTGAGAATATGCATCAACGCCCAGCTGGCGCCACGGGCTTCGAAAAAGACATCATCCACTTCAAAAAAAGGCGTACGCTTCAGCTCACGGGTCTGGTTTTCTTCCATGATGCTGCGTTCCTGCTCACCCAGTTCTCTTGGATCTTCAAAAACCCCCGGCGCCAGTTTACGACTCTCTCCATCGATCAGCGTACTGGCGGTCAGTCGGGTGGACAAACCGCCCAAACGTTTGATGACAATTTCAACATACTGCCAGAGATTATCGGCGCGCACGAAAAAATTGGCGGGAGCTTTAGCTTTTTCATCCTGCAAACGCCCCATGTAGCGATGTAAGGCTTCGATACCCTTGGCGTATTCGGCTTCGGTGGACGGTAGCGCCCAGGAGTTGCGTTCGTAGTAAAAGTACGGTTCGGCTTTGGCCAGATCGGGATCTTCGGCGGACTGGGACTGATCACGGGCAAAATGGTTGCGCAAGGCGGTGGTGGCATCGCGCAGCATGACCAGAGCACCCAACTCCCAATTGGGCGTATTATCGAGAAAGATGCCGGGCGGCGCTACATCGTTACTCAAGTAACCACCGGGCTTATAAAGCAGAACTTCGGCAATATGCGCGAGGGTATTGGTATAAACATAACCGACCGGCATTTTTTCGGTATGGGTTACATTCAAACGCTTGACCGCCTCGTCGTAGACATTGAACGGTTTCGGTTCCTGGCTCCACCAAATGGCGAGCACCAGCATGGCGACCAGATACAACCCGGCCAATATGCCGAGTGTCCAGTACAAACCCCGGTAGCTATCAGATTGCGGTAATTCGCTGGCGGACATGGCTTGGGATCCCTTGTCTGGGTAACTAAAACTGTCGAACATGATAACAGTTATTGCGTGTTTTCGCTCCCAGTTGATTTCTGTTTTACCACCCCGATGTCGATTACTCAAACCCCACCGAAAAAACTCTGGCCAAATGGACCGTTTGTAACCAATCCAATTGATATGCGACCCATGTTCACTCCCACTCAGAAATGGATCCGTGACTCATGAACCGTACTGCCGAGTTGTTCGTTAAATGTCTGGAAAACGAGGGCGTCGAGTATATTTTCGGCATTCCCGGCGAGGAAAACCTGGATTTGATCGATGCTCTTCGAGACAGCTCGATCCGCTTCATCACTGTACGGCATGAACAGGGCGCGGCGTTCATGGCTGATGTCTACGGCCGCCTGACCGGTCGGGCCGGCGTTTGTCTGGCGACTCTAGGGCCTGGGGCGACTAACCTGATCACCGGTTTCGCCGACGCCAATATGGATCGAGCGCCGATTGTTGCCATCGCCGGTCAAGGCGCGACTACCCGGCTGCATAAGGAAAGTCATCAGATACTGGATCTGATCGGCCTGTTCAAGCCCATTTCCCGTTACAGTGCGATGGTCATGGAACCGGAAATCGTGCCGGAAATCATCCGTAAGGCGTTTCAGGAAGCCGAGGGTGACAATCCCGGCGGTGCGTTCATCTGTCTTCCGGAAAACATCGCCGCCAGTTCGGTGGCGGACGAGTTATCTCCCCTGCCCCGTCCGGAACCTGCCTCGCCTTCGCCGACCCAAAAAAGCCTGAACCGGGCCGCGGAACTGATCGCGCAGGCAAAAACACCGATCATCATGGCCGGCAACGGGGTGATTCGGGATAACGCCTGCACCGAACTGGCCCGTTTCGCCGAACGCTTGAATATTCCTGTCGCCATGACCTTCATGGCCAAAGGCGCGTTACCGTTCAGTCATCGTCTGTCGCTGGGCACGGTTGGACTTCAGGCGCGTGATCATATCGCTTCGGGTTTCGATCGCGCCGATGTGGTCATTTGTATCGGCTTCGACATGGTCGAATACCACCCCCATTTATGGCATCCACGGCGCGATAAAAGCATTATTCATCTGCACAAAACTCCGGCGGAAATCGACGCGCATTATCCGGTAGCGGTCAGCGTGATTGGCGACATCAAAACCGCCCTGAGCCAAATCGCCGACCTCAGCCACTCCGATTGCCCGCCCAGCCCGGACGACCTTAGGCAAACTATCATCCAGGAATTGGACGCTTATTCTCAAGACACCGGCTTTCCGATCAAACCCCAGCGTATTTTGTGTGACACCCGTAAAGCTTTGGCCGATGACGACATTCTGATTTCCGATGTCGGCGCGCATAAAATGTGGATCGCTCGTTTGTTCCGCTGCGAGCAGCCCAACACCTGTATTATTTCCAATGGCTTTGCCGCCATGGGTATCGGCGTGCCGGGGGCAATCGCGGCCAAGCTGGTGCATCCTGAGCGCAAAGTGCTGACCATTACCGGCGACGCCGGTTTCCTGATGAATTCGCAGGAAATCGAAACCGCGCTGCGCATTAACGCGCCGATCGTGATCATGATCTGGAATGACAGCGAGTACGGCCTGATCAAATGGCATCAGCAACGGCGTTTCGGTCGCACCGGCATGGTCGAATTCACCAATCCCGATTTCGTCAAATATGCCGAGTCATTCGGCGCCAAAGGCTACCGGGTGCGGTCAGCAGCAGATTTGCTGCCTACTTTGCGCCAGGCTTTGGCCGACGATACCGTCGCGATCATCGATGTGCCGGTGGATTATTCGGAAAACATGCGCCTGACCGAGCGTTTAGGACAACTGCTGAACCAGCCTTGAAATTAATATTGCCCGACCCTGATTGATCAAAAGTCATTTCCGTCAATAACCCGGCGGACTTCAAAGCTCACGCGCATTGCATTGGCTATCGCGCATCCGGTCGTCACTGATGAATGATGCCTTTGAAGCTGCATCGGCAATAAAACCCCTTCCAGCAACAAATAGCTAATGCGCGCCGACCCTCGCCAATGCCTTCCAGCTGGTGGTATAGCACGGTGAAATCCGCTCCGCCTTCGGCTGCCAACTCCGATCAATTTGCGTGGCTATAATCGACAAGCCGCCCGGAAAGCGCCGGTTGACCGAATCCAGTGCTTGCATCAAGGCACGATTTTCAGATGATGCACTCATTTCAGGCGGTGCGAACAACTCGGCTTGTTCGGGTACCGTGGCAGGCTGAATTTGGCTCAATTGCACCCCGGCCTTCTGATAGCCATAACCCGGTTTGTAAAGTGCTTCAAGCAAACGGATTGCCTGGGCGGCGATAACGCGGGTATCCTGGCTGGCCATCACCAGCCGGACGCTGGCCATGCCCTGATCGTGCGGTTGATGGCAATTGAATGCATTGGTGCGGATAAATACTGTGACACAACCTGCCACAGACTGTTGGCAGCGTAGCTTTTGTGCCGCTCGACTGGCAAATTCGCCCACGGCGGCGCGCAAATCGGTTATGTCAGTGAGCTTCCGACTGAAACTGCGCGAACAAACAATTTGCTGTTTGTCAGGGGCGACCTCTTCCAGCTCCAGGCAGGCAATGCCGTTTAATTCCATCACCGTGCGGGCGATGACGATGTTGAATTGCGCACGGATCCGTTCGGGCGCTTGTCTAGCCAGGTCTCGGACGGTATGGATACCGAGTCGTTCAAGCTTAGCAGCCGTTCGTGCGCCGATACCCCAGACCTCGCCAACCGGGACAATATTCATCAGTTTTTCGCGTCGTGCGGGATCGACCAGATCGACAACGCCGCCGGTTTGCGGCCATTTCTTGGCGGCAAAATTGGCCAGTTTGGCCAGCGTTTTGGTCGGCCCCATGCCCACACAAACCGGGATGCCGACATGCTTCTGAACGGTTTGTTTGATGGTCTGGCCATAGGCCACAGAATCAGACCGGCAGAGGGCAATATCGGTCAAATCCAAAAATGCCTCGTCAATAGAATAGATTTCCAGATTTGGCGTAAAGCTTTCCAGGGTTGTCATCACCCGGGCCGACATATCCGCGTACAGCGTGTAATTGGACGAAAACAGCTGGATATTGTGCCGCTCGATCAGGTCTTTGACCTGAAACATCGGCACACCCATCTTAATGCCCAGCGCCTTGACTTCCGCCGACCGGGCAACGATGCAGCCATCGTTGTTCGACAGCACCATAACCGGCTTGCCGATCAGGTCGGGCCGAAACAGCCGTTCACAGGAGACATAGAAATTGTTGCAATCAACCAGGGCAAAGCGCTTCATTACAACGCGTGAATGACATTGGTGACTACACCCCAGATCACAGTATCCACTTCCTCGCTCAAGGCAATATCCGGGTAAGCCGGGTTTTCCGATGCCAGCAGCCAGTTGTCGTTCCGGCGTTTGAGGCGTTTGACCACCAGTTCGCCATCGAGCGCACAAATCACGATCTTGCCCGGCGCAGGCTCAAGAGAACGATCGACCACCAGAATATCGTTGGGATGAATGCCTGCGCCGAGCATTGATTCGCCCTGGGCGCGAACGAAAAACGTGGCCGCCGGCTTCTGAATCAGCAATTCGTTCAAGTCCAGGGTCTTTTCAATGTAATCGTCGGCCGGCGAAGGAAAACCTGCCGAGACCTTGCCGACATAAAGTGGAATGTCGAGTTTTTTGGCCACCGGACTGGCCTGGTAAAAACACCTGGTCTTGAACGCGTCCAGTGTCAGGCGTTTTTTGCGTCCAGGAAAAAAACTGACCACTGGCAGCCATTCTTTCGGTCGGCATAGCGTCTCGGATGATGTGCCGTAGGCAGTTGATCCCTGGCTCCGTTCAGCGCCGGGACGTGTGCCGCTGTGGTACGGTAACTTCGCTGATGTCATGTCTTGATCTATTGGCAAAAAATCATAGAAAATTATACGCCCGATCCAAGTCAGGCATGACTGAATTCCTGCCCCGTTTCGGAAATGGGTCAATAAGATTGCCAGGAAACCTATGAAAACTGCCATTTTGAGTAACCATGATTTGAACTAGTCCCGACCTGATCTGACACAACCTCTTGAAAAGAGGAGAGTTACCCGTTTTGATAAAGGTGCTAAATCTTACATCAAAACAAAAAGGTAACTCTCATGTTGCATAGTAGCAATCCGATTATTAAACACAAAGCAGGTCTGTTAAATCTGGCCGAAGAGCTGGGTAATGCTTCCAAGGCCTGCAAGATGATGGGTGTCTCTCGCGACACTTTTTATCGCTATCAAGAATTGGTTGAAGATGGAGGGATTGATGCTCTGATAAATCAGTCCCGTAGAACACCGCATCTCAAGAACCGAGTCGATGACCAAACGGAGACAGCGGTTGTCGAGTACGCTGTCGAATTTCCGGCCCACGGCCAGGCCAGAACCAGCAATGAGCTGCGTAAGAAGGGGGTATTCGTGTCTGGCAGCGGTGTTCGTTCAATCTGGCTTCGCCACAACCTGGAGAACTTCAAAAAGCGCTTGCGGGCCTTGGAAGCTAAGGTCGAAAAAGATGGCATTATTCTGAGTGATGAGCAGGTGGCTGCGTTAGAGAAAAAGAAATAAGACGATGAAGCCTGCGGTGAAATTGAAACACATCATCCAGGATATCTCGGTTCACAAGATACATTCTATGTCGGCAACCTCAAAGGTGTGGGACGGATCTACCAGCAGACCTTTGTAGACACATACAGCAAAGTGGCCTTTGCCAAGCTCTACACGACGAAAACCCCGATGACATCGGCTGATATGTTCTGAATGATCGTGTATTGCCGTTCTTCGGGGCTCAGGAGCTACCTATGCTGCGTATTCTAACCGATAGAGGTACCGAATACTGTGGCAAGGTTTAACAGCATGATTATCAGCTTTATCTGGCCATTAATGACATCGATCACACCAAAACTAAAGCCAGGCATCCACAGACAAATGGCATCTGCGAGCGATTTCATAAGACCATTTTGAATGAATTTTACCAGGTTGCCTTCCGCAAAAAGCTCTATGGTTCATTGGAAGAACTTCAGAAAGATCTGGACGAAGGGATAGATTATTACAACAATGATCGAACTCATCAGGGCAAAATGTGCTGTGGCAGAACGCCAATGGACACTTTGCTTGATGGAAAAGGGATTTGGGCTGAAAAAAACTTAGCTCAAATCTAATCTGACGCTGGCACCGGAAAAACGGGTAACTGTCAGATCAGGTCTGAGCTAGTACAAATTATAC
>RRYU01019977.1_pt1 | contig 10224 bp, 6 predicted proteins | sample 2162651 | NCBI WGS metagenome assembly RRYU01 (sample SAMN10267283, study PRJNA491782) | microbial mat metagenome | isolation source: biomat in the production well | place: Japan: Minami-Kanto gas field, natural gas well KTG3 | collected 2017-06 | reverse complement strand
TTAAGAGAAAGATAATCCACAAAAAGACTTATAACAAGCGGTTATTTAATGGGCCATTCAATCCTGCTGCGGCCGCAGCAGGTCACCCATTACGGCAACCAGAAAATCGAAGACCTCATCACGCCGGGTAATGAATTGCGGCATCTCGTCGCCGGCCAATTCCTCCAGGCGGTGCAGCACACCGGCGTCGCGGCAATGCAGTTCATCCATCACCGCAGCGAGCATCGGCAGCACATCGTAGAGATCGTCCCGGTCATAGGGTGCGGGGTCGGGTTTGCCGACGAATTTTGGTTCGCCGCGCAGTTCCTTGTTGCGCCGGTACTTGTAATACAGATCGGAAGGCTTGATTTCGATACCCATGCCGTTTGCCTCCCGCTTCAGCTGCAGCCGCCGCCACAGGCGGGGTTTCCGGTACAGCCGCTGCTGCAGACAGCCTCCGCCTTGCCGCCACCGGTCTTTGCCAGCAACTCGTCGAGACTCTCGACGTCAACCAGCCAGATGCCCTCTGCCTCAACGGCCCGCAGCAAGCCGCGCTTGATATGCATGAGAACATTCAGGGGGGTGGTGTTCAGCTTGGCTGCGACCAGCGGGATTGGATTTTCAAGACTTCTCCTTAAATAAAGAAACAGGGTCAGGCCTAGAAGTAGACAAGATTGGCCCTTGAAGAAATAAACTTCTCATGGCACATAAACCCCGATCCATCTTTCCGGCGGCTTTTATACCATCATCTTCGCGGCAATGGGGGGCAGGTCATCTTTCTGCCGGACGCCGATCAATACCGGTTCTTGCTTCTTCTGCAAGAAGGAACCTGCCGCTACGGCTGCCGGGTTCACGCCTTCTGCCTCATGGACCAGACATCTCCATCTTGTTCTTCAAACTGGGGACATGCCCTTGTCGCGCGGTTTGCAGAATCTCTTCGTTATACCCGTTGGCGTCAACTGGTGCGAAAAACGGACGGGCAACCTCTTTTAAGGGCGCGATAAGGCGTTGCTGGTGGACGGCGACAGCTATCTCTTCGAACTGATCCGTTACATTCTTCTCAATCAGCTGCGAGCGGGAATGATCCAGAGCCCGGAGGAATATCTATGGACAAGCCATCACGCCTATCTCGGCAGGTATAACCTGCCCAATTTGACAACAGATGACATCCTCGGGCAATTCGGCGGTTCGGCAATTGTCTGAGAGCGCAAAGCCTGATGCATCGCTCGCACACAAACTTGAAGGCTTTAAAGAAGGGATCTTAAAACTTGCCGGCTTGGAGGCCTGACCCCATATTCCCGCCATGGTCCATCCTCGTGAAAAACAGTTTTTTCTACCCCTGATTGTGCTATATATCACATTATGTTATTGCAGCATCTAATGATCGTTTGAGAGCCCTATTCGGATGAATGTAAACCAAAAGGCGCTATACAGATTGATGTTTCAACCACGTGTGGCGAAGTCCATGGGGATGGGCTTTCAGAGTCTATTCTCCGAAATAATGCGCTATGCCCGGCCCGACTTTACACCCGTCAAGCCGCAGGGAAATCAGGGCGATTGGAAGAACGACGGTCACGAGCCGAAATCCGGGCGTTATTACCAAGTTTATGCACCCGAGCATTTCGAGGAGGCCGCTTCCGTTAAAAAACTTCAAGAGGACTTCGCTGGTTTGCTGGCAAAGTGGGGCGACACGGCCGTTTACCCGAATGGTGTCAAGGAGTTTTACTTTGTCATCAATGATGCCTATCGGATAACGCCGGGGGGATATCCCACTACTATCGTCGCACTTGAAACGCTTCGACAGGCGCATGACCTCAAGGAGTGCAGGCCGTTCCTGACCAAGGATCTTGAGGATGTCCTCCTTGAATTGCCCGAAGACAAGATCATTGCCATTGTGGGGTTTCCACCCAATCCAGCTGAGATCAATGTGCTCTCCTTTGACTTTGTTCATGAAGTGATCCGCTATATTGTGGAAACCAGCGGGCCACGGTCTTTGGACAAAACGCTTGTAGCGCCTGATTTCGACGATAAGATTGCATTCAACCGATTGGCCATAACTGGACATTTGCTTCGTGACGCCACCTATCGGCGCGGCAGTCTGGAAGATTATTTCCGCGCAAACAGTGAGTTTACCCGTCAGGAGGTGCGTAACCGCCTGAATGCGCTCTATGATGCCAGCAAGGACGTCTCGGTTGCCAACGACCCTATAGGGGGCGCAACATTGGCCGACCATCAACTGTTTTATATCCTCGACAAGATTACGCCCGAGCCGCAAAGTCGTAATCATCGGTTGGCAACAGAGCTTCAAAATGCAGCCCTTGTCGTCATGGCTTACTTCTTTGAGACCTGCGACATCTTTGAGGACCCTAGTCAGTGTTAATGCCAGACAAACATATCAAATTTGCCGAGTCGCTCCTCGGACTTGGAAGCTTTGTCCTGGATGCGTTAACGGTACCCCAGACCATCGACGATTTATGGGATAGATACGGCAAAGCCAAGAAAGCCGGGGAGTATCCCGCGTCCCATACCTTCGAAAACCTGGTATTGGCCGTGGATATTCTTTTCGCAATAGACGCAGTGTATGAACTGGAGAACAGCGGGGTACTGAAGCGATGCGTCTAACTCGACTTTCCGCCAACCAGGCGTCTTTCAAGACCGTCGAGTTCAATAGAACTGGGCTCACCTTAATCGTTGGTGCAAAGTCCCAAGGGGGCGGGACATATAACGGGGTCGGCAAATCCCTTATCATCGAGATTCTGCATTTCTGCCTGGGGTCGAGGAAGAATCCGGAATTTGAACTCAAGATTCCAAGGTGGGAATTTACGCTTGAATTCGAACTACATGACGGGATGCACACCGTTTCACGAAACACTTCCCAGCAGGCGGTCGTTTATCTCGACCATCAGGAAAAACGACTTTCCGACTTTAACGCCTGGATGGAAGTACATCTCTTCTCTCTCCCCCAAGATGTCCCCGGCCTAAGCTACCGCGCGCTCTTGCCGAAATTCATGCGCCGTGGACAGAAGCAGTATAACGACCCGCGCGACACGGGGGATTTCAGTGAATTCGACATGCTCATCAGGAACGCTTTCCTGTTGGGCATTGACGTACACCTTGTCGCCACCAAGGCGCAAATAAGGGATGAAATAAAAAAGCTCCAGACCCTCCGCGGTAACTTCAAAAAAGATCCTCTCCTGCGTGATTTCTATATGGGAGGTAAGGATGCAGATATTCAGCTGAGTTTCCTGGAACGCCGCATCAAAGAACTGGAAAAGGATAAGGACGCCTTTGTTGTTGCCGAGAACTATTACGAGATGCAAAGGAACGCCGACGAACTGGCAGCCGAGATAGACAATGACAAGAACGCGGCCTTCCTGCTTCGAAACTCGGTGGAAAATATCGACAAAAGCATTAGAGAACAGCCGGATCTTCCCCTGGAGCGACTACAACAACTCTATGGCGAATTGACATCGGCATTCAAACCAGAATCGCTGAAACGCCTTGAGGATGTTTCGGATTTTCACAAACGATTGTTAGAAAATCGCGTGTCGCGCCTGAGTCGCGAGAAGATGCGCCTGACGGATCAGTTCAAGGAGGTCGAGCGAGGACTGCGGCTGAAGCAGGCCGAAATCGATCGGCAATTGAAGGCCTTGGGAGAAGCCCGCGCGCTCGACCAGTACACAGCACTTGTCAACGAGATTGCCAAACTCACTGGACAGGCGCAGAAGCTGAAAGACTACAAGACAATTGATCTTGAATACAGCAACCAGGAAGCGAACCTTGAAGGGCAATTGAGCGATGAAGTTATAAAGACCAATACCTTCCTCGAAGAGACCCGCCAGATTCGAGACAAGCACTTCAATATTTTTAAAGACTTTGTCGCCAGATTTTATCCGGCGTCACCTGCAGGCATTTCCCTGCACAATAATGAAAAAAAGGACAATAAGAAGCGATTTGACTTTGCTGTCCATGTGGAGAACGATAGTTCAGATGGCATCAACGAAGTCAGAATTTTTTGCTACGACATGACGTTGCTTTGTCTGAAACAGGGCCACAAGATAGACTTTATTTTTCATGACAGCCGCCTCTACGCCAACATGGATGTGCGCCAGCGGGCGATGCTGTTTCGGATTGCCCATGAGGTTGCGGAGCAGCGGGGATTTCAGTATATTGCCACATTGAACCCGGATTTCATTTCGGGGATGGAAAGTGAGTTTGAGAAGACCGAGTTTGAGCAGATTGTTACGAAAAATATTGTGCTGGAATTGAAGGATGATTCTCCGGCGAGTAAGTTGTTGGGGGTTCAGGTGGATATGCATTATGAGGGGCGATGAGTATGGAAATGGGGACACTCAACTTTGAGTGGCTCCGTTGGGTGTCCTTCGATGCACAGTGTCGAACAGCGATATCAACAGTTTTGCCATCGGTAGATAATTGACGAGAAGATAGGGGTCAGCCCTTACATTGGACATCGGGCTCTGTCAAGTTTTTGATCAGAAAGCGGTTGTTAAAAATCAAGACGCAATAACGACTCCATGTCCAATGTCAAGGGCTGACTCCTTTCCTGTCACGAATTTCCAAGTTCCTGCATCAATGAAGAATTCCAGCCTTGAATCTTATTTTCACGAATCCTATCAAAAAAGCCCGAATAGTCCTCTGGCGAGAGGAAATAGAAATGGTATCGCCAAGGTTCCCTTTCTTGTCTTAAGGCCTCATTCAAACGCTTGAAATGCGCAATGCCGTCGCGGAACTTTGCCTTATTCCGGTTTGTGTCGTCGCCATCCTGCTTGATTTCCACCACGAGAACTTCGTGTGAATCTTTAAGCCGAATAAAAAAATCAGGATTGAACTGTTCGTTGACTGCGTGGGTCTTGCCGGTCTTGGCTGGTTTGTAGGAATAGGGGAAAGAGTAGCAACCCCGGTCCGGCGGCTTGATAAACGCCTCGATCAATGCGCTGTTCTCGAACAGTAGCTCACTGAACTGCCGTTCCGGTTTGTGGCTGGCATACAGCACATTGGTAGGAGTCTTGAAATTTTCTGCCCCTACGGTGTGTAGTCTTCGTACTATTTCGAGGATGTTTTCAGGCGTGTCCTCTCCTAGATCCCTGGCCACCCGAACCCATTTGCAGTATTGCTCCCATAGATAGGTTTCATCTTTGTCGAACGGCTTGGCATCGCCAACCACATGGTAGACCACGCCGCTCTCCTTGATCCGGCTTTCCGAGAAGGATTGACGCATGGCCTCCCTGTAGTCAACCGTGATCATTCCCTTCGCCTTGTTGGTCATGCGGGGGTGCTCCCGGTCCACGTCCCTGAACAGAGGGCCGAATGCCTGCTGCACCAGCGAGAGGTTTTCCCGGCTCAGGAAGGTATCATCATAGCCCCCCGCTTTCAGAGCATCCTTGATGAGTTTCCTAATACGGCTTTTCGGCCACTTCTCCCCAACTTTTATGTCCTTTTCGCTGATGAAATCGTGCAAGGTACAGACAGCATATTCAATCTCTTCTGTGTTCTCATGGTTTATCTCCACCGCCAACTTGCCGCTTTCGGAGAACGTTACATACTCGGTGCTTTTGCGACTCTGTGGTTTCAGGACCAACTTGATGTCCACGGCCTTCTGCCTCTTAGTTTCCTTCGTTTGCTCAGTCAGTTCATAGCTCAGATTGTGGAGCGGGAAAACGAACTCCTCCCGCCTGCTGTCAAACCCCCAGGAAAGGGTATTTTCCACCTCCAGAACATCCTTGAGCAAATTAGCAATTTCATCGGTCCATGCCTCGTGATTGGTTATTTTTACCAGTGGTTGATTCTCCAGGCAGGGTGGCACGCGCAGGCCACGCCCCAGCACCTGGGCGATGAGGAGCTTGGAGCCAAAGGCACGTGAATCGTGGGGGACAATCTGGAAGACATTCTTCACGTCCCACCCCTCGGTGAGCATGCTGACCGAGACGATCCACTCCACCGAGCTGGCCGGATCGTCCACGGTTTTCAGCGCTACCAGGTTTTCCTTGCGCCGCTTATCAGGAGAGTCCTTCCCCGCCCGTGGGCTGTAAGCCGCCTCGACACGAGCCTTGGCGGCTTTGGCCTTGGGGATGCCGGAGGTGACCCAGATCGCCTTATTTTCCGCCTCGGTGCGGTCGATCTTCTCTTTTTTTGCCAGATATGTAACTAGGCTCTGCCATTGCTCCACGCACTCGGCAATATCCTTGGTAATGACGATGGAAATGGGACGGAGCTTGGCCCCGTACTCCTGCCTGTTCTTGTCATGGACAGCGTAAATCTTGTCCCAGCTCTGCTTTCTATGTGTCTCTTCCAGCACATAATCCGGCTTCTTGATGACTTTGGCCTCAACTGCTTGTTTTAGACCAAAGCGATAAACCACGTCCGGGAAATAGTCATTGCCAGTGTAGGGGGTGCCGGTGACACTGATCAGATAGTGGAAACCGTACTCCGGACTGACCAGAAACTGCAGCCACTTCTTCATGGATGTTTCATCGCTGTCATCGGGGCTGAACAGGTGATGTGCCTCGTCGTTCAGAACCAGTGTCCGCCCGCCACGCCCCTTGAAGCTGTCGGCAATAGAAGAGCCGGCATTGGTATAGACCGCATGGATATTCTCGATGCAGATGTCACCGTGCTGAATGGTTTCATTCCCCCGCTTTATGCCGGGAATGGCCACCGTCGCGCCCAGCTCCTTCATGATGGCAACCAGTTCCTGATTGCCAGCCAAGGCGTTGAATTTCTCTAGCAGCCCATCTTCAATGGTCAGGGACGGACAGAGCACCAGCACCCGGTCCACCATCCCTTCGGCCAGGGCAATAGCGGCAATGCCGTACATCAGGAAACTTTTCCCACCGCCGGTAGCGATATCCAACGTAGCGGCCTTCCGGTCGCGGAGCGGCATTCTGCCCAGCATGGCGTCAATGGATGTATGCCGCTGGGCCAGCACCGGCCTGTTGTTCCAATTCTCGCGAGCCAGCCGCTCCAGATCGGGGTATTTGGCAGAGACGAGGAAACGGAGCGATTCGCGAGCCGCATCGCGCAAAAAAGCGTAGTTGCCGGTATGCAGCAGATTGAGGAAGGCGTCATACTTATGCACCACCGCTTCGGTGGCATCGCTCTTATCATCCAGCCTCAGGATCTGATCGGCAATGCGGAACGTCAAACTCATCGGAAATCCCCCTGTCCAAAGACAAACGTCTTTTCATTGCCGTAGCGGTCACAGAGAATGACCATCATCTTCTCCCCCTTGAACGCCTGCTCGGGGATGCGGATCTCCAGCGCCTTCGCCTTGTCCAGACCTCCCGCCATCTTCAGCAGTTCCTCGCCCCAGTAGACCCGGTCGAGCCGAAAGACATCGCCGTCATAATTGAGATCGACCATAGCCATGGAGAAGGTCTCAAAATTGGCAAAGTCCTCCGGATCGGTGGTCAGAGTCTTGGCGCGGAATTCACTCAATTCCACTACCAGTTCGGGGAACAGGTCACCAGCTTGGCTCTTTCTGCGGGCCTTGTGCTTCACCACCGGCTGGGAGATAAAGTCGAAGCCTATGGCGTCGATAACCTCGTTCACATCCGCTTCGCGCATAGGCTGCTTGAGGGCGCCTGGTTCGCGCTGCTGAATCAGGCGCATGATGACGGAGATCGGCACCTTGAGAAAGACATAAACCGCCCCGCCCTGCTCGATTTCATCCTCGGCGAAGTCCATGGCCACCGTCGGCGCGATGACATAGAACCGTTCCCCCTTCCTGCCGCGCAAGATCTGCTGGAGGTTCTCCACATAGCCGTAATCAAGTGTCAGGGTGGTATGGTCCGGGTAGTTCCAGACGATGGTGGAGTGGGTGCCGATGTAGCCGTCCAACTGCATGTTATAGCGGCTGTGGGCATCTTCGCGGACGCCAAAGAGTTTGAGGACAAAGGGGCGGTACTCCTGCCACGGCATTCCCCTCAACGCCTCCATGTCGTAGAGACCAGCGCGGTAGAGGGCGAACTCTTTCGGTGGTAGCGGTTTTTCCTTCGACGCCTTCACCTTCGGTGCAATCAGGGAGATGCGGAACTCCTGGCCGTCAACTGTGATGCTCTTCACGCCGGGGTCATCGTCCGGGTCGGCGTCTTCCAGCTTGTCGGGAGGGATGCAGAGTTTATCATCCGGACAGGCAATAGCGAGGGAGGCACCATTCTTGAGAAGATCGTGTTTTACGATCAGAGCGGCAAGGTCGGCCAACAGGTCAAGCGTAACCTTACATTCGCCTTTTTTTGCTTTTTCAGTGATGAGGAGGAGGCCAGGGTGGCTCTTTAGATGGTCGTTCCAGCAAGGAATACGTTCATGAACAAGCCGGTCATCCTTTCCTCCTGATCCGAGTGTCGTTGTAAGAGAAAACAAGCGTTTCTGAATTGTGTAGATCGACAGCTTGCCGCAGTCCATTCCTACCCAGCGACGACCAAGCTTTTCAGCAACAGCCAATGTTGTACCTGAGCCAGCGAACGCATCGAGGACAATGTCACCGGGGTTTGAGGATGCCTTGACAATCCTTTCGAGGAGTGCTTCTGGCTTTTGAGTGGGATAGCCACTCAATTCTGCGGATTGATTATGGATTTTGCTAATATCAGTCCAAATGTCTTGGATGGGTACCCCTTCATGTTCACTTTCGTATTTTATTAGACGGGGAACTCCACCCTTTTTTTTCGGCCAGTGCAATCTCCCTGCCTCATCATGTTTACGGAGAGTTTCTATAGGGCAACGCCAAAGGGTATCAACTCCCTTGTAATCGTAGCGATACCCTCCACCCGAAAGGCCACCAGCTGATAAACTTAATCGTTGGTAACGCTCTCCTCGTTCCGGGTCGTATTGGTCAAAAAAAGTATCAATGTAGTTTTTATCAGCAGGTTGAGATATTGGATTCCAAATGGACCTGTCTGATTTAGCATAAAAAAAGATTACGTCGTGAATAATCCCAAATCGGCCAGAATCACTATGACCAAATGCACGCCGCCAAATTATTTCGTTTAAAAAATTTTCTTCACCAAACACATTATCAAGTACAGCCTTGATGTAATGAGATTTCTTTGTATCAAGATGGACATAGATACTCCCATCATCAGCCAGGATCTCCCGCAGAAGAATCAATCGCCGCCGAAGAAACTCAATAAACTGCGCCCCAAGAACCTTGTCCCGATACGCCTTCTCCTTGTCCTTCATGAAGTCCTGTTTGGTGGCGAAGGGAGGATCAATGCAGATGAGCTTGATCTTGCCGCGGGTGCCCAGGCGGTTCGGCCCCTGCTGATCGGCCAGAAGTTCGCGCAGCGCAAGGAGATTATCCCCCCAGACAAGCAGATTGCGCCAGCCATCACCATGCGGTCGGTCCTCGGCAAAGCGGCGCACCAGCTGCCACGGCGCTGCCGGCGTCTCCGCCAGTACCTGCTCCCGCTTCATTTTTCCGGCATATTCCAACCGGTATTCCTTGCCAACCTCTACACTTTGCTGCGCTGCTGGGAACAATCTTGCTCGCCAGTGCGCCGGGATTGTTCCTCCCGCTTGTAAGAGGCGGATCAGTTCTTCGCGTTCAGCGTCTGTCAGGTTTGTCATTCTTTTGCTCTTGAGAAGGCCAGCGTTAATTATTGGAAAATTCGGATGATGGCTATCGCTGCAAATGTTCTATAAACAACCCCCAAAGATGCTCCGAGGCACCTTCCCGGGTCAGCAATTTGTCTCGCATGGTACCATGGGATTGCATGCCCATAGACTCAAGAAAGATTGAATAGCCATTTGACTTAACTGAAAGCGATTCATTGTATCCCCCATGAGGCTCACCGTAGGAAAATGCAATATCACCAAAGCCCCGCTCACCTGCCATCCAGATAGAACAGCGGGAAATTCTCTTACCACCGAGATAAGCTGCGACGATAAAGGTTCTTGCATCGATCCGTTTGTAATCCGTCTCAACCTCGGGGTTCCTGCTTTTTAACTCATCGAGTGAATTCTCGAAGAACTTGGCAATAAATTCAAATGACTCATCGCGAAACCTATCTTTCTCTCGGTCAGAAAATTCTTTTATAATGCGAAGATTGCTACTCCTTACATCAACTGTCTGCGCCCTATCAAAAGTTGTCGGTGGGGATTGCTTCAGAGGTAGCTCTTCCTTGCCCGTCATCGACTCTTCCACCGACTGACGGATTCCTTGGACAACCTTGAGAAAGGCCTCATCGCGGTCAGGAAACTGGACGACCGGCTTTCCATCAGGCGGGAGTG
>RRYU01020355.1_pt1 | contig 10225 bp, 7 predicted proteins | sample 2162651 | NCBI WGS metagenome assembly RRYU01 (sample SAMN10267283, study PRJNA491782) | microbial mat metagenome | isolation source: biomat in the production well | place: Japan: Minami-Kanto gas field, natural gas well KTG3 | collected 2017-06 | reverse complement strand
GGCGCGCGGGTGACGTTTCGGTATCGTGGAACGACTGACGGCGGGGCGCCGAGATTCGCCGCCCTTGTCATTGAGCGCGATTACGAGTAAAATCAAGCCTTGTGGGATGGGTTCCTGGGGTCGCCGGACAGTCGGCGGCCCTTTTTATTTGGCCGGGAATACGAAGGCCTGAACTGTCGTCATGGTAAAGCCGATCGATCGACCGGCGGGGACAAGGCCCATGATTCTGTCCTTCACCTGGACGGCGACGGGCTGGGAGCTACAGAAACAAAGAAAGATTTTCGCGCCGCCCTGCGTCACTTCCCCGCCGACCTTACTCCCCCCGGCCGCGTCGAGAATGTAATAAGCCTCGACGAGGTCCAGGGCGGTGTCGCCGTAATTGCTGACGATCGCGTCAGCGATCCCCTTGTCGATGAACGCTGTCACCTGAACCATGTCGGCCATAAAAACCCTTTCTAAACGTCGTCGAGTTCGACCCAGATCGTACAGAGTGAATCGTCCCAGCTTCCGACGAACCCGCCCGCGAGGCGGCCATAGGCCGAGATCTCGTCGCCAGCGGCGAACGTATAGAGACCGCTCGCGAACTTCGTATATCCTTGATAATAGTCGACGCCATCGACGGCGACGACAAGCTGACACGGCGCGGAACCGTCCACAAAGGCCTCGACCTCGACATCGCCCGCCGTCGTCTGGGCCGTAATCCTGATTTTCGCGCTGATCGCGCGGATCGAACCGGCCCAGGGCATCGGTTCGGAACGATATTCCGCATAGCCCGAAACAAGACCCGGGGTGTCGAAGAAATCCGACGAGGTTCGATTGTCGCGCTGACCGAATCGGAGGGGGATCAGGGGTTTATGTTTATGAAGCGTCGTCTCACTACCGTCGCGAAGTTCTTCCAGGTTCGCGTCGGTCATGGTCGCGACGGCGAGATTTCCCGAACTGTTCACGATCAAAACGCGCTCGGCGGTGAGGCCGGTCACGGCCAGATCGCCGCCGACGGTGACATCGTCCTGAACGGTTAAATGGGCCTCACCGTCGGTCAGGGTGTTTTTAACCTGGAGCGTCCGCGCCGACGAGGCGTGTCTCATATCGATCGAAATGTTCCCGCCGTTTCGAATGATATTAATCAGATCGACGAGATCATTTCCATCGAGGTCAAGATCTCCGGTCAGGGGGACCGTTCCGTCCCTCAGGAGGACTTCGTCGCCGTCGGAGTGATCGCCGACGGTGTGATCGTCCAAAGCATCCAGGGCGGCCTGGAGGTCGGTCTCCGAGGGCGTGAGAGTGTTCGCGAACGCCGAGGCGTCGATCACGATCTTGTCGGCGTCGAGGGCATCGGTGACGGCGGCGCTCATGGGGAGATAAAGGCCTTCGAGGTCGTCGCCTGACCGGCCGAGGTTGAGGAAGGCCCAGCCGATCGAGGTCGCGCCGGACGGATCACATTCGATTGTAATCGTATGCTCCGCGCCGGGCGCGATCGTGAAGGTTCCACCGCCGGAGATAAAGCTGAAGTATCCTGCGGCGGGGCCTTGGATCGTCGCGCCTGTTGTCGAACATTCGATCGTCATGGATTCGGACGTATTATAAATCGTCGCGGTGAGTTGCTGGGTCGCGTCGCTTGCCACACTGAACAACAGGCCGGAGGGGTTAATGTCGACGATGTCGCGCGGCGTAACCCCGCGACCGAAAAGCGTCACCGAGTCGCCGCAATTCGGGCCGAATGTCATTTTCCCAAGCTGAACCCCGCGAGAGACCGGGGTGAGGGTCACACCGATTTCGAGCTTGTCGTTATGGACGACCCAATGATTTGTCCCGAGGGCGTCGCCGGAGGTTCGCGCCCAGGCGTCGTCGCGACTGTTTAGGGTCGGGTAAAGGCCGACGGTGCGTTCGCTGAGATTATAAACCCTGATCGTCTGCTCACTACTGGACTCGCCGACGAGAATGTCGCCGACGTCGATCTTGTTATAGACCGAAGACTGAGACGCCGAGGTCCCGATATGGCATCCGTTCGCGTCGAAGGCCGCGCCCTGAATCGAAATGTCGACATAGTCCGAACCGCCGGTCCCGTACCATACACGAAGCGCGGCCGAGTTCCAGGTCCCTTCGATTTCGTCCGGGTTCCAGTAGACGACGACGGTGTGAGTGTTCGGGCCGTCGAAAAATCCGGCGACTTCGTAATAGTCCGGCGTATCGCCGTGAGCGATTTTCGAGCCGTCGCTGGGATCGATCACGCCCCATTCGTTCACGCCATTCGTCCCGCCGACTTCGACCTTTAAATTATCGCCGGTCGTGAGGGTGTTGTTCGTAATGACGACGGCGACGCGCTGCTCGGTGTTCGACGGGAAGTGTCCGAAATCAATAAGCGAAGGATAATTCCAGGCCTCGACATATCCGGCGCCGATCAGGCCGGTCGCATAGCAGACCGTCCCGGCCGAGGTTTCCCCCCAGGTGATCCGGCCGTTATCGGTGAGCGCGGAGGTCGGCTCGAATGAAATATCGAAGTCGATGTATTCTCCGGGCTGAACCTCCCAATTCCAGACGCCCGAGTCCGGCGCCGTCTCGGTCGCCGTACTTGTTCCGGGTCCCGGGGTCGCGTCGTCGACCTCGAAAAATCCATGTGTCGATCGGGCCTGGGCCTGACCCTGAATCGCGGTGTCGGTCGGATTCGTGAGGCGAACCGTTTCGGTTCCCTTCCCCGATACTTGAACATAGTCGAAATTCACATCGAGGTCGGAAACTGTACAGCCGCCGTCCTGGGCTTGAATAACACAGGCGCCCCAGGGGTTTTTACAATCCGAACCGCCCATGTCGATGATGCAGTTTCGAATTCCCGGGGAGGCGTCGGCGGCGGGCGCGGCGGTAATGCTCCAGATAATATCCTTGTCGCCCTTGCCCATCGTCCAGGTATAAGTCCCGTCGAGATTGTCGACGACTTCGGGATCGTCGCCCGCGCCGTTAAACGAATACTCGGCGCCAGGGGTGAAGGCGAAGACGTTCGCGGTCCCCTGATTAATTCGGATCGTTCCGGTGAGAGTGTCGTTCGCGGTGTTCGACTGAGTGAAGGTCCGCGTCAGGGACGACCCGGCGCGGAGGTTGCCGAAGTCCAGCGCGAGGGATGTCATGAAACAGTCGGGGACAGGAATCCCCTCACCCTTCAGCGTGATCTCGTCGAGATTGTCGCCACAAATACACCCAGCCGAACCCGCATCGAGCCGGACGCGGGCCTCGAACTTCCCGACCGAAGACGGCCTGAAGCGGATCTTGAAGTCTTCGGTTTCGCCGGGGCCGATCGGGCCGACCTGGAGATCGCCGTCGGACGGCGCGCCGTATTCAGTCGAACCTGAAACGAGACGGAACTCGGCGTAATCATCCTCGGCCGGGAAAAGAACGTCGACGGTCAGGTCGCCCGAACCATAGTTCGCGATCGTCACGGTTTTGTCGGTCGCCTTGCCGATGTAAAATTCCTTAAAGTCGAGTTCCTGGGGACCGTAACACCTGGGGAGCGCGAACCCGAACCCGCTTAACTGGACGAGGATCTGTTCGGGGCCGACGGCGAGACATCCGGTCCCGGCGTCAGAGTCGCCGCCCAGGTGCGCCCATGTGAAACTGACACTTTCATTCGCGGGCGTGTAACGAATGACGATGTCGTGATCGTCGCCGGTCGCGAGATCGGTATAAGTCCCGCCGGAAATGATCTCCCATTCATCCGAACCCATAACGAGAGTAATCGAGCCGGAGATCGCGTCGGGGCCGCCGTTGTGAATTGTGATCGTCTTGTCCAGGGTGTCGCCGAGTTCGACGCCGCCATAGTTGACCGAAAGCGAATCGGTAAAACAGTTGTAATCCGTCAAAGACGTGTCGCCGATTACGGCGTCGAGAGTCATTTCGCCTTTCACCGGACTGATAACCATTCGGGAAATCGGGCCGATCCCGCTTCGGCCTGTCTCCGCGTCGATCATGGACACCGGGCGGCCCATCCTCAGAAAGACACCGCCCGCGCCTGCGCGGTCTCTGTCGTCGCTGATAAACCGAAGCGGGGAGGATAGGGTCCCCGTCGTGAGGGTATCCCCATAGACCGAACAGAATCGATGGCCGAGGTTATACACTTCGAGGCCGAAACTAAGGACCGCCTTCGTCGAGTGTTTGGCGTCCTTCCCGGCGGGGTCGCCGTGTTCTCGGGTCGCGCTATACGACTCGATTTTCGTTACGCCGCCCTCGGTTTTCGTGACGCGCTGACACTCCATGTCGACCGAGGCGACGAGCTTGTCGCCGTGAGTTTTCCACTTTACGCCCCAGGCGTTTCGATCGGCCGAGGACTGTCCAATGTTCGGCGCGGCGCCGGACGTGGAACCCCGGAAAACGGGGACGGTGACATTCGCGGCGTCATAGAATCCATCGACAGGGCGCGCGAGCTGGAGATCGATCTGACCGAAAGGCGACTGGAACACCCAGACGCCCGAGGCGGTCGCGAGCGCCTCGATCGCGTCGCGGAACTTCGCGCCGGGTTTCAGGACATCGTCGGCGAGGCCGCCAGAATAAAGAAGTTTTCCTAGGAGCGGGAAACGTGATCCCGTCTCCAGATAGTCGGCCGGGACATCCTCGAACAAGGTCTCGGAGGTCGGCGCGGTCTGGGCGTATCCGTTCGCCTCCAGTTCGGTCGACGTGAAAGCGTCCTGAAGATCATATTCGGAGGCGCCGTCGATCTCGGGGATCGGCGGGCGCTGATAGTCGCCGAGGATCTGAAGGACGACATATAACGCGCCGCCGATTCGGGTTCGGGACGAGTGAAGGAGATCGTCGCTCGCGGCGCGGCCGTCCTGGGCGGGCGAAAAACACACGCGACCGGCCGGGTCTTCCCAGACCGCGTCGTCTGGATCATTCCCGGCGGGGTCCGCGACTTCGTTTCCGCGAGGGTCGCCGAATAAAGGTTCGTTGACCTCCTTCCAACAATCGAAACGCGCGCGATCATTATAACCCGAATACGGACTCGGGCGGTGAGGGGTCAAGCCGTCCCAGGTCTCGCCGAGGTTCTTTCTCAAAATGTGGAAATTGATGTCGTAAGGCTTTGTCCAGCGCCGGGACCATGTGAAAAAGGGCGGCGAATCTGGGCCGTCGTTATTTGAATCAGGATCGGGGCCGAAAAGAACGGCGGCGCCAGGGGACATCGAAGACCCCGACAAAAGGCTGAACGGTCGCTCCGAGGCGTTATAGCTGCAAAATGGCGGGGACAGGCTGAACAGGGTTCGGTCTCGTAATTCCCAGCCGTCGGGCGAATCGCTTTCGGGGACGACGACCCCGCCCATCCAATTGACGCCGGTCGCTTTTCGGGCCGCATCGAAGGCCTTCGTATTCATTCGCTTCGGCATTGTGTGAATCGTGAGCGCGCGGAACCAGCCGTCGTAGTAAGTCCGATCGCCGTCGTCAGCCTCGACAAGCGCCTTGTCGTGACAGGTGATCCGGCCGGTGTTTAACCAGGACGTCGGGATTCCCCGTTCGGTGACGATGTAGAAGGTCGCAGGCCATCCGTCCGCATCGGTGACGCCGTCGCCGCCAAGCTCAGACGCGAGGGTGTTTCGATACACGAAAGAGGCGCCGGACTTGAATTCGGACGCGTCGCTGTGGGGTTTTTGGGTCGCGTAGAGTTGGGGCGTGAAGGCGTAATAATCGTCGACGAAATTGTTATCGAGCCACCACGAAAACCAATTATGTGCGACGAGGACGACGGACCCGTCGTCACCGGTTTCGACACGGAGAATTTTCCCGACGAAAATCGTTCGATATTCCAGGTCGTCGAAGGCGATTCGAATGAGGATCGGCCATCCCTCGCCGACGTTCCCCTGATCGCCGTCGAAATAGTCGTCGCGTGTCGCGTCGGATTCGGTCTGTTCGAAGGTCAGTCGAATGTCCTTCGACTTTTCCGCGCCGCCGAAGCTGAAGTAATCGATCTTTGTTTCGATGTCGTCGCATTCAATGAGGTTCGCGTTCTGGGTGATAATGCTCCAGCCGACGCCCTCCTTCAGCGCGCGGACCTCGACCGACGGCGGGGTGTGTTTCCCGGCGCCGCCGAGATACGAGATCCAGTTCGACGGAACAGTTCCCCATCCCATTTATAATTCCTCCAGCGTCATTCGAAGGGAGCAAAACCCGCCGCGCTGATTTACCGGTTCGAACTTATCCTCGACGTGTCGAACAGGGATTAGACTTCCGTTTCCGTCGTCGAACTGGAACACGCGCCAGTCGGCGACACCCTGGAGCGCGAGACATTCGGCCGAATTGATGAACTGCCACTCCAAAACCCAGCGAAGCTTATCCCCATAATGGAGCGTTCCCTGGACCGTTCCATGTCTCATGTGATGTTTTGTGTTGTATCTTTTGACGAGACCATCCTCGGGGGGGAGTGTCGGGAAATGCGGGATCGGGAAGTTCGGGGTCGACCCGAGGATTTTCTCATTATTGCCGGTCGAGTCGGCGAAGCGATACGGCATTATAAAACCCCCAGATTTTGAATCCGCGTCGCCATGTCGCGGGCGAAATTATCCTTCGTCGTGTCGTCGGCGATCAGGTCGCCCTGAACCTGGACGACAAGCTGAAGGCCGCCGCCGGTCCCGGTGATTGCATGATTCGGCGTTACCTGTCCGGGCGTCCTGAGGTTTAGAATTTCCGGGCCGCGTTCGCCGACGAGGACCGGACCGGCGCTGACATAGCCGCCCTCGGCCGCCGCCGTGATCCCTGCGGCGATCCCCTTCGAGGCGGCGATATCTGCATACATTTTACCGACGTTCGCGGCGATCAAGGCCGGACCGGCGAAAGGGATCGCGGCATAGGCCGCGTGATAACCGGCCGTCGCCTCGGCCGCCTTCACTGAGGCGCCAGCCGTCGAAACCATTTTGTCGAGGATGATCTTTTTCACGGCGGCGCCCGCAAGCTGGAGACCCAGGCTGGCGAGCGCCTGACCCATTTCCTCCGGGCCGTCCAGCGCGGAGGTCCAGGCGGTGTCGATCACCTGTCCCATAACCTGTTGCTGGGCCGTGACGGTTTCCATCGACTCGCGAAGTTTCTCCAGGCCGCGATCATATTCGCCCTGGGTGATAAACCCATATTCTAAAAGTTCCGAGTATCTAGCCTGGGCCGCGTTCAGGCGTTCCTGTTCGGTTGCGATCGAGGCGCGGAGGTCGGCCGAGGCGCGCCAGGGGTCCGAGTCAAGGAACGCGGAGAATTTACGAAGACGCTCGATCTCGTCCTCGTTCGGCGTGACGGACGAAGTCCAGTCCGGCGGCATGGGCGGCGGCGCGGGGAATTCCATATCGCCGGACGGCTCGACAATCACCTGAAGGCGCGGAGGTTCGGCGCTCGAAATCCGGCGGTCGATATTTTCGATGATATCCTCGGCGGCCTTTTTGCTCGTCAAGGTTTCGCGGATTCGCTCCAGGGCGGCGGCGTATTGAGAAAGAAAACCCTGGAGGTTTTCATATTCCTTTTCGGTCACGGACTCGTCGAAAAACCCCATCGCGAGGCGGGCCTGGGCCTCCGACACGTTTTCGATCAGGCGCTCGGCCGTTTTCAGGTTGTCGGTATTCAGGGGGTCTTTCACGGTCGCGAGGCGATTCATACTCGCCCACAGTGTCCGAATGTCGACGTCGACCGACTCGAAAGCTTCGGCCGTCGAATTCATCAAGGCTTCATTTTGCGCCCACTCGCGATTGAATTCGGCGACCATTCGCGCGCCGCGCTTGACCATGTCCAGGGCGCGGCCCTCGCCCATCGCGTAATCGGTGAAGCTCGTCCCCATCGAACGATTGAGGTTCGTCGCCTCGCCGACTTTTTCGTTATGGAAGGAGATCGCTTTCGCGAGATCGTCGAAGTTCCGAACCCCCGCGCCGGACAGGTCGCCGATCGCGCGGACGGTGTTGTCGAGTGTCACCATGTCCCGATAGAAATTGATTTCGGACAGGGCGACGCCGGTCCCTTCGAGGACCGCGAGGGCTTTCTCGGCCGTCGAGGACGAGAGCGACCTCATCCAGTCGTCGATCCCCGAAGCGGTGTCGCTGAAGAACCCGACGAGGTCGCCGACGGGTTCCAAAAGCCATGAACCCACAGCGACGCCGAGATTTTTCGCGTCGGCCTGAAGCTGGGCGAACTTGTCGCCTGCGCCTTCGGCGGCGCCTCCGGCGGCGGCGACGTTTTCGCGGCCTTTCCTCATGGCGAGGAACATGAAGGCCTTCGACTTTTCCGCGTCGGTCAGGGTGTTGACCGTTTTCCCGAGGTGCTTCGCGTATTCGCTTGTCGCCTCAGATAGCGAGAGGGTGATTCCAAGGTTATCGATGATTCGAACAGATTGCCTCGCGAGGCCTGTCACGATCGACGAAACCATGAAGTCGACCGTCTGACCGGTGTTCCTCGCCGCGACGCGGGCGATCTCCAGCGCGTCGGCGAATTCCTCCATCGGGACACCGAGGGCGGCGGCCTCGTTATACTTTTGCATTAATGTGAGGTCGTCGATCGTCCCGGCCGTCGCGCGGCGCATATCGGCCAGCGCGCGGGTCGAGTTCATCCCGGCCGAGGTTGCGACCGAATCGAAGGCGCGGGCGACATCCTGGGCGACGGCGGCGGTTTTTGCAAGGTTGTGGGTCGCGCGGCCCGCGCCGACGAGCGCGATCGCGGCCGAGGCCCCCAGGAGCGAACCCCGGAGATCGCCAGCCGCCTTGTCGAGGTCGAAGAAGTTCTTTTTCGCGGACTTCGTCCCTCGGCCGGTTTTGTCGGTCGCTTTGATGACATATTCGGCGGCCTTACGCGCCATCACGTTCTCCGATCTTTTGCTGGAGTTCGGCCTCGAAGATCATGAACGCTTGGATCAGACGCTCGTCCTGATCGTCCATATGTCCCGGCCCAGGCAAAGCGCCGGACGCCTGAAGGCCGAGGGCCTTCCACCGTCTCCATTTTGTGTGGGCGCGCCACACTCGCGCCGGAACGTCCTCGATTTTGACCTCGTAAAACCGTTCCATGAGGGCGCGAATGTGTTCATTCTCCCCCTCTATTCTCCATCGCGCCGCGATTCGATAAAATTTAACTCGTCGCCGCCCAGGTTCAGCGCGCCTCGGACATTATACATGACGAATTGAAGGACCTTATTCGGGAAAGAAAGGACGGCGGCCTCGTCGAGGTCGTCGTGTCGCGACTCGCCAGCGTCCGGGTTAACTTCTTCGACCGAATAGGTCGCTTTCGCGAGGATCTTCCCCGAAAGGAGACCCTTCCCGTCGGCCGCGTCTTCGAGCGCGGCGATCTCGGTCGCGAGGTGTCCGTCGGGCTGGACGAGGGTCCATCGGTACACGTCAACACCCTCGACCGGCGTGTGAGAAAACACATCAGTCGTCGAGTCGTACCAGCATTCCAGAGTTCTTCCTTTTGTTTTTCCAGGGCGCTTCGTCATTGTAATTTTGCCTCCACTTTTCAGACCATTCGTCGAGGTCGTCGGGTGACAGGTGTCCCTGCATCACCCAGAATTCGACCTGTCTTAACATTTCACTTTCATCGATCCATCCGTTTTTGAATGCCAGCGCCGCAGGCATTAAGCCACACGGCGCCGACATGAGACCGTGATACTTCTCGGCGAACGCCGGGACCGCGTAGGCGGGGACGGACGACCCCGCCCGAGGCGGTGAAGGCGCGCCCTTGTGGGCGGGGCCGCCGTCGACCTTAGGTCGAGTGATATCCATTTTCCGCGACGCCGTCGACAAGGCTTAAAACGGGGTCGTCGGAATAAGCCTTGAATTCGAGTGTCAGGTAATACGGATCGGGTGAACCGTCGTTCGTGTCCCAGGGGGAGTTCGTGATCTTCGCCTTCGGAATCGTGATCGTGAACACCTCCGTTCCGACGGTCCAGACGGCGTCGAAGCTGAAGTATGCCGTCGCGTCGTTCGGGCCGTTCGTCTCATCGTGAAGAACGTCGAAAATATCGTCTCCGATGATACTGTCGGCGGGAATTTTCAGACTCAGAGTCACTTCGCGCTTACCCGAAGTAATTTCGCCGGTATCAAAACCGGCCGTGTCCTGGGTCTTGTTTCGCTGGGGCTGGGAATTGTGGGCGATCGACAGCGTCATTTCGGTTGGATAAACCTGTGTGTCAGGAGTCCCCGTTCCGATGCCTAACTGAAAAACACCCTTATCGAACATCAGGGGAACTTCGGCCGGAAGCGGGGCCGTGACGGCGGTCGTGTACTTGTCGACG
>RRYU01019266.1_pt1 | contig 10225 bp, 19 predicted proteins | sample 2162651 | NCBI WGS metagenome assembly RRYU01 (sample SAMN10267283, study PRJNA491782) | microbial mat metagenome | isolation source: biomat in the production well | place: Japan: Minami-Kanto gas field, natural gas well KTG3 | collected 2017-06 | reverse complement strand
AAAAACGCGTCTTTTTTTATAAATAATTGATTCTAAAAAATTTGAGTAGCATTTAGAATAGCATTTATTACAAAGTTAGCAAGAGAAAGTGAAGCAAGAATTATAATAAGCCCCACAACGCCGTTAAATAACATTGCTTTAGCCTCAGCCGCCTTATCTTCATTGCCTCCAGATAGCATCACTTTAAACCCGGCCAAGATAATAATAGTTACCGCCATTATTCCAAGAAATCCCAAAGCGATACGAATTATCCCCACTATCATCTCTCTGGGGTCACGAGAGCCAAGTCCGCTAGTTTGCTGGACTGAGTCATAATATCCACCCCAAACCAAGTCATCTGCCTGAGCAAAGGACTCTGCTGGCAACAAAAAAGAAACAGCCAAAAGACTGACAAATATTAATGATAGTATTTGCTTTTTAGTAATAATCATTTTCCTTAAATTTACTAAATATTAGACACTTGGAGATCTTTTGTCAATATTATAAAGAAATACACAACTAAGATCTTCGCCAATCTTTTATTTCCAGACTACCTCTCCCTTTATCTTCAATAGTTAGTTTCTGTTTGGCCTTCCATCCATATTTATCTATAATCTCCTTAGGAATAGTCACTGTATAACTATACTCACTTTTTTTATTAAGTTTGATTATTATTTTTTTCATATAATAATTATATCAAGAAATTAGGGTACCCGATAGGGTACTCTATAGAGTACCCTAAACAAAAATAACCTTTTCAGGTTGTATTTGCAAATGTGGACGCACAAGGACTCGAAGAGGCGGGAGCCCCAACACCCCAATCGTAAATGTGTTTTTTATTTTCTAAAATTATAGCCTAGAAGCAATGCGCTCGGATATCCCTGTATTAATCACAAACATGGTTCTCGTATCTTATACTTTCCACAATAAAAAATAACTCTCAAGTGAGAGTTATTTTTTATTGTGGACGCACAAGGACTCGAAACGATAAATTAAGAAGTGGAATAAAGCAATAAACATAGTGTAATTGTTTATACGTCTCTAAGATTAAACAATTTCTACTTGTTCAGCTATATTCACAGATATTCACAAAAGTTCATTGTTTGGGCAATATAGTGTCAAAAATACAGCAAGCAACATCTATACAACCAATTGTCTAATTAGGTTTAATTAAGTTAAAGTTCTTTTTTTATTTGTTCCCAAGTCACCCCACTATAGTCTTCAATTTCTTTTAATAAATAATATAAAACTTCTTTGCATATTTTTTTTTGGATAACAAATGATTTTTGAGTTCTGATACAAGTAGCCTTTATATGGCTCCCCTTCCCGCCTTTTTTACTAATAGAAAAGCCAAGCGCAGTTAATGCCTTGGCTAATTTATTTCTATTCAAATTATCAGGTAATTCACTATGCGATGGCATAGGCTCTATCTTCGCTTCTTCGACCAATTTTATGTATACCAGCGTCTTTTTTATAGGCTGACGGTACTTCAAATATGGTCATAATTGCATCTTTTATGTTTTCATCCAACTCTTCCTCAGACACAGCTGAAGTAATTATTGACCCTTGTCTAAAATCCTTGCTTATTGCTATAATCTTTCCGTTCTCTCTTTTAAAATCAAAATTTATTGCACCATTGTGTCTGAAATACTTGTCCAACTCCAAAAGACCAACTGGGACATATTTACCGTTCCAGAAATGCTTAATTAAATAATCTTTAAATTGCTTATTTATAGACATAGTATCTTGTTCATTGAATAACTACTGTAATACTTTTATTGTATTATGTCAACATTATAACATAATTAAAAATAAAACTGAACTTTATTTATCTATTAAGACAATTCTTAATTATTTTCATACTATTTTCTCTTTTCATTTCTTTTTTGATATTACTAAGCGTTCCGCCTCTCTTTTTTTAGCTCCTCTGTAACTAGAAATATTGCATCAGCAATTTTTTCACACTCCATTTCTATTTTTTCATTTGGTATATGAAATGTGTAAAATCCATTTTTTTTATTAGACCAGTAGTCCCTCTTGAAATCAGTAATAATTTGTTTTGGGTTTAAATAATGACCCGGCCCATCAACCTCTATATAAATTTTTTCATTGGGGATACAAATATCTACGTGCTTATTCCCGTCCCAATATTCCAACACAGAAGAAACTCCTTTCCTTTTTAATTCTTCGTAAAGTTTTTTGGTTTGTTTTGTTGCTTTTTTTAATATCATAAAATTACATTTTTTTCAACTAAAACTTTTTTCTTTTTCTTTCTATAAGGAAAGAGAGCCCTAAATATAATAACCCATAGAAGCCAAATAAAAGCACCGCGTAAAGCAAACAGTCCAAAAATAATATATACAACAGTGGCAAGTGTTATGGAAATAGAAAATCTAACAATAGAAAAATCTGTAGTTTTCTTTATTTCTTCTTTTTCCTCTTCTTTCTTCTTGTTTTCCTTATTCTTTTTTTTATAAAATTCGTGCCAGTCCTCAGTTTTTTTATTTTGTTCAGTCATAATAGTATCCTTAAAATCTATTAGCTATTTTATTGTTTGGGGCCTTAAGGCCTAAAATAAATTCTTTTCGTTTATTAGTATAAAAAATTTATTTAACTCACTTTCTGTATATAAATCCTTCATTATATTGTTGCCCATATGTTTACTAATTTATTTCGATTATTTTAACGTCTTTGCCTATGGTTTTAATTTATCTAAAAACCTCTCCCAAAAACCTATCTTTACACTATAATTTTTATGTCCCGTCCCGCAGTTGTATGGTTCATCTTTTATTTTCCCTTCATCATCTTCTAAAAATCCAAATCCAATAGAGTCAAGACCATAGGGAATATTTATATTCCCATCTCCTATATTGACTTGCCAATTCATAAAATCTTTTCTATAGTCAGAAACCTTACTGATATCCAAACAAACATAGTTTCCTTTTTTACCTTTCCATTTTTTCTTTAAAAATTTACTATCTATATCATAAAAAAAATCATTATTATCATAAAATAAATTAACCATCGTGTTTATATTATTTCTTTCAAGTCTTAAACTAATTAATGCACTAGTTTCTTCGAAATAACCATTTTTAAAAAGAAAATTTATTATATTTTCATATTCTTTAAACTCTTCTTTTAATACAAAATTATCTTTCATAGTAAAGATTATTATAGTTTTCAATTATTCTTTTCTCTATTTTTTTTAACACTTCCTCTAACCGTTCGGCTCTATTGTGATAATTATTTTCAAAGTTCTGGTCTCTAAAGAAATTTTTGTAGTTTAAAACAATATTCTCTTTCTCTTTCCTCGTAAATCTTTCCCATTTTCTGCAAATATATGAATTAAAATTTACCATACTCTCTTTTTCCTCTGCTTTAATTATTAGCCTCGGGACCAAAGAATGGCAACAATGACCAGTGCAATGAAAATCAATTATTTCCCTAGAGAAGATATCTAAAATCATTTCAAATAATTCTCATAACCATCCTAAATAAAAATAAAAAATCACTCTTCATAAGTTCTTGGTCCTCTTCCGCCGGGGTAAAATCCACTTTCATCATAATATCCTCTCAATTTTTCTAAATCTTGGCTCATATTTGTTCGAAATAATATCCTTGAAATCTATTAGATTTGTCATCGCTAAATGATCTAAACAACATATCCCCTTGCCCCAGAAGGCCTTCAGCCCCTTCTTCGTCAATAACCAGCCTTGAGTGACCGCTATCAGGTAGCTGGAATGCTATCTTTATCGGGCAGTTCGCTTTTATTGAACCACTTACTACAGTCTTGTCTGGAATTTGAGTAGTAAGAATAAAGTAGATACCTACTGCCTTAGCCATTTGCATAGTTTTAAGAATGTTGGTTTCATTTTCCTTGTTCATTATACTTCCTAACTCAGTGACCACAACAACAATAAATGGCATTTCACCATTATATTTAATATTATAGCTAAGTAAATCTTTCTTTTTCTTTTTAACTAAAAGATTAAATCTTCTCTCCATCTCCAAATTCAACCAATTTAATATTTTTTTTATATCTTTGTCTTTCTCAGCAATAGGATGGATTAAATGTGGAAGGTCAGAATAGTCCCGTAGTGACTTAATTGAGTCAATCAGTACTAACTTACATTGGTTGGCGTCAAATTGGTCAATAATACTTTTTAAAACCACTCTTTTAAACATTCCCACTCCAGAGAGAGCTGAGCCCACTGCCAAAATATGTAAATTTTCTACAAGATCGATATAGTAGTCGTTTCCATCCTTATCGACTCCTATTGGTACGGTAATAGCTTCTAAATTGTTTTTGGCGGACTTATAAAATAAAGCATTAAAAGCTCTGCTAATATGCTGTTTAGATTTTTTCCCCCTTTTTTTATCAATATCAATTTCCGGCATATTACTTTTCAATTAGATATTAAAATTAAATTTCTTTGGTAACAAAACAAAAATATTTCATCTCCCGTTGTCTTTGTCTAAGACATTAGGATATAGAATATATATGTTGATAATAAATATGATACTGAGCTTAGAATAAAGTACTTAATCGTTTTTTGGTGTGAAAATTCTATCTGCTTTCTCTTGGCTTTGTCTCTCTCTTCATATAACATCAATTTAATTAAGCTTTGCTGTTTTGAGTAATTTAAAATTAGGCTTAAAGTGCTCCACAATATAAAAAGGACAAAATACCCATTTAGCCCAAGCAAAAGAAGAAGGTAACTTGCTAAAAGACCATAAGATATCAAAATCAAGAAAAAATATTTAAAGTACTTATGGTAAGTAGAATAATAAAAAATTCTCATTAAAATAAAATAATTAAAGGCAAAATATATTAAAAATATAATCAATGAGACATTAAACCAACCGAAGAATAGCCCTATGACTAAAATAATTATTGCCAGCAAGTAAAATATAAAAGACAATATTTGAGAAATTTCACCTTTCGCACCCGACTGCCAAGAGCCAAGTGCAAATAGTAATAAAAATACGTAAATCATAAAATTTTGTAAATAAAAACGGACACCCGACCTGCGAACAACAAACGGTATCCGTTAAGAAGCCTATTTGTGTTTGGTCGGTGTGCCCGATCCTGTACACAAATAAGCAAGACTAATTTTAGTCTTCTCGGATATTAAGTTTGTTGTTCGCAATATAATTATACCACAAATTTTTTAATATAGAGACTTTCAAAATGTAAACAAATGTAAGCGTAAGAATAAGTGATAAATTGTGACACCCAGTACCAAAATTATACATCTTGTTTAATTTTCTTGCTAATATTAGTAAATTTACTTGCATTTTATCTTACATTAACTTATGATAGCCATATAAAGCTATTACTAAAACTACAAGGTAAGCAAAATGTAAGTAAATGTAAGTCTGTTAATAAACATAATTAAGGCTTCAAATACTTTAAAAAGATTAGGTTATGTTAGGGTTCACTAAACTATAAAATTATGAGAAAAGAAGAGCTAAAAAATATTTCAAATTCAAATCTCAATATATTTAAGAGGGTAATTACTGCTATTCTTCAAGTAAGTGAGCTTTCAGTTTATGGTTTTTATAAGAAGGTTCCAATAAGGTATGGCTTATCTCTTACTGACTTTGAAAATGCAATAAACTTTATTAACAAAAATTATATTCTTAATATTAAGCTTCATAACTATAATATTTCCAGAGAGCTAGATGTCGCCAAAGAAACAAGGCCAGAAAAAAAAGACACACTAATGGCGTATTTTTCTTACCAAAGCACAGAAGACGTTTTAAGGCCGTATGGTGTGTCAACAGAAATTGAAGTACACACGAACGCTATTCTAACAATTTCTGAAAGCGAATTAACTAAATTAAAAAGTATCCTAAAATCAATTAAACCACTTCTTAAATCATCATATGTAGAAGTTGAAGATAAAACAGACATATACATTAATGCTGGTGAAATTTATCGATTTGTTAATACTGATAAGAAGTTTTTCTATATAAATGGGAAGAAAAGAATTAAAATCATTGAAGAGCTAATAAAAAATAACTTAAAGGGCTCAACTCTAATGAAGGTAACCGGTCATCTATCAATTCAAAACCTCAGTGCTGAAATTTCATCAATTAATAAAACCTTTAAAACAAAATTACAACTTGAAGATAAATTAATCATAAATTCTGGTGGGTATAAACTAAACAAAGTGATTTTTAATATTAAAAAATTGTAGTTATAGTTTACTTGCAGTTAATAACCTCTACACAAATAGCTATTTTTAGCTGTTTTTTTATTTGCAAAATGCAACTAGTTTCTAGCTTCTTTTATTGAAATAATTAAGATACGAACTTTAATAATTATATCTGGACAGGATTACCCTAGGTTGCCTGTATAAACGCAAACCTACCCAACCTAACTTGTTTGTAGGGTGCAGACAAGAACAAATGGTCTTCAGAATAAATTCCCGCTCTGTGTCTAACGGTTCATAACGGGGACCACCCTTTGAAGATCACTGGAAATATTAATTAATTCAAATATATACATAAAACAATACTCTCTCCCAATATATTATAGGGTGGGAATATAACCGTTATATGTAGCTATATAGAACTATATGAAAAAGAAAACATTAACTCTAATGGAAAAAATAAATCAAGAAGAGAAAAATTTAATCAAAAAACTCAAGCAAGAAAAGAAATATTTTATTAGAAGCCCTGAGCTTAAACTTGAAAAAAAAGTTTATCTAACGAAAGAGGCTTACATCGCTCTAAGAAATGCTAAAAAAGAATATGGTCAGTCTATGGCCAAAATAGTTTGTGACCTAATATTGAAAAATTTTAACTAACGAAAATGTTGATCCGCCTAAGAAATTTATCCGGACTTCACAATTAGAGTTAAATAAAAAGGTTTATATTACCACAGTTGCATATTCAATTCTTAGAAAAGTTAAAAGACAAGAAAAGAAATCAATGGCACAAATTACGTGCAATTTAATAACCAAGAATTACCCAGACTATATTTAAAAAAATACAAATTGATGATAGAGTAAGTAATAGACACTATGTATAGTATGTTGCTTGCTCATTAACAATTAAATGAATAATAATACGAGAAAATTTATGACAAGCAATGAGGTTGCAGAAATGTTGCAAGTTTCATATAGCACGGTTCGTCGTTTAATATATGATGGTGAGCTAATAGGCTACAAAATACGTGGGGGTATTCGCTTTTCATTTGAAGATATTGAGAGATATCTTAAAAATTCTCGTATTTGAAATCACGAAATATATGAGTGCAAGAAAAATATCTGGGACTTGGTACACTGATTTCCAATTCAATGGAAAAAGGTATAGAAAAAAAAGCCCCGTAAATACTAGTTCTGGGGCAAAAGTCTATGAAACAAGGCTAAGGATTAAAATTGCAAATGGGGAGGAAATAATTGGTAAAAAAGTACCAGATGTTATCTCTCCCTACTATAAAGATTATTCTTGGAATTGGTTCGAAACATATGCCAAGTCAAACAACAAGGAGTCAGAGGTTAGTAACAAGGAAATTGCTCTCCGAAAATATTTAGTCCCTTTTTTTGGAAATACACGGATAGATAAAATTTCGGCTATGCAAATAGAAGAGTACAAAGCCAAAATGATAAAAACCTCTGCACTTTCAAATAAGACTATCAACAACACTTTGACTATTTTTATAAAATCTCTTAATTCTGCTAAAGACTGGGGTGAAATTACTAGAGTACCTAAGGTAAAGAAGCTTAAAGTAGCTCCTCATAGAATTGATTTTTTAACTGAAGAGGAGATAAGCATTTTATTAAATAGTGCTTCTGGCATTTGGCGCGATGTTATTTTAGTAGCCCTAAAAACCGGTATGCGAAGGGGTGAACTCTTGGCCTTATCTTGGGAAGATATAAATTGGGAAAAAAGTCAGATAGTTGTAAGCAAATCTATGAACAACAAAATAATAACTTCCACCAAAAGCAACCGGATAAGATATATACAGATGACTAGTGATGTTTATGCTTCACTGCTTAGAAGAAAAAAATCAAAAGGGTTTGTGTTTGCGGATGATTTAGAAAATCATTTTAGTATAAGGAGACTAAATGATGGGTTAGACCAAGTATGTCGCAAAGCTGGTTTTAGAAAGATTACACCACATATACTCCGACACACCTTTGCTTCACAGCTTGCTATGAAAGGAGCTCCTATACAGGCCATACAGGGTCTTCTGGGGCACTCTGATATTCAAACCACAATGAGATATGCTCACCTTTCAAAATCAATTTATCAAGACACTATGAACCTCCTTGATCCCAAAGAAAATAATAATTTTGGGCAGTATGGTGTCAAAAATAAAAACAGTGCAATGAATTTTGCAAAAGTTCTTACAACAAATGGTTTAAATTTGTGCTAAAACAAAACAAAAACAACCTTCTCAGGTTGTATTTGTAAATGTGGACGCACAAGGACTCGAACCTTGGACCCCTTCGGTGTAAACGAAGTGCTCTAGCCAACTGAGCTATGCGTCCTGAATTTTTTGAAGGCGCTTGGCAACGTATTAGTATAACTGCCTACCCGATCATCCGCCTATGGCGAGCTGAGAGGGAGCTATGCGCCCTGATAGTCAAAAGTTAAAAGTTGAAAGAAAAAAGATATTGAATAGCTTTTTACTTATTACTTTTAACTTTCTACTCAATCCGTGCGGACGAGAGGACTCGAACCTCCACAGGATTGCTCCCACAAGCCCCTCAAGCTTGCGTGTCTACCAGTTTCACCACGTCCGCTGGAGATTAAATAAAATTAATCCAGCTTCGTTTCTTTAAGCTTCTTCTTGTATCCTTTTCTCAAAAAGAATAGTTTCGCTCTTCTAACATGAGCTTGCTTTTTGATCTCAATCTTATCAATTGTTGGAAGATTTAATGGAAAAATCTTTTCAACTCCAACACCATCAGAAATCTTTCTAACAGTAATTGTTCCGCCTGCTTCTTTTCCATGCTTTTTAGCAATAATCATTCCTTCAAAATATTGAATTCTTTCTTTTTCTTCACCTTTAATATTCAATTCTTTGATTTTTTGATATACACGGATAGTCATCCCTGGCTTTAGGTTGTCTGTGCTAGGCTTTGTCTCAGCTTTAGCCTCTTTAACCTCTTCTTTTTTTTCTTCAGTTTTTACTTCTGTCATATTTTTAAATATAAAAATAGAACCTCTGGCTCTACTTGAATCTTCTTATAAGTCTTTAGAAATATTATAATAAATACTAGTGTTTGTCAATACTAAATAAAAAAGACCCGAAAAGGTCTTTTTTATTTTAATATTAGTAATATTTTATTCTTCAAGTTTCATTGGAACACCACAGCAAACTAATTCACCGGCTCCAGTTTCTAATACTTTAACAACATTACCGCAAATATCACATTTATATACTTCGTTTTCTTTTGTCATTTTTTTATTATTAATTAATTAAGCTTTCCAAAGACCGTGGAGATTGCAATAGGCTCTTACGGTTATATTTTTTGCTTTTATCTTGAACTGAGCTTGGGGCTTGTCTCCCGGTTTTAAAAATTTCTTGCAATTGCCGTTTTCAAATAATACTTCAATCCATTCGATATAATGATCTTCGGTCATAGGATGTTCGGTTTCTCCGACAGTAACCATTATACCATCTTCTGTCTTTTCAACAACAGGAACGTGTTTTTCCACGGCAGCGTCCACTGTGTTTTCTTCCTGAAGCTTCATCTCCTCACCACAGCAAATCAAGGCTCCCACTCCACCATGAGTAAACTCTACTATGTTCCCACATATATTACATTTATATACTTCGTTAATTTTTCTCATATATTTAGTAATTTTCACATTTAATTTCAAAATGAGCCTGAGGATGTTTGCAGGCTGGGCAACTCTCAGGAGCTATTTTAGCAAAATGGAGATAACCGCAATTATTACATTTCCACATTACCTCTCCGTCTTTTTCAAAGACCACTCCGTCCTCTATATTTTTAAGTAACTTTCTATATCTTTCTTCGTGAGCTTTCTCAACATCAGCTACTTTTCTAAAGGCTTCTGCTATCTCTTTATGCCCTTCTTCTTCAGCTTCGCGAGCCATACGAGGATACATTTCAGTATTTTCCTCCATCTCTCCTTCGGCGGCTGCGAGTAAGTTCTCTTTTGCATCACCGATTAATTCTAAATATTTTGCCCAAAGCTTGGCATGTTCTTTTTCGTTTTTAGCGGTTTCTTCAAAAAAATTAGAAATCTGAACATAACCTGC
>RRYU01009994.1_pt1:0-7500 | contig 10232 bp, 9 predicted proteins | sample 2162651 | NCBI WGS metagenome assembly RRYU01 (sample SAMN10267283, study PRJNA491782) | microbial mat metagenome | isolation source: biomat in the production well | place: Japan: Minami-Kanto gas field, natural gas well KTG3 | collected 2017-06 | reverse complement strand
AAACCACGAACGATTTGCAACCCGGTTCGACGCGTGGGAGGTTGCTAACCGCGACGACCTTTTCAATGTGGTCGGGCTGAAAAAATTCAATTACATCGCCAGTTCCGATTTCCACGAAAAACGGCACCTGCACTCATGGAAGACGCTTCTTCAGTGCGAAAAAAACGTCGAATCGGTCAAGGAGGCCATTCGCAGGAATGACCGGGTGTCGCTGTTTCTCTATCGGGGCGGGAAGATCAAATAGCGACTCCTTCAGGAGTTTTTTCGGCGAACTGTGAGATTAGGGGTTTCTCCGGAAAATGCTGCACGATGGATTTTCAGAGAGTTGGAAAAGTGGAAGGGCTCACTATTAATGCGACAAATTTTTATTTGCCACCTTCAATATACAGTATAAGCACTTTTCACCAGATCAAAACTTCTGATTGTACTTCCTTGAAGGTAGGTTTTGATAGATTTTGTGCCAGTTATGCAGCCGCCGCATAATGCATGATTTGCATTATTTCCTGATCTTCAATAACCTTTCGCAGGGAGTCCTCAATGGCTTCAGAAAGACCAAGGCGGTTATTGCGACGATATGACGAGATATCAACCGCATTGGGTGATGAGCTTTTGCGAAGGGTTGAGCGGGCATAGCAGATCATTCTTTCACATGTTCCTGCCAGGTTCTCTGCCGGAGAGCCACATTAATAGCTTACAATAGTGTAGAGTAACGAATCATTTTTTTGCTATGCCATGAAACGGGTTATCATCGTCGGGGCGACCAGCGGTATCGGCCGTGCGCTCGCTTCGCTCTACGTTGCGGAGGGTTGGACGGCCGGTCTTTGCGGCAGGAGAGCCTGGTTGCTCGATGAGCTGCGCGATACTCTGGGTTCTGCCGTCCAGGTACAGGAGATGGATGTCTCCGATCCGGAGGAGGCGCTTCAGCGGTTTGCCGATCTTGTCGGTGCACTCGGTGGGGTAGATCTCGTCATCATTTCCGCGGGGACTGGCTATATGGATCCGGCCTTTCCGTGGGAAAAGGAGCAGAAGACCCTCATGACGAACGTTGCCGGTTTTGCGGCTATCGCTCATGCTGCGTTCGATCTTTTCCGCCATCAGGGCTTCGGACATCTCGCAGGTATTTCTTCGGTCGCCGCTGTGAGGGGAGGGCCCGTTCCTGCCTACAACGCTTCGAAAGCGTTTGTTTCCAGCTACCTGCAGGGGCTTCGCTGCCGTGCTTCAGCGGAGAGGATACCCATTACCATGACGGATATTCTGCCCGGTTTTGTCGATACGGCCATGGCAAAAGGTGACGGATTGTTCTGGGTTGCCTCTCCTGAAAAGGTCGCCCGCCAGATCTACAGGGCACTGGAAAAGCGGAAAAAGGTTGTCTATGTGACCCGTCGCTGGCGTATGGTTGCCATGCTTTTACGCCTGCTGCCCGAACGAGCGTACCGTACCCTTCTCTGCAGCAGTCAGGAACATCGGGAGCGACATTGAGCATGAGGTAAATATTTTTGATCCGTCGGATCAGCCTGATCTGACGGATCTGTCCGATCTCTCTTAGACATTCACAACTCCCCGGCAATCGGGATAGGCTGTGCAGCCCCAGAATTGTCTGCCTGCGTTCTTGCCGGCCTGGGCTCTACGCAAGACCATCGGCTTTCCGCACTGGGGACAGGGAGGGATGTGATTAGTCGGATCCCTCTGATCTGACTGATCGCTCGTATGGCGTTGTCGTTCGACCAACCGAGCGGCTGCAAGTTGCTCGCTGTAGCCGCCGCCCTCGACAAACGCTATCTCCAGGGCGGCAATTTGCCAGTCGAGCAGGTAATTGGCCTGGTTGATCAGGCAGATCAGCGCATTGGCTCGCAGGGCGGGGTCGTCGTGTTCGAGCCAGTGCGCTTAGAGCGCCCAGCGTTGCTGATCTGTCAGAGAGGTAAGGTCCGACGGATCAGCATGATCAGGTCGGCTTTGCCTGAACTGTTTTGGTAGGTCGCGAACCGCTCTTGCTTCGGGGCAGTCGCGTGTCCACTGTGTGAGGCGCCGATGGCGAAGGAAATCTTCGTAGTCAGGCAGAAGCTCTTCAAGGCTGGCCCTTGCAACATTGATCAGGCGCAGCTCGGTCTGGGACGACGTAGCTGCAGCACGGCTTCCTTCCGCGATGTTCTGGCGTCCGGAACGGTCGGCCTGGACCATCTGATCCACGGTGCTTGATCGTGAGTCCATGAACTTTTCACAGAACCAGTAGGTGGCGTCATACATGAGTGTGGCCGTCTGAAAACTGGCTGTATCACGATATCCACCGCTCGGTCTGAGCTTCTTCATGGTTTTTCTTGCGTTGTATATTGATTGAGCGAAAAAGTGTCCTTGATGTCGCGCACTCAGTCGATCTCATCTTCACCTGTCTCCCGCAAATAAGATACAGCATAAATACGTTTTTATGGGTCAAAACTTCTGATTTCTGCACTTCCTGGGATTCTGAGGTAAAAAAAAAGCCGCCCCCGGAATCCCGGAGGCGGCTTTTGCGGTGCATGCGGTCATTCCCCATAGAATTACACGAGGTCAAACCGGTCGAGGTTCATGACCTTGTTCCATGCGGCGACGAAGTCATGCACGAACTTCTCCTGGGCGTCGTCGCTTCCATAGACTTCCGCGATTGCCCGGAGACGGGAGTTGGAGCCGAAGACGAGGTCGACGCGGGTAGCGGTCCACTGGAGCTCGCCGGTTTTTCTGTTGCGCCCTTCGAACAGGTCGCGTTCTTCAGAGACAGGTTTCCACTCCGTGCCCATGTCGAGCAGGTTTACGAAAAAGTCGTTGGTAAGCGTTTCAGGCCGTTTGGTAAAGACGCCGTGCGGCGATTGCCGGTAATTGATGCCGAGCACGCGAAGGCCGCCCATGAGCACGGTCATTTCCGGTGCGGTGAGGGTGAGCAGCTGCGAGCGGTCGACGAGCATTTCCTCGGCCGATACGCTGTAAGCTTTCTTCATGTAGTTGCGGAACCCGTCAGCGAGCGGTTCGAGCACGGCGAATGACTCGACGTCGGTCTGTTCCTGCAGGGCATCCGTGCGTCCCGGGGAGAAAGGAACGGTCACGTCGGTCCCGGCTTTTCTTGCGGCTTCTTCGACAGCTGCGCATCCGCCGAGCACGATCAGGTCGGCAAGCGATACTTTTTTGCCGCCTGTCTGTGCGTCGTTGAATTCCTGCTGGATCCCTTCGAGTTTCTGCAGAACCCGTTGCAGCTGTTCCGGCTGGTTGACCTCCCAGTCCTTCTGGGGCGCGAGCCGGATTCGGGCGCCGTTAGCTCCGCCGCGCTTGTCGGAACCGCGGAAGGTCGAAGCCGAAGCCCAGGCAGTCGAGACCAGTTCAGGAATCGGGAGGCCTGAATCGAGGATGCTTTTCTTGAGTTTCGCCATGTCCCCGGCGTCGATCAGTTCATGATCGACAGCGGGCACCGGGTCCTGCCAGATCAGGTCTTCATCCGGTACTTCGGGCCCGAGGTAACGTGATTTGGGGCCCATGTCGCGGTGGGTCAGCTTGAACCATGCCCGCCCGAAGGCGTCGGCGAACTCGGCGGGATGTTCGTAGAATCGGCGTGAGATCGGTCCGTAGATCGGATCCATGCGCATAGCGAGGTCGGCAGTGGTCATCATGGTCGGAACCCGTTTCGATGGATCGTGGGCTGCCGGAGCAAGGTCTTCTTCGGCAACATCCTTCGGCTTCCACTGCCATGCGCCAGCAGGGCTTTTGGTCAGTTCCCACTCGTAGCGGAAGAGCATGCCGAGATAGCCCATGTCCCAATGGATCGGGTCGGGCGTCCATGCGCCCTCCAGTCCGCTGGTCATGGTTTCGTCCCCCTTGCCGCTACCGTACCCGCTCTTCCATCCGAGCCCCTGCTCCTCGATGGGGGCGGCTTCGGGTTCGGGGCCCAGCAGATTCGGGTCGCCGACGCCGTGGCACTTGCCGAAGGTGTGGCCGCCGGCGACGAGCGCCACGGTTTCTTCGTCGTTCATGGCCATACGGGCAAAGGTTTCCCGGATGTCTTTTCCTGCCAAAACCGGATCGGGTTTGCCGTCCGGGCCTTCGGGATTGACATAGATAAGGCCCATCTGTACGGCGGCCAGGGGATTTTCAAGGTCGCGGTCACCGCTGTAGCGGCTGTCGCCGAGCCATTCGACCTCTTTGCCCCAGTAGATATCCTCTTCCGGTTCCCAGATATCCTCGCGTCCGCCGCCGAACCCGAAAGTTTTGAAGCCCATGGATTCCAGCGCACAGTTGCCTGCAAGGATCATGAGATCGGCCCAGGAGAGTTTCTTCCCGTATTTCTGCTTGATCGGCCAGAGCAGGCGGCGCGCCTTGTCGAGGTTCGCGTTGTCGGGCCAGCTGTTGAGCGGCGCGAAGCGCTGATTGCCTGTGCCACCTCCGCCGCGGCCGTCACCGGTCCGGTAGGTTCCCGCGCTGTGCCATGCCATCCGGATGAAAAGCCCCCCGTAATGACCGTAGTCCGCCGGCCACCACTCCTGCGAATCGGTCATCAGTGCATAGAGGTCCTGTTTGACAGCTCCCAGGTCAAGTTTTTTGAATTCCTCTCTGTAGGTGAACTCCTCGTCCATGGGATTGACGAGGGAGGAGTGCTGATGAAGCATGTCGAGATTCAGCTGGTTCGGCCACCAGTCGCGGTTTGATCGGCTCCTGCCTCCTGCGGCCGGGTTGCCGATGTGGCCCGTTACCGGGCACCTGTTCTGTTCTTTCATACGGTTTCTCCCTTCTGGTGCGGTTGCCTTTACGGCGTCGTTCCGCTGGATTGAGTTGTGGTGTTGCTCCTGCAGGCAGGAGCATAGGTTTGTTCGTTCAGGGATTCATGCGTTCGGAGCGATCGCGGCAATGCAAGGTCTTGCTCTCAACTGATTGGCATCGCTACCGTCAGAGTACTGTAACGGTTCTGTGGCCGTAATCGTGTCCGTCTTGTGTTATTGATAAGATAATCGGAACAATTATTATTATCAGAATAAATAAAAAATACGGTACTGTCAAGAATGATTCCTGTTTTCCTGTCGGCATACTGCACAGGTCCCGAAAAAATCGATCCGGTGGGAGTCGATCGCAAAATTACTCGATCTGCTGACGATCTCCTCGATTTCGGTAAAGATCTGTTCTTCGAAATCGATGATGCGTCCGCACGAGCGGCAGATGAGGTGGTAGTGGGGCGTTGTTTTGGCTTCGAATCGGTCGAACGTACTGCCGGAGTCTATTTTCTGTACCAGGCCCTGTTCAATGAGGATGGCAAGGTTTCTGTAGACGGTTCCGAGACTGAGGCTCGGGAATTCCGGCTTCAGTCTGTCGTAGAGCCATGCTGCGGTGGGATGGCTTTCAGTCGAACGCAGGATCGCCAGTAGGCGTTCTCTCTGGCGGCTGTTGCGGTATGGTTTCCGGGATCGTTGCTGATTCACGTGCTGCTGTTGACGTTAAGGGATCTGCTCTCCGGCAATGTACGATTTCTCTCCCTCTTTGAGAAAAACCGGTGAGGCAGGCAAGATCGTCAGGCTTATGCGTTTTAGGAACAAAAGATTGTGTTTCAGTGTTGAAAACTATTACCGTCGATTGGCTGTCGGACGGCTTTCATTCCATTCTATGCATCAGTTCAGGTGAAGTTTATTTCAAAGGAGGCTGCATGACCACTCGTGTTTCAGATTATCCTGCGGTTGTACTCGCTGCACATGAACCGCCATGTCTTTCGGTTTATCAGAAGACCCATCGTCACCACCCGGAAAATCAACAGGATCCCATTCGATTTCGCAATCTGTTGAAACAGCTCGAGGAATCACTGAGAAAGAAGTACCCGAAACGCGACATAGAACCCTTGATGCAGCCGTTTTACGAGCTTGCTGAAAATCACCGTTTCTGGAACCATACGCTTGACGGACTGGCTGTTTTCGGCGCACCGGGCCATTTTTCATGCTACCGTCTTCAGGAGCCCGTTCGCGAAATCGTTGTGGCTGCCGAGACGTTTCATACCAAACCGCTGCTTCGTGTTTTCCAGACCTATGAGCGCTATCAGCTCCTATCGCTGACTCGTGCTGAAATCAGGTTGTATGAAGGCACAAAGGACTCTCTTGACGAGCTGACGCTTGCCGATGGTGTTCCCCATACGCTGGTCGAGGCGCTTGGCGAAGCGATGACGACGCCTCATCAGACAGTGGCATCGTATGGCGGTACCCGGGGACCGGCGATGCATCATGGTCACGGAACAAAAAAAGATGAAAATGCTCTTGATGCCGAACGCTTTTTCCGTGTGGTCGATAAGGCGATTCTTGAACATCATTCCCAGCAGTCCGGTCTGCCTCTCCTGCTGGCGGCTCTTGGGGAAAACCAGGGGCTTTTCCGTCAGATCAGCCAGAACCCGTTTCTGATGAAAGAAGGCATCGATATCAACCCTGACGCGCTTAAAAACGGGACGCTTCATGCTCGGGCGTGGGAGGTCTTTGAGCCCCAGATACGATTGCGGATGGATGGCCTGCTTCAGGAATTCGAGGCGGCTCAGGCGAAAGGAATGGGGTCGGGAGACCTCGAGCAGGTTGCTGCTGCAGCAGCTGGAGGCAAAGTCGGGACCTTGTTTATCGATAGCGATGTGCAGGTTCCGGGAAGGCTTGACCGGGGCTCAGGGGCTATTGAGCTCGATGACATGGGTAATCCGGAGGTCGACGATCTTCTTGATGATATCGGCGAGCTGGTTCTGGAGAAAGGCGGCACCGTTCGCGTCATTCCTTCCGGGCGCATGCCGACCATGACCGGTATAGCCGCGATTTTCAGGTTTTAATACAGGGAATCGTGATGGTGAGCGGTCCGGTATCGGAGAAGGGCATGGTGTGTGGGATACCATGCCCTTCGTCGCAGGGTTCAGTGCGGAATCAGTTTGATGACGGGTTTCTTCATGATCGGTTTGATCTTGCCGATTTTTGCGATCGTAAAGTTTGCCGAGGCTTTATAGCTGATGAATGACTGGGCGTTTTTGCCGTCAGGGTAGATGACGACATCAAGCGTATAGGTGCCGCTTTGAGACAGGGCATTTGCCGGTATTGTCTGCTGCTGTGACACAGTCGATACATTCCAGGTTTTGGCATAGACCTCTACAGGGGGAAGCGGCCAGGAGCCGGGGGCTGTTATCTGGTGCTTTGTGACCGAGAGTTCCGCGACAGAGTTTGATTTGATCATATGCTGGTCGATGTTCAGTTGTACCGCTAGCGGTTTTTCGCTGAGATAGCTTTGTCCGTTAACGGGGGAGATGATCGACACCGGCTTTTGCAGCGGCTCGCCAAGTGCAGGCTGGCCCGTGACATTGAAGGTTTTCCATGAGACTTCATTCGGGTTCTGGAATTCAGGTTTTACGCTGTAGCCCCTTGCCCTCCAGGTTCCCGGTTTCATGTCAATCGACGTTCCCCAGTATGCGCCTGAACCGGTCGCGGAAAGCGCCTTGATGATGGTTTGTTCTTTTCCGTTGACCTCCTCTATCTGAAGCCTGAT
>RRYU01010335.1_pt1 | contig 10233 bp, 7 predicted proteins | sample 2162651 | NCBI WGS metagenome assembly RRYU01 (sample SAMN10267283, study PRJNA491782) | microbial mat metagenome | isolation source: biomat in the production well | place: Japan: Minami-Kanto gas field, natural gas well KTG3 | collected 2017-06 | reverse complement strand
TTTTTTTTGCCGTTCACGTCAATGATGAAGAGAGATTGATATCTAAAATGGCTGATAAAATAACTAATTTGAGAATTTTTGAAGATAAAGATTCTAAAATGAATTTGTCTTTGAAGGATGTTAAGGGAGAAATATTGGTTGTATCGCAGTTTACTCTCTATGGAGATACGAGAAAGGGGAATAGGCCGAGCTTTATAGAATCAGCCAGACCAGAAAAAGCCATTCCTTACTATGAGAAATTTATTAGCATCTTAAGAGAAAAAGGGTTTAAGGTTGAGACGGGAAGATTTGGAGAGAAGATGTCTGTCAGCCTTGTAAATGATGGGCCAAATACTATAATAATTAATTTGCCAAATTAAATTTAATTATAATTAATTTATAAATATGAAAAATAAAGAAAAAATTTTGTTAGCCTTGTTCTCCTTCACTTTTATTTTGCTTGTTTATCTCTTTATTGTGAGCAAGGAGATAAAGATAGAGGAGGAGAAGGAAGTCTCGGTAAAAGAAAAAATGCCAGTCGTTGACTTGGTTGAGCTAGAGAATGATTATCAAAAAGAAACCAAGGATCTTTACGCAAAACTTAAAACAAGTATAGAAAGTAATAACTTGGAAAAATCAGAGATAGATAAAAGTTTACTTGAGATTAGAGAGGCTTTGATGAGCCTGACAGTTCCTGAGGACTATAAAACTTTTCACCTAGGGCTTGTTATGCTTGTAGATGATGTCCTTGAAAATGACAAGGAAATTGACAGTGGACTGAAAGAGATCGTTGATAGGATGCAGATAGAAAATAATTGGATTAATTAAAAATATCTATGCTTCAGTATCTGGCCTTTATTTCAAAGATTTCTCCTTTTTTAATATTTTTAATATTAGAATTTTTTGTCTACACCTTTACAAATATTTACTATATTTTTTTCGCCATAATTCTTCTTGTAATTTTTTCGGTTAAAAACATTAAAATAAGAGATGATTTGAATATAAAATGGTATCTTTTTTTGATATACCCTATTTTACTGGAAATCAGTTTTCTGGCTTATATTTTAATGGAACCTGATTATCTAAGACCTCATTACTTGATTATTGCTAACTCTGTTATTCTTTATTTTTATTTTAGAACCCTGCGATTTTATTTTTCCGGTATAGATAAGGGGGTGTCTTTAAACAATATAACCATATTTGGTAATTTTGTTTTGATATTCTTTTTATCATCTTCTATGTATGGGTTGCATTCATCACTTAGGATTTCTGTATGGCTTTTAATGGCTGTTTTTACTGTTTTTTTGGCTCTTTTGGTTTATTTTGTTATGTATATTAATAAAATCAAGCTCAATATAGCGATCTTTTATATTTTAGTGGTTTGCCTTGTTATGTTGGAACTCGCTTGGTCCATATATTTTCTGCCTGTTTCCTATAAGGTTTCGGGCTTGATTTTAGCGATTGGTTATTATATGATAATGGGGCTATCTAGGCATCACTTGGTTGATACTCTAAGAGAACAGACAGTAAGATTATATTTAAGCTTTGGTTTTCTCAGTATTATATTGATTTTATTAACTTCAAGATGGAGATAGTTATTTCGTTTTTTATATAATAATATTGCAAATAGAAAAATATGATTAAAAAAAATACAAATGGGATTATAATCATTGTTTTGCTTTCCACTTTTTTTGGTCTAGCTTCTGGATTGGTTGGAAGCTTGACTGTTAGGTCTTATTTTGGACAATCAGCTACTTTTTGGGGAGAACTTAATTTTGTTAATGATAATTTAGAAAGACCAAATATATTAATAAGCGGAGCAAGAAAAGTTGTGGTTGCTCAAGATGAGAGAATCACGGAAATCAGACTTAGAGTAGAAAATAGTTTGGTTAGAATATATGAAGAAAAAGCCACAAGTACGAATCCAGGGGGAATTGACTTTGATTCTTTTTATCGTCTTGGAGAAGAGCTCGGCATGGGCCTAATAGTAACAAGTGATGGGTGGATTATGACAGATTCTTTAAAGGAGAAAGACTTTTCTCTAAACATGGAAGACTATGTTGTTATAATAAATAAACAAACTTATAATATAGAGGAATATGTTTCGGATAAAATGACAGGATTCGTATTTTTTCGGATCAATGCTCGTGATCTCCCTGTCTTAAATCTACTTAATGAAAATAATTTAAATCCAGGCGATTTACTCTTTGGATTGAATTCACTTGGCGGAAACTTTATAAGCACTATCTCATCTGTGGGGAAATATGAAGATTATTTGAATATTTCTTCTGATTTTTATTTTGACAAAGTAACTCTGGCTGATGACTTGGAAGAAGATTTTTATTCAACTTTTCTTTTTAATATTTCTGGTGAATTAGCATTGCTTATAGACAGTGAAGGTGACCCTATTCCAAGCTGGGTTTTTAATGCCCCTCTAGATAGTTTATTTAGAAGTGGGGAGGCCGTAAGACCGAGTCTAGGTCTTTCTTATACTGATATGTCTTATTTCATTAATATAGACTCAAATCTTTATGACGCCGGAGCATTTGTAAGACCAAAAGCCCCTAGCGAGAAAAACTCTCCCTGGATCCTCGCTGGTATAGAACCCGGAGACTTGATTACTCATGTTAATAATATAAAACTTGATGCTAAAAATAGTTTAAGCAAGATAATCATGGATTCCTCCCCAGGAGATGAGATTGAGCTTAATATTTTGAGAGATATGAATGAATTTCAGATAAAGGCCGTTTTGTCAGAATTGAAATAACATAAATTAAAAAATCCTTTAAAAGGATTTTTTTATTTGTCTAAAACATGTTATAATATATAAAAATTAACATAATATATGAAAATACTTTCAATAAAAAAATATAAAGATTTAAGGGGCAAAAAGGTTTTATTAAGAGCTGATTTTAATGTCCCTATAAAAAATGGGGTTGTTAGAGATGATTTTAAAATAAGCGCTGGACTCGCGACCATTAGATATTTGCAACGGTATAATGCAAAGATAATTATAACAAGTCACCTAGGAAAACCAAAAGGTGAATATAATGAAAAATATAGTTTAAAGCCTGTCGCCACCAGATTGTCTCGCTTGTTAGGGAAGAGAGTTGCTTTTGTTCCCGGCGTCTTGGGACTTGAGGCTGGTAGTGCCATAAGCAAGATGAAAGATGGTGATATAGTTTTTTTAGATAACCTTAGATTTAATAAAGGAGAAGAAAAAGATTCAAAACAGTTTGCAAAAAATTTAGCAAAATTAGCAGACATTTACGTAAACAATGCTTTTGCTGTTTGTCATCGTCGTCACGCCTCGGTCTCGGCTATAAAAAAATATATACCATCTTTTGCCGGCCTTCTTTTGGAAAAGGAAATAGAAAATTTGAATAAAATAATAAAGCCGAAAAGTCCGCTTGTGGTTGTTATGGGTGGTTCAAAAATAGGAACCAAAACCACTCTTGTAAAAAAACTATATCCGAAAGCCGACAAGGTATTGATAGGGGGAGCTTTGGCCAACAACTTTCTTTTGGCTAGGGGCTTTGATGTGGGAAAATCTTTGATTGATTTAGATAGCGTTAAGTTCGCTCAAAAATACAAAAGTGAAAAAATACTGTTGCCCAGTGACTTACTAGTTAAAAATTTAATAACTGGCAAAATATCAGTAAGAAAAGCTGATGAAGTAGAGAGAGAAGAAGCTGCCCTTGATATTGGGCCAAATACTATAAAACTTTTCTCTAGTTATATTAAGAGATCAGCCACTATTATATGGAACGGTCCGATGGGGATGTTTGAGAGCAGTCGTTTTAGAAATGGAACAATTGCGATTGGTCAGTTGATAGCCTCTCGATCAAGAGGAAAAACTTTTGGAGTAGTCGGTGGTGGTGAGACTGTTGAAGCTTTATATAAAACAAAGATGCAAGATTATGTTGATTGGGTTTCAACTGGAGGAGGAGCAATGCTTTCGTATCTTGGCGGAGAGGCAATGCCTGGTTTAGAGGGGATAGTTAGGAGGTGAAGAATGAATCATGAATTATGAATCAAGAAGAATGAAAAAAGAATGTAATGTCATAATTTATATCTCATAGTTCATGCTTCATAATTCATAATTCATAATTAATAAAAATAAAATATGTCAAAGATAAAAAAAATAATAGCAAGAGAAATCCTTGATTCTAGGGGAAATCCAACAGTTGAGACTAAAATTTTTTTAGAAAATGGAGTTTTTTCAAAGGCCAGTGTTCCATCAGGAGCATCAACTGGAATTCATGAGGCCTGGGAGTTGCGTGATGGTGATAAAAAAAGATATGAAGGGAAGGGAGTTTTGAGGGCAGTTTTTAATGTAAATGAAAAAATAAACAAAGCCTTAATTGGTTTTGATGTTAATGACCAGAAAAAAATAGACCAAGCCATGATTGATCTAGACGGCACTGAAAACAAAAAAGAGCTAGGAGCAAATGCGATCTTATCTGTTTCTATGGCAGCAGCTAGAACCGCAGCCCTAGACAAAGGAGTAGAACTTTATGAACATTTGGCTGATGTCTTTTCTCTTGATAAAAATTTTAAACTACCAACTCCTTCTTTTAATATTTTTAATGGTGGCTCTCACGCTGATACCAATTTAGACTTTCAAGAATTTATGATATTGCCACTAAAAGACATTAGCTTCGCTGAAAAAGTGAGAGCTGGTTCAGAGATTTTTCACGAACTGGGAAGGGTCTTGAAGGCAGCTGGTATGGACACAGATGTTGGTAATGAAGGAGGCTATGCCCCTGATATTTTTTCTTCAGTACAAGCTATAGAACTTATAATGGCCGCCATTATTAATGCTGGCTATAATCCTGGTGAAGATATAGGACTTGGGATGGATGTTGGAGCCTCTGAATTCTATAATAAGGAAAATAAAAAATATATTTTCAAGTTAGATCAGGCTCAGTTTACCAAAGATAATTTAATCGGACTTTACAATGAGTGGTTCAGAAAGTTCCCAATTATTTCTATTGAAGATGGTTTAGAGCAAGATGACTGGGAAGGCTGGCGTGAACTAAACAAAGAATTAGGAAAGCACATGCTCTTAATAGGAGATGATTTGTTTGTGACCAATATAAAGAGACTGAGAATGGGCTTAAAAGAAAAAGCAGCTAACGCTATTCTTATTAAGCCAAATCAGGTAGGAAGTATTTCAGAAACTGTTGAGTGTGTTTTACTTGCCCAGAAGCATGGTTTAAAGACAATGGCTTCTCATAGAAGCGGCGAAACCTGCGATACTTTTATAGCTGATTTAGCTGTTGCTTTGGGTACGGATTATATTAAGGCAGGTTCACTTTCAAGAAGTGAAAGATTGGCTAAATATAATAGGCTGATGGAAATAGAACTAAAATTGAACGATAAATTTTAATAGAATTTTTTATGAAAAAAAATGAATCACCTTTAATACTTATTATTATAGACGGTTGGGGGATAGCAAGGCCAAATAAGGGGAATGCTATATCTCAGGCCCACACTCCCTTTTATGATAGTTTGCTAGAAAAATATCCAAACACTTCTATATATGCCCATGGTAAATACGCCGGATTACCAGAAGGACAAGTTGGTAATAGCGAGGCTGGCCATATGAATATTGGAGCGGGTAGATTGATTAAGCAAGATGTTGTAAAAATAAGTGACTCTATTGAAAATGGCACCTTTTCAAAGAACGCCGCCTTTCTAGAAGCCATAAGTCATGTTAAGAAGAATGATTCCAAACTTCATATAATGGGACTTATGTCTAACGGGATGAGCCCTCATAGTGATCCTTCTCATCTCATGGCTCTCTTGGACCTGGTTCGCAGGAAAAAGGTCAAAAAAATATTTCTTCATTTATTCACAGATGGTAGAGATTCACCAAGATATGCTGGTTTAAAACTTGTTCATGATTTGGAAAAGAAATTAAAGAAAAACGAAAAAATAGCTTCTATTATGGGGCGATTTTATGGTATGGATAGAAAAAAAGCATGGAATAGAACAGAGAGGGCTTATAACGCAATCGTTTTAGGAGAGGGGAATAGAGCTGAAAGTGCTGATGAGGCCATCACTCAATCTTATAACAAAGGTGAATCAGATGAATATATTAGCCCTGTTATTATAAATTGTGGAGAGAAGTCAAACATTGAAGATAACGATGGTATAATATTTTTTAATTTAAGGTCGGACAGAGCTAGACAATTGGCAAAAACTTTTGTCCAGAAAAAATTTCATCTTCAAAATGAAAATTCTTTTAAGTTGAAAAAGAAATTAAAAAATATAAAATTTGTCTCAATGACTGATTTTGGTCCAGATCTCGGAGATATATTCACAGCTTTCCCAAGTGTTGACTTGAAGGATACTTTGCCTATGCATTTGGCAAATATCAAACAAATGTATTTAGCGGAAACAGAAAAATACGCTCATATGACTTATTTTTTTAATGGCGGATATTCGGGCTTGGTAGATGGAGAGATTCAAAAAATGGTTCCTTCTCCTAATGTAGAGCGTTATGATTATACTCCGGTTATGAGCTCTAATAAACTTGTTAAAGTGGTTTTGGATAATCTATCAAAAAATAAATTCAAATTTGTCGCCATGAATTTTGCAGCCCCCGACATGATTGGTCATACCGGAAATTTAAAAGCCGGCGTCAAGTGTTGCGAAGGGATAGATATAGATTTGAAAAAAATTGTCGGAGCTTATTTGAAAAAAAATGGAACAGTTATAATAACAGCCGATCATGGAAATATAGAAAAAATGATTAATCTTGAGACAAACGAGGTTTATACAGAGCATACCACCAACAAAGTCCCTTTTATTATTGTTAGTAATAATAATAAAATAAAACTAAAAAAAACCGGATCATTACAGGATATAGCGCCGACAGTATTGGACTTGCTTAATATAAAAAAATCAAAATTAATGACAGGGAGGTCTTTAATTAGTAAAAAATAAAAATGGACAATGATAACAAAAAAATTCCCAAACCACTTGTATTAATTGTTCTAGACGGTTATGGCGCAGGACAGCCTTTCTCGGGCAATGCCATATCAATGGCCAATACTCCCAATATGGATAATTATATTTTAAAATATCCCTCAATGACATTGCGGGCCTCTGGAGATGCGGTTGGATTGCCTTGGGGTGAAGAAGGAAATAGTGAAGTGGGCCATCTCAACCTCGGTCTTGGTAGAATAGTTTATCAGTTGATGCCAAGAATAAACAGAACCATTAGCGATCACACTTTTTATAAAAATGAGACTCTTCTCGGAGCTATAGAACATGTCAAAAAAAATAATTCCAGTCTTCATTTAATGGGACTGGCTTCCGATGGTGGAGTGCATGCTTCTATAGAGCATCTTTTTGCCCTCTTGGTTTTGGCGGCTGAAAACAAAATAGACAAGGTTTTTATACACCCCATCCTGGATGGAAGGGATACTCTTTTTAATGGAGGGATATCTTATATTTCCCAAATTCAGAAAATTTTGGACCAGCATGGTTTTGGTAAGATAGCTACAATATCTGGAAGGTTTTATACAATGGATAGAAATAATAATTGGGAGAGAACTGAAAAAGCTTATTTGGCAATGACAAAAGGTATTGGCAACAAGGCCAATAACCCAATTGAGGCTATTGAAAAAAGTTATAAAAATAAAATATATGATGAAGAGTTTGTCCCAACGGTTATTTATGAAGATGATAAGCCCGTCGGCAGTGTAGGAGAGAATGACGCGATGATATTTTTCAATTTTAGACCTGATAGGGCAAGGCAAATAACAAAGGCTTTTAGTTTTGATGATTTTGACAAATTTGAGAGAGGAGAAAAAATAAATAATTTAAAATTTATTACTTTTGCTGAATATGAAAAAGGACTTCCAGTTGAGGTTGTTTTCCCACCAGAGCAATTTAAAAATTGTTTAGGAGAAGTAATCTCCAAGGCAGGACTCAAACAACTTAGAATAGCAGAGACAGAGAAATATGCCCATGTTACTTATTTTTTTAATGGCGGAGTTGAAAAAGCTTTTTTAAATGAAGACCATGCATTGGTACCATCTCCTATCATACCAAGCTATGATGCCAAGCCCGAAATGTCTGCTCCAGAAGTTTCAAAGAAAATTGTAAATTATATTTCAGAGGAGAAATATGATTTTATTTTGGTAAATTTTGCTAATGCTGATATGGTGGGACATACCGCGAATATTGACGCCACTGTTGAGGCCGTTGAAGTTTTAGACAACTTAGTCTCAAATATTGTAAAAGCAACTTTGGCTAAAGATGGTGTTGTAATAATAACAGCAGACCACGGAAATGCTGAGTCAATGTATGATATGCAAGCTGGTGTGAAGCTAAAAGAACACTCTGCTAACCCGGTTCCTCTTTTAATAATTGGCAATGATTTTGAAGGCAAAACTTTTGGCTGGCAAAGTGTTCCCGGTAATGACCTCAGCATGGTTCAGCCCCAAGGAGTCTTAGCAGACGTTGCTCCGACTATCTTAAAATTTTTAAATATAAAAAAGCCAGATGAGATGACTGGCGAAAGTCTGATTTAGTTTTTTTAAAATATGTTTTGTGGTATAATATACTTATACTAAAATGCTGAAATATTTTAATAAAAAATTCCTTTTATTTTTAATGCTTGTCTTTTTCGTCGGAGCAGGTTTTTTTGTTTTTTTAAATAGTCCAGCAGAGTCTTCGTCTAGAGATGCTATTGCTATTAGGGTTTTCCCAAATCCTGATCATTTATCTGCTCTTGATTGGTATAAGAAACAAAACTTTTCCGGTTCTCCTCAGTCTATGCAAGTTGATGGTTATGAGGCAGTTCGTGATGGACAGTCTGTTTATGTGAATGTCGCCAATATTTCTGGCACCAATCTTTATACCAATATTTATTTGATAACATACAATCTTGAAGCAGATGACAAGACAACGGATATCTTTAGTGAGATTTTGGGAAATTGGAGATTTAATTCAAATTTAACAGGAGCAGGATTTTGCAGAGATAACAATACTAAGCCCTGTATCTATGATAATGATTGCTCTCTTGGAGACTATTGTAATAGTTTAAAGTCTAGAGTAATAAGAGATACCAAGAGGTTGGCTGATTTGGCTCATTTGAATATAGTAGTTGAAAAATACAACAAGGAAAAAGGCTTTTATCCCAGATTGGCAGCAGGAACTTATTTGCCAGGTAAAACACTATCTGTTTGGCCGAGTTGGAATTCCACTTTTTCTTCTGAACTAAAAAGTCCTATGCCCACAGATCCTATTAATAAAATAGGTGATTGCGGATCAGTAGCATATAACCCTGATACTTGCTGGAATGATGTTTTGAAAACTTTTGTAACCACTCTACCAGATCTCCCAGCAAATAGTTTGATTTACGGATATTATTCATATGGTAACGGAACTAGTTATAATCTTTGTTCTATAATGGAAACAGTTTATAATATTGTGCCACCCCTGCCTGCTTTTGTGGGTTGTGCTCAGGTTTGTCTTGATTTTGATGGAGATGGTTATGGTTTGGGAGGTTCTACACTTTGTCCAAATCCTGGAGCTGATTGTGATGATTCAAATTCGGTAATAAATCCAGGGGTAACAGAAATCTGCGGAGATGGAATTGACCAAAATTGTAGTGGATTTGATTTGCCTTGTGCTCCTGTTTGTGTTGATGGAGATGGAGATGGCTTTGATACTTGTGATCAATTCAACCCCAGTGGCAATGGAACTCTGGTTGATTGTAATGATGCTGATCCTTCTATAAATCCTGGAGCAACAGAGACTTGTGATGGAATTAACAATAACTGCAGTGGAGGCATAGATGAGGGATGTGATGTTGATGGAGATGGTTACTGCTCTCAGACTCAGGTTATTACTTTTGGCGTGACTCCATTGTCAGTTTGCCCTTTAACTGATAGAACAAATGCTTTTACACTTTCTAATAGTCTGGACTGTAACGATGGAAACCTTGCTATAAACCCCGGAGCGACTGAAGTTTGTGATAATGTTGATAATAATTGTGCATTAGGAATAGATGAAGGTTGCGATAAGGATGGTGATAATCATTGCGATTGTTCTATGAATATAGTTGTTGGAAGTAATTTAAGCAGTACGTGTTCCGGCACAAATACTTTAAACCCAGCTTGGATAGCGACAACCTGTGATTGTGATGATAGTGACTTGGCTGTTTGGAATACTTGCAGTGCTCCAATTTGTGGTGACGGAACATGCAATGGAACAGAAACATTTGCAACATGT
>RRYU01007129.1_pt1 | contig 10235 bp, 9 predicted proteins | sample 2162651 | NCBI WGS metagenome assembly RRYU01 (sample SAMN10267283, study PRJNA491782) | microbial mat metagenome | isolation source: biomat in the production well | place: Japan: Minami-Kanto gas field, natural gas well KTG3 | collected 2017-06 | reverse complement strand
TTTGGTTCCGTCGGGTGCGTTAGCGAAGTACCCCTGAATAGTTACTAATATTTAAGCTTTTGAAATCATGAATTTTATTGGCAGGCTGAACATGTGCTTGGCGAATGCAGGCTGTGCAGCTGAGATCTCCGGAATCCGGTGGCTCTCATCAATCCTTGATCCTTGCCGGCGGAGGCATCAATCGGACGGGGACCTGCCACGGCGGACAAACCCGGGGCCGCGTATCTCTCCAGCCCTGCTCATTGCACTGGCCACATTTGCTGTGCCGCCGGACATGGGCCTGGTGCAGGCCGCACCTCAGATCGACACGGATTCCGCCATCCTGCAGGCGGATGAGGCCAGGGAGGACGCCGATCAGCAGGCCATACACCTGAGCGGCGGCGTGAAGATACATGCCACTGACTGGGAAATTGCCGCCGACACCGCCTCGCTGTATGGGGACCTGGAGGATCCTCGCCTGATCGTCGGCGAGGGCACACCCGCCCGCCTGCGTATTATCCGATCCGACGACGAAGACAACATAGAGGCGGAAGGACGGCATATCGAGTACCGTCGCGCCGAGGAACTGATACGGATCACCGACCGGGCGGTGCTCATATTGGGCAGGCGCACCCTGCGCGGATCCGCTCTCGAATATGCCATCCGGACCCAAAGGCTCACCAGCACCGGCCGCGAGCGCATCCGGGTGAAATCCCTGCCCGACCCCTGACTTCAGGGATGATTCAGGAACCCGAGACCGCGGCTGCCCGGAAGCTTGCGCTGGGGACCGGCGTGTACCAGCCGCTCACCAGGGTCTGTGCGCCATGCAGATCTTCCCGGGTATCGATCTCGCACCAGTCCAGGCCATCGATCCTGCAGACACCTACCCGGCCCTCGCCGGCCAGTTCGTCGATCGCCGACAGATACCATAGCCGGGCACCGTCGCTGCGTTCGATGCAGCGGCTCAGGGTGGTGCGGAACAGGGCAGCACCTTCGCTGTCGAATCGCGTCATGCCTATGGACTCGCCGTTCACCTCGCGCACATCCAGGGCCTTGCTGACGCGGGCCAGACGACTGCCGACTATGGTCGTTTTCATATCGTCCGAGTCGTAGTCCCGCTTGTGGTCGGTGGCCAGGGTGATGGGGTATTGCGAATCCGCCGCCAGCAGCCGGTCGAGTATCCTGGCCTCGAACAGGGTGTCGCCGTTGATCAGCACGAAGGGTTCGTGCATCTCCGCTCGCGCCATCCAGCAGGTGCCGAGGTTGTCGTACTGGGAAAAATGCGGATTGTGCAGGGTCCGTACGGGCACGCCGCGGAAATCCCGAACGATAAGGTCGACGGTATCGGCGGCAAACCCGGTTACCACGATCACCTCGTCGATATCACATTGCGAGATCTGCTCGAGTTGCCATTCCAACACAGACCTGCCCGCCACCGGCAGGGCGCATTTGGGCCGCTCGGCCGTCAGGGGCAGCAGGCGGCTGCCTTGTCCCGCACTTAAGATAATCGCTTTCACTTTATCGTATTCTCGGTCACTGTTATTCGAAATGCGCTACATGCTACCCTACTCACTGCCTATGACACCATCATAAGTTGCTGGAATTCGGCAAGTTCCCATGCCGGCACTCCCGCGCCAGGTGGTCACCCAGGCGGTGCGCCAGCGCCACTATGGTCAGCGAAGGGTTGGCCCAGCCCCCAGTGGGGAATACCGAACTGCCCGCTATGTACAGATTCCGGTAGCCGTGCACCCGGCAGTCGGCATCCACCACGCCGCTGCGGGGTGACGCGCTCATGCGGGTCGTGCCCATGTGATGGAAACCGCCTATGGGATGGTGACCAATAGTTTGGTCCAGCGGCCAGTCCGTGCCGGGTTCCCGCAGCCAGTCGCTCACCTGCAGGCGGCCGAATCCCAACCGATCCAACTCGCCCGCCAACACATCCGCCAACACCGCGACGGTGCGCTTGTCCTGATCGTTCAGGCGCCAGTCCAACGCCAGACGTGGAATGCCGAGTGCATCCTTGTCCCGCCCCAGCCGTACCCGGCTGGCGGGGTTCGGGGATTGTTCCGCGCGCACCATCACCGACAGCCCCGTCACCCCCAGTCCGGCCTTCACCCTCTGCCAATAGCGGTGGACATGGCGCCGCAACATGGCCCGTGTATCCCGGTAGGCATGCCACATTTTCAGCCCTGTGGGATTAGGTGAAAAACGATGTTTCAAGTGGAAATACAGTTGTTTGTCTAAGGACACGCCCCGCCTTGGGTCGCGTTGCAACTTGAAGGTAATGGCGGTGTTCAATAGTCCATACCGCCTCTGCAGTCCCTCGCTGGGCCGCAATACCGGCGCCAGCGGCACGCCCGGATGATTGAACTGCTTGCGGAAACTGCTCCAGAGTTCAAATATTCGCTTGGAGCGCAGGAATCCGGCGCGCCCATGAGGATGCTCCATGAAATAGCGTCCCACCTGGTCGTATCGGTTACCTATACCCTCCGCCTCGATGTCATTCGAAGCCAGCAATATGCGTGGATTCTCCAGCCCGCCGCAGGCGAGCACATAGGCCCCGGCGCTCACCTGCGCCTGCTTGCCTTCCAGCGTACTCACCTGCACCACAGCTATGCCATTGGCTTCGGTATCAGCCTGGAGTTTTACCACATTGGCATGCAGCAGGATGGTGACATCGGGGGAGGCCAGCAGGTCACTGCAGCCCTCCCTGGCGAATCTGTTCCGCATTTGATCGAAACGCCAGAATCCGCTGGTGAACAGGCGCGGATCGAAGGCCGGGCTGGAAACGCCGAGTTCCTGCCACAGATGCCCGGAATAGTCGAACGGCCCCAGATCCAATGCCTGGTGGGCACTTTCATAGTATGGTTTCAGTTCCTCGGCGCCAATCGGCCAGCCGCTGTGCTGCACCCAGTGGCGAGGAGTGTAATCGATAGCATCCAGCGGGGCGCAGCGTCCTCCCCAGATGCGAAGCGTTCCGCCGAAAAAGCGCAGGCGCGAGTGTTCCAGGTCGTAGTATGGAGCCCCGAGGTTTTCCCCGGCGGTAAGTGCATGGGTGGCCGGTTCGTACTCCCAGCCGCCGCTTTCCAGCATCAGAATGCTCAGCCCCTGGCCGCTCAGGCGCCGTGCCAGGCTGATCCCGGCCACCCCGGTTCCCGCAATACAGACATCCGCCTGCAGCCTGGTGCCCGCGTCCAGCTGGTGCAGATCCTTAAACATCAGGCAATATCCTGTTGCAACGGAGCCGGCATATCAATGTCCCTCTTCCACGGGTATTCGCTCCGGATGCGCCAGCAGGGGCTCCAGTTCGGATCGAATGACTCGCCAGTTGGATTCCAATTGCGAAATCCAGGGGAACTCGGCGTTATCCAATACCGGGGTGGTCCCCACGCGGGAATGCCGGCCTTGGAAATCACCGGTCCAGCGCAGAAACCATTTACCCGCGCGGTGCACCAGTTGCCGTTTGTGCCTTGCCATCGATGTCATGAGTCTGCCTGTTCCCGCTTTTGAGCCAGCGACCTATTTTCCAACACCTGCTGGGCCAGTCGCCAGTCCGCGAGCGAATCCACATCGATGGCCGCCGTGCTGTCCTCAACCAGTACATGGCCGATACGGCACCCCGCCTTGACGGACAAGGTTCCCAGTATTTCCTTCAGAGACAGGCGTCGGGTGAGATAGCGCAGGAGCATCCAAACGCCCAGGCGGCGTGCGATACGCCAGGGCCGCTTCCGCTCTGCCTCCATCTGCCGCCAGAATTGCGGAGCCCGGTATCCCTCGGGCGTCAGGATGGCAAACAGGTTGCAGCCGCAGTAGTCACCATCGGCAAGGCACAGGACCGTGCGCTGTGACTGTGGATAGGCGCTGCGTACCAGTTCGTAAGGCACCAGGCCGACCACCGCATCATAGTCACTGGCCTGTGCCTGGCGACAGAATTCGTTCAGCGTCTCCGGGCTCAGCAGGGGATGATCGCCGGTCGTCAGCAGAGACGGCTGTTTCACCTGCTTCAAGGCGGCAACGGCGCTGGCGGCAGGACCCGTGCCCGGCTGCATCCAGCGGAAATCACCGTCGGCCAGTAATTGCAGCAGGACCTCGCTGCCATCGACAACGGAGCGATCAGGTCCGCACAGCATGCCACTCTCGACCCAGTCACTGGCGCGGACCGTATCGACCACCCGGGCGATGCAGGCGCGCCCGGCCACCGGAACCAGGACACTGGCCGCCACGTCGAATTCACGGCCCAGCCCCTGTTCCCCGGGCCTCTCCCCCGCCAGTATCACCGCTTCGAAGCGCACTCCGGCATTGTCACTGTGATTCGCCTGCATTGATCTAGGATCCCTGCAAGGTTTTCTCGTAGACCCGGTAACGCTTGGTCATCCAGCCTCCCAGGGACTCGATGATGTTACGCATGCCCTGGTTGTCCTCCAGGATCCAGGACATTTCCACCGCTCCAATGCCTTTTGCCACACCCGGCCCACGCAGGGCATTGATCACGGCAAATGCCAGGCCGGGGCCCAAACGCGTTTTTTGATATCGCCGCCGCACCCCCATGAGCGGAATCCGCCCGCTGTGCGGATAATCGACCTTCAGCCGCCACAGCAGTTTAATCCAGCCGAACGGCCACAGGCTGCCATTCAGATCGGCGATGGCCTCGTTGACATTGGGCAGCAATACGATGAAGGCGGCCGCCTCACCGTCTATTTCAGCGATCTGGATGAAATCGTCCGGGATCAGCAGGGTCATTTCTCGCCCGATGCCGCGAAACTCCCTCTCGGTGAAAGGGAGAAAACTCCAGTTGTCGGCCCAGGCATCGTTGAACAGATCGCGCAGCAGGTCCATTTCGCGATCCAGATGCTTGCGATTGAGCGGGCGCAGCCGGGCGCGCCTGTGCACGTAGTCGAGCATGGACTGCATCACCGGCGGTGGCTCAAAATCCGCATTGATATCGTAGGCAAACATATCCTTTGCCGGGCGATAACCGAGCTCCTCCACCAATCTCCCGTAATAGGGTCTGGCGTGGCCCATCATCAAATAGGGCGGGGTATCGAAACCGTCCACCAACAGGCCGGTTTCCTGGTTTATGTTGAGGCCGAACGGGCCGGTACAGCGACGCATACCTTCCGAACGCAACCAGGCCTCCGCATGCCCGAACAGCTCGGCAGCCACCGCGGCGTCCTCCACCAGCTCCAGCAAACCGAAGAAACCGGTCTGGTCCGCATAACGTTCCTGCTGCAGCGCATCGATCTGCGCCGTTATTCGACCAACCGGGCGATCACCCTGGTAAGCGACCCATCCGCGCCAGCGCAGGTGATCGAAGACCGGTTGTTTGGGGGACAGCGCCTGCCTGCGCTCCAGCTGCAATGGCGGAATCCAGGCCCCATCATCTGCATAGACCAGCTGCGGGACACGGAAAAAATCGTTCTTGACCCGGCGGTCTTCGGCCGCTTCGACCCGAATGCTCTCCATCAATCAACAGCTCCCCTGTTGTCAGATTACCCGATGCCGGTTGTCTGCGGTGCATGCATCGAAGATCCATCTGCGATGACCCGCTTGAGATAGATCCAAGAGACCCGGCTGAAGGATTATTGCTTTCAATGCCAGTGAGACACTCAGTCAAGTATATCAGTCAGTATGCACCTCATACCCGCCATGTCCGGATGATGACATGCCATGGACCACCGGGCGAGGAGACTATACTGAAACGCAGCCCTGTTCGATCCGGTCTGTTTCCCATATCCCATACCGGCAGCGCTTAGTATTTTCCTGCGGCCGTAAAACTCGACGCAACTGACCGATGTAACTGTCCATATGGATACGACAATATGAAAAACACACCACGATTGTTGCTGCTGCTGGCCATCATTGCCTTCATGGGCGCCTGGCTCGCCTTCGACCTCGGGAGTTACTTCAATCTGGATTTCATCAAGACCCAGCAGGCTGCGCTGGAGGCCTGGCGTACGGCCAAGCCCCTGTCCGCCGTCGTTATCTATGCCGGCGTGTATATTGCCGTCACCGCCCTGTCCCTGCCCGGCGCGGTCATCATGACCCTGGCCGGAGGCGCCCTGTTCGGTCTGCTGTGGGGCACGATCATCATCTCCTTCGCCTCCAGCATCGGGGCCATGCTCGCCTTCCTGATCGCACGCGTGCTGCTGCACGATTGGGTTCAGAGGCGCTTCGGCGACAAGCTGGGGGCCATCAACCAGGGTGTGGAGAAAGACGGCGCCTTCTACCTTTTCACCCTGCGCCTGGTGCCGATTTTCCCGTTTTTCATCATCAACCTGGTGATGGCCCTGACACCCATGCGGGCGGTCACATTTTACTGGGTCAGCCAGCTGGGCATGCTGGCGGGCACCATCGTCTACGTCAATGCCGGCACCCAGCTCGCGCGTATCGATGCGCTGGAGGGCATCCTGTCTCCCGGCCTGCTGGCCTCATTCGCCTTGCTGGGGCTGTTCCCGCTCATCGCACGCAAGGCCGTGGAGTATATAAAGCGGCGCAAGGTCTATGCCCGCTGGACGCGTCCACAACGCTTCGACCGCAATCTGGTGGCCATAGGCGCGGGTTCCGCCGGCCTGGTAACCGCCTACATCGCCGCCGCGGTCAAGGCCAGGGTCACCCTGGTGGAAAAACACCGCATGGGCGGCGACTGCCTCAATACCGGCTGCGTTCCCTCAAAGGCCCTGATCCGCTCCGCTAAATTCGTCAGCCAGGCCAGACGCGCCGATGAATTCGGCATGCGCCATGCCCACGCGGAATTCGATTTCGCCGCGGTCATGGAACGGGTGCAGCGGGTGGTGCAGGCGGTGGAGCCCCATGATTCAGTCGAGCGCTATACCCGGCTCGGGGTCGAAGTCATTGAGGGCGAGGCGATCATCACATCCCCCTGGACGGTACAGATCCGCAGCGGCGGGAAGCTGCAGACCCTGTCCACCCGCAACATTGTCATCGCCACCGGCGCCCGCCCCTTCGTGCCGCCCATCCCGGGGCTGGAGGATGTCGGATACCTCACCTCCGACAATGTATGGGACCTGCGGGAGTGCCCTAAGCGCCTGATTGTGCTGGGCGGCGGGCCCATTGGTTGCGAGCTGGCCCAGAGCTTCTCCCGACTCGGCGCACTCGTGACCCAGGTGGAGATGCTGCCGCGCATCATGATCCGGGAAGACCCGGAGGTCTCGCAGATGGTGGCAGACCGGTTTGTGGCGGAAGGCGTGGACCTGCGCACCGGTCACAAGGCCAAGCGGTTCCTGATAGAAAATGGCGAGAAACTGCTGATCTGCGAGAACCTGAACCGGGACAACGCAGAGGTGCGCATCCCCTTCGACCAGGTGCTGGTCGCGGTGGGCCGTGCCGCCAATACCTCGGGGCTCGGCCTGGAGGAACTGGGCATTCCCCTGACCCGAACGCGCACCGTAGAGACCAACGAGTACCTGCAGACCCTCTACCCTAACATCTACGCCTGCGGTGACGTGGCCGGGCCCTACCAGTTCACCCACACCGCCGCCCACCAGGCATGGTACGCCACCGTGAATGCCCTGTTCGGTTGTTTCAAACGATTCCGCGCCGACTATTCGGTCATCCCCTGGGCCACATTTTGCGAGCCGGAAGTGGCCCGGGTCGGGCTCAATGAGACCGAGGCCGGGGAGAAAAGCATCCCCTATGAGGTGACCACCTACGGCATAGACGACCTGGACCGGGCCATCGCCGATTCCGAGGCCCACGGGCTGGTGAAGGTGCTTACGGTGCCAGGCAAGGACAAGATTCTCGGCGTCACCATCGTCGGCGAACACGCCGGGGACCTCATCGCCGAATTCGTGCTCGCCATGCGCCACGGCCTGGGACTCAACAAGATCCTGGGCACCATCCACATCTACCCGACCATGGCCGAGGCCAACAAGTACGCGGCGGGCAACTGGAAACGCGCCCATGCGCCGCAGCGTCTGCTACGCTGGGTCGAGCGCTATCACGCCTGGGTCCGGGGCTGAGGCCGGGGCCCAGCGGCTCATATTCGCTGATCCCTGCTCAGCAGGGCATGCAGCGGATTGTCCTGATATTCCAGGGCCACGACCCTAGGAGCCATATACGCGTTATAGGGGATCGTAGCGAGCAGTGGATTTATTCATTATCCGACAGGCTCCCAGACCACCCTCATGTCTATCATGACCCGCATCCAGCCCTGGTTTACTTCAGATTGGTTTAAAGTCAGCATAGCAGGGTCCACCCAAGCGGCGGGAAACCGCCCGGCACACAGGAGTCGACCCCTTGGACACTTTCGTACAGACACACGAGACCGCCATCCGCCTCGGTTTTTTTCTCGGTATTTTCGCCGTCATGGCGCTATGGGAATTGTTGGCCCCATGTCGCGTGCTGTCGATGTCCAAGGCCGTACGCTGGTTGAACAATCTTGGGCTGGTGGCCTTGAATACGCTGCTGCTGCGGCTGCTGTTTCCGGCCGCGGCCGTGGGTATGGCGGCATTCACGGCACAACATGGCTGGGGGCTGTTGAACCACTTCCCGATCAGCATCTGGATGTCCGTGCCGCTGGCGGTGATCACCATGGACCTGGTGATCTGGCTGCAGCATGTCATGGTGCATGCCGTGCCGGTCCTGTGGCGGCTGCACCGGGTACATCACGCGGACCTGGACTACGACCTGACCACCGGCGCGCGTTTCCACCCCATCGAGATCATCCTGTCCATGCTGATCAAGTTCTCCACCATCATGGTGCTGGGCCCTCCAGTCGTGGCGGTGATTCTGTTCGAGGTAATCCTCAATGGCATGGCCATGTTCAACCACGCCAATGTGCGTCTGCCATTGCCATTGGACCAGGCGCTGCGCTGGCTGCTGGTCACGCCCGACATGCACCGGGTGCACCACTCGGTGGAGGACGACGAAGCGAATTCCAACTTCGGTTTCAATCTCTCCCTGTGGGACCGCTTATTCGGCACTTACCGGGACCAGCCCCGCGGCGGCCATCAGGGCATGACCATCGGCATCCGCCGCTACCGCGAACCACGGCAGGTGAGCTGGCTGCCCGGACTCCTGGTCCTGCCGTTCCATGGTAGAATCAGCGGCTATGTCATCAACCGGCGGCAATGGTCGACAGGCGAAGAAACCAAAGAGAAGTGACTGCCTGGCATGGGCGTCAGGCATAGCAAGGCCATAAGCAATCGGAGTTTGTCCCATGAATATCCTGCTGATACTCAATGATCCGCCTTACGGCAGCGAACGCAGCTTCAATGGCCTGCGTCTGGCCAAAGCCCTGGCAAGCAAACAGGCGGAAGTCACAGTTTTTCTGATGGCCGACGCCGTAGCCTGCGCCAAAGCCGGCCAGAAAGTGCCGCAGGGCTACTACAACCTGGAATTGATGGTGAAATCCGTCACCCGCAGGGGCAAGGTCCTGTTGTGTGGCACCTGCATGGACGCACGTGGTCTGACGGACGATGAACTGGTGGAAGGTCCCCGGCGCAGTAGCATGGCTGAACTGGCAGAGCATACGCTTGCAGCGGACCGGGTGCTGGTATTTTAACCTGTAAACGGCGGTTGACCGCTTCTGGCAATACGCAACTCACTGTTTTTCTGTCGAATAGGCATCCATCCTGCGTTCACCCATGGGGTGCGGGGCACGATCTGAAGCAGCAGAACCACTGAGCTTCCGGTCACCCTGTGTTGAGCCATTGCCGCCCTCGCTTGCCATGAGCGGCGGCCTGCCGCCCTGTGTGTATCCAGATGCTGCCGGCCGCTCGGCTCGGGTAAGCTCAGCATCATGGCCTGGAATCGGCACGCCTCACCTTTTTCACCTCCTTTGGCCAGCGCTCTTCCGGCATACCCAGAGCCTCGTCAATCAAGCTCAACAGAAGCGCCCCGCGGCGTTCCACAACCCTGGCTGTGAGACCGCGAATACGTTTCAGCTGGGTTTTCTCTGCTGGCTGACGGCGAGATAGCTCCACCAGGACTTCATCCTTGAGTATCCAGCCTCTCGGTTTATCGGCCCGCATGGCTTCGGTCTCACGCCAGCCTGCCAGGGCCTGCAATACCGCCAGTTGCACACCGTCCAGATACCGGCGGGCCTTGATACGCAACCAGGCCTGCTGCGGTGGCGTACTATAGGTGGCCGGATCTGCCAGCAGAGCAAAGCCCCGCTGCAATTGCTCATCGTCCTCCCTGCCCTGTAGTGCCTGCTTCAGTTTCAGGTAGATTTCACCCAGGTAGATGACGTCGTCCAGGGCATAGCGCAGTTGCATTTCATTCAGCGGGCGGCG
>RRYU01022850.1_pt1 | contig 10238 bp, 9 predicted proteins | sample 2162651 | NCBI WGS metagenome assembly RRYU01 (sample SAMN10267283, study PRJNA491782) | microbial mat metagenome | isolation source: biomat in the production well | place: Japan: Minami-Kanto gas field, natural gas well KTG3 | collected 2017-06 | reverse complement strand
TGTAACGGCAACACACCCATACCGACAAGGTTCGAGCGGTGTATCCGCTCAAAACTTTCTGCAATAACCGCACGCACCCCGAGCATCCGTGTTCCTTTGGCCGCCCAGTCACGGCTGCTGCCCATACCGTAATCCTTTCCTGCAATCACAATCAGTGGTGTTCCCGCCTCGCGATACTTCAGGGAAGCATCGAAAATCGTCATAACCTTTTGCGCATCATCCGTTCCGGCATAACAGGTTGTGAAACCTCCCTCCGTTCCGGGCGCCAGCCGGTTCCTGACTCGTATGTTGTCGAATGTCCCGCGCATCATCACCTCGTGGTTCCCTCTCCTGGAACCGAAACTGTTGAAGTCCCTGACAGCAATACCGTTTTCCAACAGGTACTTTCCTGCCGGTTGTTCCGGCTGGATAGCACCGGCCGGGCTGATGTGGTCTGTCGTGACACTGTCGCCGAACAACGCGAGACAGCGTGCGCCGGAAACCGGTGTAACCCCGGGCGCCCGAGCACCGGCTCCGCTGAAAAAAGGAGGTTCCTTTATGTAACTGGATGACGGGTTCCATGCATAGAGTTCGTGCTCTGCCATACGAATTGAACGCCACTGTTCCGGACCCTTGTGAACTTCCGCGTAGCGGTCCCTGAAATATTCCGGCCTGACAATGGCCTCCACCAGCTTCCCGACCTCATTATCTTCAGGCCAGAGATCACGAAGATACACGTCAGAACCGTCATGATCGCGGCCAAGCGGCACATGAGCAAAATCAAGAGCAACCGTTCCGGCAAGAGCGTATGCAACAACGAGCAGGGGACTGGCAAGATAGTTTGCCCTGACGAGAGGATTGATCCTTCCTTCGAAATTCCGGTTACCGGAGAGAACACCCGCAACAACAAGATCACCCTTGCGAACCGCATCTGCTACCGGACCCGGCAAAGGACCGGAGTTACCGATACAGGTTGTACAACCGAACCCGACATTGGCAAAACCAAGCTCTTCAAGATCTTCCATGAAGCCGGCAGCTTGCAGATAGTCGATAACAACCCTGGAGCCCGGAGCAAAAGAGGTTTTCACCCAGGGCTTGACCGTCAATCCTTTTTTTCTGGCCGCTCTTGCAAGCAAAGCCGCAGCGATCAGCACCGCCGGATTACTCGTGTTGGTACAAGATGTTATTGCAGCAATGACAACTGCCCCATGCTGTAGCGTACATGCTTTTCCGCCCATTGAAACCTCGACACCGTTTCTCCCCGGATCTGTTTTTTCCTGTTGCGGGATACCACCTTCAGCGGACATGTCACCGGCACCGTTGAATAACTGTTTTCCATAAACAGTAAACATATCCCTTTTCCACCGGGACTGCATCGAATCGAAATCGATCCTGTCCTGGGGCCTTTTGGGGCCCGCCAGAGAAGGGCGAACAGATGCAAGATCAAGTTCGAGAACCCTGCTGAACACAGGCTCATGCCCATCGTCATGCCATAACCCCTGTACCTTGCCGTACTGCTCGACCAGTTCCCGGTGCTCATGCCGGTTTGTTAACGTGAGATAATCAAGCGTCTCGTCATCAACAGGGAAAAAACCGGCGGTTGCCCCGTACTCCGGAGCCATGTTCGCAACGGTTGCCCTGTCCGGCAAAGAAAGCTTTTTCAGGCCGGAGCCGAAAAACTCGACAAAGGTGCCGACAACCCCTTCGTTTCGGAGGATTTCGGTCACGGTGAGTACCAGATCGGTGGCATTGACCCGGTCACCAAGCTCTCCGGTAAGCCTGAAGCCGATAACTTTCGGAAGCAGCATATAAATCGGCTGCCCAAGCATGACCGCTTCCGCTTCAATTCCGCCTACCCCCCAGCCGAGGACTCCAAGACCGTTAATCATGGTCGTATGGCTGTCTGTCCCTACAAGGGTGTCAGGATATGCCAGGCCTTCGCTCCTGCGCACCACAGTGGCAAAATGTTCGAGGTTAACCTGATGAACGATCCCGGTCCCAGGCGGCACGACGCGGAAATTATCGAACGCCTGTTGTCCCCATTTCAAAAACTCGTACCGCTCCATGTTCCGCTCAAACTCTCTGTCGAGATTCTTTTCAAGCGCATCGGAACACCCGTAGTGATCAACCTGAACCGAGTGATCGATAACCAGGTCGCAGGGGACAAGAGGGTTGATTTTTGCGGGGTCCTTTCCGAGTCTCCGGCAGGCTTCCCTGAGCGCAGCGAGGTCAACAACCGAAGGAACACCGGTAAAGTCCTGCAGAACAACTCTGGCGGGCTTGAAAGGAATCTCGGAAAGAGCCGGATTCTTCGGATTCCATCCGGCAACCGCGTGAACATCATCTTTGCGAACCGAATAACCATCCACATTGCGAAGAATCGATTCGAGAAGGATCTTGATGGTTTTCGGCAGCCTCGAAACACCTTCGATGCCCTTCGATGCAAGTGCGTCAAGAGAATAGTAACGCACTTCCTCTCCGTCAGAAAGCCGCAGCTTCCTGACAACACCGAACGGATCATTGCATGTGTTCATGGGATATTCATTAAAAATCAAACGTCAAAAAATGGATCTCCGGGTCAAGCCCGAAGATGACTGTGAGGAAAATCCATCGTTCGCTACTCTTTACCGAGAACACCATAACGCCTCTCTTTGTCTTGTCACCTGTCACTACCATATATACGCTTCATGCACCAATAACACAGTCGCGCTTTGACGACTGACTCAACCATGCTCGACCGATGTTCCCGGAAAGGGAGGCCATCCCATTCTCGTGCCGCCGATCAAGTGCCCGTGAATATGAAACACGCTCTGCAGAGAATCCGGACCGGTATTGAACACAAGCCGGTACCCTGAATCCTCGACTCCCGCTTCCCTTGCAACAACCTTTGCCGCCTGCATGATATTCCCGGCGATCAGGGTATCCTCGTTACCGGTAAGGTCGTTCAGCGAAGCGATGTGCTTCAACGGGATAATCAGCACGTGCTGCGGGGCGGCGGGACTGATATCCCTGAAAGCAAGCACATGCTCGTTACGATAGACGATATCAGCCGGAATCTCGCCGCTCACAATTTTACAAAAAAGACAGTTCGGATCGGAATGTGCCATACAGAAAGGGGTTTGATGATGGTTGCCTGAGCCCTTAAGGGCTTTAACAAGTTACATACTTGACCGCCAAAAAACGAAAACTCCCCACACTCCACCGACCCCCATCCCTGCGCCCACGCCTGACACAACTGCGCCATTGGCGCGCACTCGTCCAGTAACAGCACGATAGCACGGCACGAAACAGCGGTGCATCAAAAGAGAAGGGTTGCTCTTAAAGCCTTACATAACTGTGCGTTAGAAAAATCAAGATGACTTTGGCCCGGCGTTTGCCTCTACAAGAGTAGAATCGCAAACGAAAACAAGACGGGAGTCATCATGAAACGCTCAACACTCACAACCCTGATCTCAACTGCAACTATCGCTCTCTCCTTGTTCTCCGCTGCTCCGGCTACTGCTGATGCTGACTTCTCTCCTGCTGCTACACTTTCTGAGGCTGAAGCTACTGCGAAACAGACGTACAACTTCATCGCTTACAAGGGCCGCGGCAACTACGGGAAAAAAATTGACAAGGACCTGCGTCTTGCAAGACTCAATAAAATCAATAAAGAGGTCAACAGGGTTGAAACTGCTTACGGTATCGATCTTCCCAGAGTCAACGTTCTTTTCGTTACCAACACCAGCAGAGGGTTCTACAACTACACAAGAGATGAGATCGTTTTCTCGACGAAAAGACTTGAGCACACGCTTCGCCACGAGTTCGCACATGTTATCGACCGCAGGATCGGCGTCACGGGTAGAGAATGGAAGAGCCTGGTTAAAGAGATGAAGGCACAGGGTTTCAGCCCGAGCACGTATGCTGATACCAACCTCGAAGAATACTGGGCTGAAGCGTTTGCTTACTTCACCGCTCCTGGTTACGGCTCAAGCTCTGACAGATTTCCTGCTGAACTGGAACGCTTCATCACCAACGTTATCAACCAGCTGCAGAACTCGACAATGCTGGCTTCCAACTAAATGACTGACTCTATCAGGTTTTCGGCTCGACGTTTCTTGTCGTTACAGAGGTCCCGGCTTGTTTCGGGGCCTTTGTATTTATCATTTTTTGAGCTGTTTCAGCGTCAGATTTTGGCTCGAGTTTGATGATAAGATCGCATCCTACGGCGTTTGCATATTTTTTCAGGGTGGCTATTGGTGGAGCATGTTTGCTTACGGATTCCAGCCGCGAAATAGCGCTTTTTGTGGTGCCGATTTTCTTGGCAACCGCTTCCTGTGTCAGGCCTGCATGTTGACGAGCATGCAGGAGTTCCCTGATAAGGGCATACCTGGATTCAAGCTCATCATATTCTTTGCTAAACGCTTCACTTTTTCCGGCTTTGCGCAGAAACTCTTTGTGGTTATGCTTGACAGGTTTGTATGGTACATCAGCCATTATTTACCTCCTTCAAGGTACATCAAGTATCACTATAATGGCCGCGAAGGGACATAATGTACACAATAACAACCGACTCATCAATCTTATAGATGAGCCGGTCTTTTTTGTTTAATCTCCTTGACCAGTATCCAGACAGGTCTCCTTTGAGTATTTCCGGTTTTCCGGTTCCTGTTTTTGGATGCTCCGTGAGTTCCGTGAAGATTTTCTCAATCTTTTTACAGACGGATTTACCTCTACGATTGTGCCAAAATTGAAGGTCTTTATCTGCCCTGCGGGTAACCTTTACTGTATACCTTCCCATAACTGGTCGGTATCCTTGACCTCTCGTACTCTGCCCTCAGCGATGTCCTCTTCTGCTTCCTTTAGTGCGGTTAGAAGCTTGGGATCGGAAAGATACGCTTCGTTATCGCTAATCTTGCGAGCCGGAATGATCTCATATGTCTCGGTTTTCCCACATTGAATGAGGACGCGCTCCTTTTGTGCCAGATTCAGGTATTTACGGAGATTCCTGCGCAGCTCTGTGGTGCTTATTGCTATCATTATTTGATATTCTAAATGTTACATTATAATGTACAAATCAAAATTGATTTCGGTGATAAAAAGTTTTCAGGGTTTAAGTTTTCCTTTTTGTTAAGCGATAAAAAACTGAAAGGTGTATTTTAGGGGTAAGAGGGTGTTACTATGACATAATACCAATTGTGTACTACGGGATTGGTGAGGATTCAATGCTTATGAGACATCGGATTCAGTCATTCTGCGGTAACGAAAGCAGGAGGAGGAAACTAAAGCGTTCGGCTCTGGCCGAGGTGTTACCGCCATGATGCCTCTTGCAGTCGGAGTGTATGAAGACAAGGAAGGTCGGCTCTACGTTTCGCAGATGAACATCAAGCTCATAGGTATGATATTCGGTGGGTACCTCGCTTAGGTTATGGGTATGGCAGGGAAGGATGTAGGAGATATTGTCAGATCTGTTGCTGTTGAATAAGCGTGGATTTTGGCTAAAGAAGTAAAAGGTTTTTTAATAGCAAGCAATAAAACAATGCCAGCACTTCCTCCTCGACAAATTGTTTCATTTATTGAGGATGCTTTTGCAGAATCTGCCGCTTCATCCGTATTGGTTTCTGGCGTCAGGGTGCATCCCAGAAGGTTTTATGTGACTGCAGGAGAATCATCATTCCCGGTTTGGATTTACATTTGGACACTGACTCATGGTGGGGGGGCAGCTAGGCCAGTCGATGAATACCGGATTCAGCTCACATCTGTTACACCGCCGTTGCCTGAAAACCCAGATGGACCAACGCTTCTTCTCGGCTATGAAGCGAACTTAAATTGTTTTGCAGGTTTTGATTTGCAGAAACATAGGCACTTTTCTACCCAATCCCCTTCAATTCAAATTAACATAAATACGTTACGGGAAGCCGTACGGGACGGGTTTGCATTTGCAAGGAAAGGTAATGATGAGATCGCAGTTGGATTTCGGCCCGATAATTTGCTTTCATATGCGTTGAACTGCGAGAGCCTTCATGAAAGTGGTGCAGATGCGACCGTTTCAGATATTCTTACAAGAATGAGTCGTTTCGAATCTGTTGCAGCAGATGAGATTTCTTTTCTCACAACAGAGCGAAGGCGAGTTGTAACGAACGTTTCAAGGCTTGCACGGAAAAGTGACTTTCGTCGCAAGGTAACGGTCGCATACGATCATAAGTGCTGTGTTACTGGGCTTCAGCTTCGTTTGATTGATGCTGCACACATTCTACCTGTGGGAGCCGAAGGAAGCAACGACAGTGTCAGAAATGGCTTGTGTCTCTCGCCAAGCTATCACCGGGCTTTTGATCGCGGCCTCATCCAATTGACGGAAGATAGAAGGATGATTATCAATGCTCAAAAAAGGGATGATCTGGTTCGGGTCGGGCTTGGTGGGGGCTTGGCAGAATTTGAGAGCCATTTGGGGCGGGAGATATTCCTGCCAGCAGATCGGAACCAGTGGCCTGATCCTGAATTGATTCGAAAATCGAACAGATTCAGGGCTTTGTAATCCTGTAATACAAAAATCTTCTTGACCAGAACAATTTTTGTATTACATTTATTTTTATGGCACGTCCTAAGTCAAAAAATCCACGATGCAAACTTGTCAACTTTCGTCTTACCGAGGATGAATTTGTTGAGATGGAGCATGCCGCTACCGCTGCGGGATTCGATTGTCTCAGCGATTACCTTCGTCACCTTTATTCCCGGCGGGCTCAATCAGACAACAAGGTAAAGATTAAGGTGAAGGAGGACTCTGCCTTGTACGGCAAACCAGATGCTGAGCTTTATCTGAAAACCGATCTGGGTCGAGTCTATCACGGTGATTCGCTCAGTCTTTTACACAGAAAGCTTGATCCTGCCTCTGTAGATTTGATTATGACGTCTCCTCCTTTTGGCCTTGTTCGTAAAAAGAGTTATGGCAACGAGGATGCTGACCGGTATGTTGAATGGTTTCGGCCTTTTGCTGAGGGTATGAGTCGTGTTCTCAAAGATAAGGGTAGCCTTGTCATTGACATAGGAGGCGCTTGGAAACCTGGTACGCCTACTCGCTCACTATACCATTTTGAATTACTGATTACTCTTTGCAGAGATTATGGCTTTCATTTGTGTCAGGAGCACTATTGGTGGAACCCTGCAAAGCTACCTACTCCGGCAGAATGGGTGAATGTGCGAAGAGTAAGGGTTAAGGATGCGGTCAATTGTATTTGGTGGCTCTCAAAGACGCCATGGCCGAAGTCATCCAACAAACGGATCTTGGCGCCTTATAGTGCCTCGATGAAAACTCTTCTAAAGAACGGTTATACACCAAAATTGAGGCCTTCAGGCCATGACATTTCGGATAAATTTAGCAAAGACAATGGCGGGTCAGTACCGCCGAATCTATTGGCATTGGCAAACACTGAATCTAATGGTACGTATCAAGATTACTGCCGTGCAAATGGATTGCCTGTTCATCCCGCTCGGTTTCCTTCTCGGCTTCCAGAGTACTTCATTCGTTTGTTGACTGATGAAAACGATTTTGTTTTAGACCCTTTTGCCGGATCATGTGTTACCGGAGAGGTTGCAGAATCTCTAAACCGTAGATGGACGTGCTGTGAACTTGATGAAGACTACTTGAAAGGTGCAATGGCACGATTTGTCGGAGTCAAACCAAAGCTTCCGAAAACCGACAGTTTGCCCTATCAGATATTTCCACCTTGTTCGCAGAATGGTTTTGCTGACACTTCCCCATTGCCTGAAGATGGTGGTTACACGCGGCCAACAAAGAAGCCTCGTCAGGAAAGATTAAACTTGAAATAGGTTCTCAAACCCTCTCACTCCACAATCAAACTCCCCGTATATTCCTCAATTGTCGGATTTTCCGGGTCGGCGAAGAACTCTTCGATAGCGTTCGCGACGGTTTCGCCGATGTCGGGGTCGACGAAGTTCATGGTGCCGATCTGGATTGCACGTGAGCCGGTGAGCAGGAATTCCATGGCGTCCTGGAAGCAGGAGATGCCGCCCATGCCGACAACCGGGATATTGACTGCGTTGTAGACTTCCCAAACCTTGGCAAGCGCGACCGGTTTGATGGCGGGGCCGGAGAGGCCGCCAGTGACGTTGGTGAGAAGAGGCTTTCTTTTTTTGTAGTCAACTGCCATACCGACCAAGGTGTTGATCAGCGATACCGAGTCGGCGCCGGCTTCTTCGGCGGCCAGAGCTATGGAACTGATCGAGGTGACGTTCGGTGTGAGTTTCACCATGAGGTGTCGCTCGGTGAGTGTTCTCAGCTTTGTGACAATTTCATATGTGGCGTCACGGCTGACACCCATGATCATGCACTCGCCCTTGACGTTCGGGCAGGAGAGGTTGATTTCATAAGCGCTGATGCCTTCACAGTTTTCCAGGCGTTCGATGACTGTGCAGTAGTCGTCGATCGACTTGCCTGCGATGTTGACGATCACTGCGGTGTTGATCTGCTGCAGAAAAGGGATTTTTTCTTCTACGAACCGGTCGAGCCCCACATTGGCAAGTCCGATGGCGTTGATCATACCACAGGGGGTTTCCGCGATACGCTGCGGAGGATTGCCCGTACGGGGCTCGGGTGAAATGGCCTTGGTGACGATGCCGCCGATTTTTCCCAGGTTCATAAGGCTGTTCAGCTCTTCACCGTAGGAGACCGTTCCCGAGGCCAGAAGGACAGGCGAGCGCAGATCAAGGCCGCGTCCCAGGGATACGGCCGATGATCTTGTGTGCGGTTGTTCAGTGTTCCGGGTCATTGACAGTAGCTTGATTGCCTGATTGGTTTAGGGTCATCAGTCTTTCAGGTAATACTTCAATGTATAATCCCTGACCATACGGTGTGTGTTGTATTCCGGTCCGATGGTCATGATGGCGTTGCGGACTTTGTTCAACCATTTTGTCGGGAGATTGTCCTCGTTCCGGTTATAGAACGTCGGAATAATCTGGTTTTCCAGCACGTCGTAGAGCTTTTCCGCGTCATGCCGGTTTTGCTCATCATGGTTTTCAAATACTTCTCCGTGCCCGATCGACCATCCGTTTTGACCATTGAAGGCTTCAGGCCACCAGCCGTCGGGAACACTGAAATTCAAGCCTCCATGCAGAACGGTTTTCTGTCCGGAGGTACCGCTGGCTTCGAGTGGTCTTACGGGATTGTTGAGCCAGACATCGACGCCGGATATCATGCGCTTTGCTACACCGAGATTGTAATTTTCAAGAAAGATAATTTTCCCCTTGAACTGGGGTAACCGGGTATGCCCTACAATCTGCTGGATATAGTGTTTCCCCGCATCGTCATGAGGGTGGGCTTTTCCTGCAAAGATAATCTGGACCGGCATTGTCGCGTGATTGACTATCCTTGTCAGACGTTCGATATCCGAAAAGATCAACGGCGCCCTTTTGTAGGTTGCGAATCGTCTCGCAAACCCTATGGTCAGAACATCGGGAGATAACGGGTTTTTGCTTGACTTTGAAGATTCATCTTCAAGATAGGCTGTAGAGGTATGCTGATGGAAGAGCTGATTGGAGAGGTATCGATAGATAAAATCGATCAGGTTTCGCTTGAGGCGGTAGCGAAGGCTCCAGAGCTCTTCGTCGGTTACTTTTGCAAGAATCTCTGAAGCAGCTTCAGGGGATGATATAAGCGTTTCAAGACTGTCAGTGTATTGACGCCAGAATTTATCGGTTCTGCCACTGCTCCAGCTTGTCATATGGACGCCGTTTGTGATGTGTCCTATCGGAACCTCGTCAGGAGAGTCGGCGGCATAGATATGTTGCCACATCTCGCGGGAAACCTCTCCGTGCAGTTTCGATACGCCGTTGGCCGTTCGTGAAAGGTTCAGCGCAAGAACCGTCATGGTAAACAGGCCATGAAGATTGGACTGGTCTTCCGCGCCCATTCTCAGGAAGTCATCGAACGGTATATCGATATTATGAAGATACTTGTCAAAGGAGTAATGCATCATGTCGCGTGAAAAACGGTCATGGCCTGCTGCGACCGGTGTATGTGTCGTGAACACACACTGCTCCCTGACGTTTTCTTTCGCTTGTTCAAGCCCGATGCCTTTTGCCAGTTCTTCGGCAAGAAGTTCTATGGTAAGGAATGCGGAATGACCTTCGTTCATGTGGTAGACAGCCGGATCAACTCCAAGAGCCTTGAGCAGCTTGACGCCGCCTATGCCGAGTACAATCTCCTGGTTAATACGCATGTTCTGGTCACCGCCGTACACCCTCGAACAGATGTCACGGTAGTG
>RRYU01022905.1_pt1 | contig 10250 bp, 8 predicted proteins | sample 2162651 | NCBI WGS metagenome assembly RRYU01 (sample SAMN10267283, study PRJNA491782) | microbial mat metagenome | isolation source: biomat in the production well | place: Japan: Minami-Kanto gas field, natural gas well KTG3 | collected 2017-06 | reverse complement strand
CCGTCGCCGTAGAGAAAACCCTGATCAAAGACCGAGACCTGCGCCTGGTCGGCGGCGACAAATTCTCCGTTTAAATAAACATAGTCCATGACGAACCCCGCAATTAAACGCACAAAAAATTAATACTAACTTAAAATAAGCAGGAACGAAAGAGCCCCACTCATCATCAGGACAAGTGGGGCTCCTTTTTGTGAAAGATTCCCGGCTTAAATGCGGATATCGATATAACCCCGATCCCGCAGTTCTTTTGCCCATTCCTTGAAGCGGGCATCGGTCTTCTGCTGCTCGAGGATTTTTTCAATCTCTCCTTTGACCCGGTCATACAGGTTGGCGTCGCCGGGGTTGTACTCCGTAACCATAAACAGGTGCAGCTGGTTGTTCATCTGCACCGGCTCGCTGACCTGGCCGACCTCCAGCCCTTCTAACGCCTGCTGCAACTGTGCGGTCAAATCTTCCTTGACCAGGTAGCCCATGTCACCGCCGAAAGCCGCATCCCCCTGGGCTTCGAGGACCTGGTCGAAATCTTCGCCATTGATCAGCAGATCGCGGGTCACCGCTACCTGCTTATTCAACTCGGCCAGCTCGTTATCACTGATGTTCGCCGGCACCTCGAAACTGAGACTGCTGACCCGCAGCTTCGGCTTGGCGCGGTACTCGTCGATATGCTCGCGGAAATATTCGCGCACCTCGCTGCTGGTCACCTGAACTTTGGAGTTAACCTCCCGGCCGAGTAGCTTGTAGCGCAGGATCTCGTCTTTCAGCTGCTGGCGATAGGCTTCAAAGCTCATCCCCTGCGCTTCGACAGCGGCTTTTAACTGCTCGGCGGTCAGGTTATTCTTGATCTGTACGTCTTCGATCGCCGCGTTCAGCTCCGGGTCGGAAACCGTCAACCCCAACGCCTTTATCTGCTGTTCGACCAGTTTCTCGTTGATCAGCGCCTCCAGCGACCGCTCTTTGAGCTGGTCGAACTGTTTGCTGGTCAGCTGATTGCCTTTGGCGTCCTTCGCCAGTGCGTCGAGTACCGCCTTATCCAGTTGGTAGGTGGTAATAATGTCGTGATTGACGACTGCGGCAACCTTGGTCAGGTTTTTGGCGACCGCCGGTTGCGCCAGCAGGGCCAGCAGCAGGAGCGAAAGCAGGGCTTGTTTCATCATCTGTCATCCTTATCGAAATCGTTCAATTTCAGTTCTGCTGTTCTATTTTGAGTAATTTCCAGTCCACTACAACCCGGGTTTCACTGTGTAACTTTTCCAACCACTTTTGAAAAGCCTCTTCCTCGCGTTGCTGAGACAGTTTGGCGATGATCTCATCCTTGACCGCGGCATAGGGCCGCAGCCCGGCCTTGCGGCGACGCTCAACCAGAAACAGGTGGACACCGTAGGGGCTCTCAACCGGGTCGCTCAGCTGCCCGGCCCCCAGGGTAAAGAGCACTTTATCAAATTCCGGGGGCAGTTGTCCGCGAGAAAAATAACCCAGGTTGCCGCCGTCCTCGCGATCCGGGGAAAGCGAATGCTCCTTTGCCAGGGTGGCGAAGTCAGCCCCTTTTTTTAAAAGCTTCAGGACCGCTTCGGCATCCTCAATATTTTCAAACAGCATCTGCCGGGCACGCAGCTCAGCCGGGCGTCGAAATTCATCCTTGTTGGCCAGATAATACGTCTCTGCCTCTTTTTCGCTCACCTGGACCTGCGAACCGAGGACCGCAGAACTGACCTTTATGGTCATCAGTCGCTGCTTCAGCGCCTGCTTCCAACTCTGCTCACTCTGTCCTGCCTCACGCAGGACCTGGCGATACTCTTCAGCGGAGTAGTTACCACGCAAGTCAGCCACCGCCTCATCCAGTTCGTCCGGCGTCAGCCGTAAGTCAATCCGCTCCGCTTCAGCGTAAACCAGCTCACGCTCGATCAACCGGTGCACCATCTGGATCTTCAGCTGCAGCTGTTCCGGATAGGGCAACTCATCCAGATCCGGATAGTTCATTTTCAGTTCGCGTTCGAACTGCTGTAAGGTCAACTGCCGTTCGCCGACGTTCAGTACCGGCGGATTGGCTTTCGGCTGTGGTTGTTCGCAGGCGTTGAGGGCGACCAGGCAATACAGCAGGAAAAACCATCTATTCAGTAGCCGGAAAATCACGGAAACACCCATAAATAAAGCAAAAACCAAGCGATAACGCTAGCATAGTCAGAAAAACAGTTGCAATTCTTTTCTCACCGTCAGCAGCAGCTCCGGTTCTTTCAAACGTCCCAGCCCAACACTCAATTTGAAATCGGCCCCCAGCCGATATTTTTCCGGCTGTCCGGTAAGCAGGTTACGGATCAGCTCGGGAGAGACTTTGGTGCTGGCATGAAAGGCCAGGTGCAGACGTTTGCCGTCATATTCGAGCAATTCGATGCGCAGTTTTTTCAACAGAATCCGTAAGCGCATAATGCCGACCAAAGCCTCCCCGGCGCTCGGCAACTCGCCATAACGGTCACGCAGTTCCTCGACAATATCGAACAGCTCTTCATCACTCTCGACGGCAGCCATGCGCTGATAAAACTGGAGCCGTTGATTCGGGTCGGGCAGGTACTTCTCAGCGAAAAAGGCGGACAAGCCGAGGCGGATTTCCGGATCGACCTTCTCTTCATACTCCAGACCACGCAGCTTGTTGATCGTCTCTTCCAGCAACTCAGTGTAGAGTTCGAAGCCGATAGCGGCAATCGGTCCCGATTGTTTGGCGCCGAGCAGATCGCCGGCACCGCGCAGCTCCAGGTCGTGACTGGCGATACGGAAACCGGCCCCCAATTCGGTCAACTCCTGCAGCACTTTCAGCCGTTCACGTGCCTCTTTGGTCAGTGATGCCTCGCCCGGAATCAGCAGGTAGGCGTAAGCACGGCGGTCGGAGCGCCCAACCCGGCCGCGCAGCTGGTAGAGCTGCGAAAGTCCGAAGCAGTCGGCACGGTTGACGATAATGGTGTTGGCGCGCGGAATATCCAGGCCGTTCTCGACGATGGTGGTGGCGAGCAACAGGTTTGACTTGCCATCAATAAAGTCGAGCATCACCTGTTCCAGCTCTTTCTCCGCCATCTGGCCGTGACCGACGGCGATGGTTGCTTCAGGCACCAGCTCACGCAGCTGGTCAGCCATGGCATCGATGGTCTGCACCCGGTTGTGGATAAAATAGACCTGCCCGCCGCGGCGCAGTTCGCGCAGGATCGCCTGGCGCAGCAGCTCGTCGTCGAAGCGGGTGACGTAGGTGCGGATCGCCAGCCGGTCGATCGGCGCCGTTTCGATCACCGACAGATCGCGCATCCCGGCCATGCTCATATGCAGGGTGCGTGGGATCGGCGTCGCGGTCAGGGTCAGAATGTCGACCTCTGCCCGCAGCTGTTTCAGTTTCTCCTTGTGACCGACGCCGAAGCGCTGCTCCTCGTCCACGACCACCAATCCCAGGTCGTTGAAACGCACATCGCGTTGCAGCAGCCGGTGGGTACCGATCAGAATATCGACTTTCCCGGCGGCGACTGCCTCAAGGGTTCTCTTGTTTTCCGCCGGGCTACGGAAACGGGAGACCATCTCAACCCGGACCGGAAACTCCTTCAAGCGTTGACGGAAACTTTCCCAGTGCTGGCTGGCGAGCACCGTGGTCGGGACCAGCACCGCCACCTGCTTGCTGTCGAGGACCGCTTTGACCGCCGCCCGCAGGGCGACCTCGGTCTTACCGTAACCGACGTCGCCACAGACCAGCCGGTCCATCGGCTTGGCCGACTGCATATCGACCAACGTATCTTCAATGGCGGAAAGCTGATCGTCGGTCTCCTCGTGGGGGAAAGTCGCCTCAAACTCTTTGTAAAGCTGATCGGGTGGCGAATAGGCAAATCCCTGCCGCAGCTCCCGCTTGGCGTACAGCTCGAGCAGCTGGCGGGCCAGCTCTTCAACCGCGGCTCGTGCTTTGAGGCGCGCTTTCTCCCAGCCCTGGCCGCCCATCTTGTCGAGCTTCGGCGCGGCCCCTTCGCCGCCGACATATTTCTGCACCTTCTCAATCCGGTCGATCGGCAGGTAGAGCTTGTCGCCGCCGGCGTAAAGCAGGTGCAGGAAATCCCCTTCGACCGGGCCGGTCTGCAAGTGGGTCAGGCCGAGGTACTGGCCGATGCCATGATCGGTGTGGACGATGTAGTCGTTCTCTTTCAGCTCGGCGAGGCTGCTCATCAGCTTGCGGGCGCGCTGCTGACCGGTCTTTTTCTGCCGATGGCTGCGCTGGCCGAAAATCTCCTCTTCACTGATCAACAGCAGCTTTTCTTCCGGCAGACAGAAACCGCTGGAAAGTTCGCCGACGGTCAGTTGCGGAAAGCCGGGATGCAGGTTGTTGATGCGCAAAGCGGGATTAATGGTCAGGTCGATGTCATGGGCGGCCAGCAGCTCGCGCAGCCGCTCGGCCTGACTGTTTCGGTGACAGACCAGCAGAATGCGCCAGTTGTCCACCTCGGCCTGTTGCAGCTTCTGCACCAGCGGCTCCAGACCATCCTGACCGTCACTCGGGTGAGCGCGCAGTTCGGCATTCCCCCGGCAGTTGAAATGGAAGCGCTCCCGTTCGTCATCGAGCTGGAAAACCCGCAGCTGGGAAATCTCGACCCGGCCGACACTGTTGAGCAGCGCTTGCAGCTCACTCGGATCGAGAAACAGTTCACCGCGCGCAGCATGCGGTTGCTGCTGAGCCAGCATCCGCGCCTCACCATCGCGTACTTCGCGATGCATCAGGTCGATCGCCTGCTCAAGCCCTGGCGGATCGAGCAGCACCCAGCGGGGCTGGTCGAGGTAGGAAAATAGCGGGTCAAGGGCCGGGTAGTTGAACGGCAGCAGGAAGTGCCGCCCGGGAGCGAGGATCCCTTCGCGCACCTCCTCCATGATCGCTTCCCGCTCGGTACGCGGGATCGACAACTGGTCACAGCGCTCTTTCAGGCGCTGGCTGAAAGTTTCGAGAAAGGGACCGTGCAGGATCATCTCTTTCGAGGGGATCAGCTTGAGCCGCGCCAGGGTCCCCTCACCGGAACGCTGGCTGGCCGGATCGAATGGCCGGATCTTTTCGATCCAGTCACCGAAAAAATCGAGCCGGTAGGGGTGCGCGGCATCGGGCGGAAACAGATCAACGATATCGCCGCGGACGGCGAAGCTCCCCCGCTCCTCGACCAGCGGTACCGGCTGGTAACCGAGCTGCAGCAGGGCTTCGGTCAGCTGTTCGCGGGAATATTCCTCTTCTTCAACCACCAGTTCGAGGGCAATATTGGCGAGCACCTGGCGCGGAATCAGCTTCTGCATCAGCGCCCGCACCGGCACCACCAGTGCTTTCAGCTCGCCGCGGCTGAGCGCCGCCAGAGTTGTCAGCCGGGTCGCCTCCAGCTCCGGGTGTGGTGTGAGCGGGTCGTAAGGGGAAAGTTCCCAGTTCGGCAACAGGGCGATCTCGGCAGGGCGATGATGGAAAAACTGCAGGTCGGCGGTCAGCTGTCGCGCCTGCTGCAGCTCGGCGCAGAGGACCACCTGCAGCTGTGTGGTTCTGCCAAGCAGCTGCGCCAGCAGGTAAGCATCCGCCGAGCCGTAGAGGCCGAGGATTTCGCAGGTCTGGTGACTGCTCGCAGCCTCGTCGACAAAGCTTTTGACGGTGGCATGCCGAATGTCTTGGGAGTCGAGTTCCATAGGTTGTTTATTACCACAGAGGCACTGAGACACGGAGAAAAACACAAAGGGCGCGCAATCCGCACGCCCTTCGCATGTTAAATCAAGTTGTCAAAAAAGCTCAATCCCGTGGTACCGCCAGCATCCGGTCGAGGGTCAGTTTGGCCTTCTCGCGGGTTGCCTCGTCGACAGTGATGCGCGGCTCCATGGTCTGCAGGCACTTGAGGATATCCTCGAGCGAGGTCAGCTTCATGTTCGGGCAGATCAACGAACGGCTCGGCAGGATGAACTCTTTTTCCGGGTTCTCCTTTTTCAGCCGCCAGAGGATACCCATCTCGGTGGCGATGATGAATTTCTGTGCCGGATTGGTGCGGGCATACTCGTACATGCCACTGGTCGAACAGATGTGATCGGCCAGGGCGAGAATCTCCGGGGTGCACTCCGGGTGAGCCACCACCGGCGCATCCGGATGATCCTGCTGCGCCTGTTCGATCTCTTCGACCTTGAGGCGATCGTGGGTCGGGCAGTAGCCCTCCCAGCAGATGCACTCCTTCTCGGGTACGTGCTTGGCGATGTAGCGACCGAGGTTGCGGTCGGGAACCATCAGCAGCGTATCGGCCTCCAGTGAGCGGGCCACATTCACCGCGTTGGAGCTGGTGCAGCAGATGTCGCTCTCCGCTTTAACCGCGGCAGTCGAGTTGACATAGGTAACCACGGTCGCACCCGGATACTGGGCCTTGAATTCGCGCAGCTGGTCAGCGGTGACCATATCGGCCATCGGGCAACCGGCATCTTCCCGCGGCAGCAGCACAATCTTCTCCGGAGCCAGAATCGCGGCGCTCTCGGCCATGAAGTGCACACCGCAAAAGACGATCACCTGTTTGTCGGTCTTCGCTGCTTCCATCGACAGGGCCAAAGAATCGCCGGTGATATCAGCTATTTCCTGTACCTCGTCACGTTGATAATTATGGGCCATCAGCAGGGCGTCCCGCTCGGCGGCCAGTTGCTTGATCTGTTGTATTAATTGTTCTTGATCCATCGATCCAATCTCTCTTCTTTCTGTGTATACGAACCGAGCCACGCATACTAGACAAAACCCCTTGTTCTGTCAATCTTTTCCCCCCTGTGAGCGCTTGACAGTAGCGGGGGAAGGGGCTATTCTCGCCGGGTTAAAAAACTACCTTTGCAGCTGCAATTAAAAGATAAATTTTGGGGGAGAGGATAAAAGTTAGATGTTCGGAATTGGAATGACCGAAATGCTGCTGATCGGTGCCCTGGCGCTGATCGTGCTGGGACCGAAAAAGCTCCCCGACCTGGCCAGATCGCTGGGCAAAGGTTTTGCCGAGTTCAAGCGCGCGACCAACGAGTTCAAAAACACCATTGAAGTGGAAACCCGTGCTGAAGAAGTGCGCCAGACCAAAGAGAAACTGGAAAAAGAGGGCAAATTGACTCCGCCCGAAGCCGCACCCGTAGCAGCCGACACGGCAACTCCGGCAGCAGAAATGACCTCGGACGAGGCCGCCGAGCGGATCAAGAAAGCCAAGCTGGCGCAGACCTCCTATGCTGAGGAGGACGCGGAGATAGAGCGCCAACTGGAAGATGAGCTTGCTCCTCCACTGGTTCCACCGGTCCCCAGGGCGGATAGCGAGGAGCAGAAGCAGGATGTCTGACACCAACGGCGCCATGCCTCTCGGCACCCATCTGGAGGAGCTGCGCAAACGCCTGATGATCGCGTCCGGCGCCTGGCTGGTCGCCTTTCTGGGCTGCTACAGCTTCGCCGAACTGCTGTTCGAGCGGATCTCCGAACCGGTCCGCAACGCTCTGCCGGAAGGCAGTTCGCTGGTCTTCATCAATGCCACCGAGCCTTTCTTCACCTTGTTGAAGGTCGCCGCCCTCGCCGGGCTGGTGGTCGCCTTCCCGATCATCGTCTGGCAACTCTGGGGTTTCATCTCCCCCGGCCTCTACAGTCACGAGAAGAAGCTGGTCATCCCGTTCGTATTTTTCAGCAGTCTCTGTTTCGGGGCCGGCACCTATTTCGGTTTTACCTTCGTCTTTCCAATGGTTTTTGCGTTCCTGGTCAAATACGGAACCGATATTGGTGGCATCAGTGCGATGCTCTCGATGGGCTCCTACCTGACCCTGGCCAGTCGCCTGCTGATCGCCTTCGGCCTGGTCTTCGAGCTGCCGATCGTCATCTTCTTCCTCGCCCGGATGGGTGTGGTCGATCACAAGTTTCTTGCCCGTAACCGCAAGTTTGCCCTGCTGTTGGCTTTTATCATGGGCGCGGTGCTGACCCCGCCGGATCTCTTTTCGCAGACCTCGATCGCACTGCCGTTCATCATCCTCTACGAGGTCGGCATTATCGTCGCAAGGCTATTCGGCAAGAAGAAGGTCGTCGCAGACCAGGAGGAAGAAGAGCAGACCGACGCAGAACCCGCTAAGTAACTGGCAGATAAGCAGAACTTGAAGAATATGGCGCAACCGGCAGCGGTTGCGCCTTTCTTTTTTCTCCTCCCGCTTGAACTCTCATTAAGTTCTGGTAGACATGAAGATAGCCCCCACTTCCCCCGGACACCTTGCAGAACAGCCCGGAGCGGCCTATGAAATCGGATCGACAAAGCGGCGGAGTAAACAGCTCTGGTAGCAGTGTCAGTGTCGCTGGCGACATTGTTGGCCGTGACAAAATCAGCAGCTCGCAAACCGGCCTCGACCAGGAAGGGCTGGAGAAGCTGCTGGCTGATTTTTCCCGCATCAAGCTGCAGATAGAGCAAAGGCCGGAGGATCAGGATGTCGATAAAGAGGAGCTGCATGAGCTGGTCGAGAATATTGAGCAGGAGGTCGTCAAAGGCGAAGCAGCCAACCCGAATAAAGTGGAACGCTGGCTGCGGTTCCTGGCCGAACTGGCCGACGATGTCTTCCAGATCACGGCGGCCAGCCTGACCCATCCGGTCAGCGGTGTTGCCAAGGCGATCCAGAAGATTGCGCAACGAGCAGCAAAGGGACTGAACCATGGCTAGAAAGCGGAGCGGCGGGGTCAATATCCAGGACGGTAACGTCCAGATCGGCTGGCCACTTTGTTCCTTCAACTAGTTTTTGTCCATTGTCCGCCCTCCTAAACGATCCCAGCTTGACCCAGATCTATTTTCCTCAGCGGATACCGTCTTTTCTGGCAGCTGTGACAGCGCACTGATTTCATGCTAGGCTTGCCGCCATGAATTTAGACGACTGGGGCTGGAGCCCGTTTTTCGCAGAACAGTTCGCCCCCTGGCAAGAGCGCGGCCTGCTGCCGGCACGGGTCATCCGCGGGGAGAAGAATTACTTCCGCGTCTGGACCGAAAGCGGTGAGTTGACCGTCCGCTTTGCCGGCAAAATCCGTCACCACGCTGGTGGCCGTGCCGATCTGCCGGTGGTCGGTGACTGGGTCGTGGTGGAACCACAACCGGACCAGCGCGGCCTGATCCACGCTCTGCTGGAGCGCAAGAGCTGTTTTGCCCGCAACCTGCCAGGACGCCGCAAAGGCAAGGGGCGGGAGAGGATCGAACAGCAGGTGATTGCCGCCAACGTCGACCTGGTGCTGATCGTCTGTGGCCTCGACCGCGATTACAATTTACGGCGGATCGAACGCTACCTGACCCTGGTCGGCGGCAGCGGCGCCGAGGCGGTGGTGGTGCTGAACAAGGCCGACCTGTGCGACAAACCGGAACAGCGCCAGGCAGAAGTCACCACGATCGCCGGGGAGACTCCGGTCCATTCCTGCGTGGCGAAAGAGAACAGTCAGCTTGATTTTCTCTTCGATTACCTGCAGTCGGGAAAAACCCTGGCCCTGCTCGGTTCCTCGGGGGTCGGCAAATCGACCATCCTCAACGGCCTGCTCGGTGAAGAGAAGCAGAAAATCGGTGCCGTCAGTGAGGCTGTCGGCAAAGGTCGCCACACCACCACCCACCGGGAACTGTTTCTGCTGCCACAGGGGGGGATCCTGATGGACAATCCGGGCATGCGTGAATTGCACCTCTGGGGTGAGGAGGAGGATCTGGCGGAGTCGTTCGGCGATATCGATAAGCTGGCCAGCGGCTGTAAGTTCAACGATTGCGCTCATCAGACTGAGCCGGGTTGCGCGGTACAGTCGGCGGTGAAAAACGGCACCCTGAGCGGCTCACGGCTGGAAAGCTACCATAAACTGAAAAAAGAGCTGGCAAATCTGCAGCGACGGCGTTGATTTATTCTCTTGCTGACGGCATAATTGCCAATTCATTATTTTCGAGTAAAAAATCGTTTTATCTTTTTTTCTGCTCCTGAGCATGCCATCAATTATGGGGGAAACTGTTGCGCGGGTTTATTCTTCTCTTTCTACTCTTCCTGCTGAAGTTACCGCCTGCAATAGCTGCAGTCGAGGTGCGCGTCGGCATCGACAACAATTCACCGCTGACTTTCGTCGATGACGCCGGCGAGGTCGGCGGCCTCTTCCCGGAGCTGCTGCAGCAGGTCGCCAAAGAAAACGACTGGCAGCTGCAGTATCTCCCCTGCAAGTGGCAGGATTGTCTCAACCTTCTCGACAATGGCCAGATCGACATCCTCCCGGCTATCGCCTACACCGAAGAGCGGGC
>RRYU01017841.1_pt1 | contig 10256 bp, 8 predicted proteins | sample 2162651 | NCBI WGS metagenome assembly RRYU01 (sample SAMN10267283, study PRJNA491782) | microbial mat metagenome | isolation source: biomat in the production well | place: Japan: Minami-Kanto gas field, natural gas well KTG3 | collected 2017-06 | reverse complement strand
AGGCTGAGCAGGAGGTCGTTCATGGGGAGACCTCCTTGCCTAGCCGGCAGTCAAGCAAGGGTCCGCCAGGGGTCATGCTTTCGAGCGCGCTGCCCCAGAGATGCGGTGCCAACACCAGGCCGGGCGCCATGTTTGGCTGGATCTGGATACTCACCTGACACTGGCCCAGGGCGGTGGTCAGGCGGCCCTGGTCGCCGGCTCGGAAGCCGAGCCGGGCGGCCAGTTCGGGGTGGATCCAGACTGCGGGAGCCTGCTCGATAGCCTGCAGGGGGGCGGAGAGATGTGCCAGCCAGTCCGATCCGGCAAAGGTTTGGACCGCCAACAGCGGCAGAGAGTCCCCGGCCGCATGGCGCCTCAGTTCAGCGCCGACCGGCACCGCGGATTGCGTCGGGCCGGCCAGGTATACGCCAGCCCCCCCGGCGGGGAGGCCGGGCAGAGCACGGAATATGACATGCTGTTCGGCAATTCTTTGGCGGACCGAGTTCAGGTCACCTGCCACACCAAGGATTTGCGCAAGGATCTGCCAGGCCGGCGCAGGCGTTGCGCCGGGGGTCTTGCCGGTAAATTCGCGGGCAGGGTGGCCGCCGCCGGCGGTTTCACGGATTGGTGTGCCCGGTTCGAGAACCTGCTGAAACGCCTGCAGGCGGCCTTCATTATTGACGAAACTGCCGCTCATTTCGGCAGTCGCCCGGCTGGGCAGGAAGATGTCGGCCCGCTGTGCAGCCAAACTCGGTGTGCAGTCGAGGCAAACCAGCAATTCCAGGCGACCGAGCGCCGCCTGTGCCCGCGCCGGTTCGCAGGCGTCCCGGTAAGGGTCGCTCTCCAGACAGACCAGCGCCTTGATTTTGCCCTCCTGGATCTGGTCGATAAAGGTGTCAAAATCGTGGTGGGTGCTGGTCAGCAAAGCGCCACCGTAACTGTTCGCTCCTCCCAGCAGGAGCATGACGCCGGCCCGGCGTTCGGCTGTCGACTGGGCCTCGCCGGCATCAAGCAAGGTTTTTACGCCCGTGCTGCCAAGCAGATCGACCCCCCCGATCAGAATCGGTGCCTTGGCCGTCTCCAAATCCTGGAGCAGGGGATGAAGGCTTGCCCGTTCGATTGCTGTAAGGGCGTCAGGCCTGCCGCCGGCAATGGCATTGAGTACGTGGGACAAGCGGTCCGGTCCGACGGGAAGATGCTGAAAAGTGCAGGGCAGTTCGACCGGCCGTGGATCGATTGCGACGATTCGGCCGCCAGCCCGCACTGCCTGGCGCATGGCCAGGGCAGCCAGGGGCCCTTCGGCAAGGGGATCCGCTCCGACCAGAATGATCAGGTCGCTTGTCTGCAGGTCGGCGAGGCTGCGGGCATGCTTGCCGAGCCGTGCCGCCAGCATCCTGGCCGAACGGTCACGCTCACGGTGACTTTCATAAAGCAAGTGTGCGGAGCCGGTCCGCTCTGCCCAGAGGCGCAGCAGGGCATTGGCTTCAAGGCTGGCCCGGGCGGAGCCGAGGAAGGCGACGCTGTGCGGTCCGTGCTGTGCGACGATTGCCTGGATGCGCTGTCCGGCTGCCAGGACGGCGGCGGGAAGGGCGACCTTGAGGCCGTCGACCCGAGCCTGGCGCGGGCGCTCGGGATGATTGACATGGGCATAGCCGAAGCGGCCGCGGTCGCAGATGAAGAAACCGTTGACCTGGCGATTGATACCGGCACGCACCCTCTGCAGCTCCCGGTAACGTCCGCCGGGGATCGTGCTGCAGCCCAGGCTGCAATGCGGACAGATCGACGGCGCTTCCTGCAGATCCCAGATGCGTGATTTGAAACGGAAAGGTTTCGCGGTAAAGGCTCCGGTCGGGCAGACATCCACCAGGTTTCCGGAAAACCGGCTTTGCAGAGGGCCTTCCCGGAAGCGACCGAAACTGACCCGGTTGCGCGAACCGAACACGCCGAAATCCATACCGCCACAGTAGTCCCGATAAGTGCGTACACACCGGTAGCAGGTGATGCAGCGGTTCATCTCCTGATGAATGAAGGGGCCGAGATTCTGGTTGTGATACGTCTGCTTCTTGCCGTGGTAGCGGCGCAGGCCATGGCCACCGGCCACGGTCATGTCCTGGAGCTGGCACTCGCCCCCTTCGTCACAGACCGGGCAATCGTGCGGGTGGTCGACCATCAGCCATTCGATGACATGGCTGCGCAGTTCCACCGCGGCTTCGTCGAGCGTCGAGACCACCATACCGTCCCGAGCTTCGACCATGCAGGCCATCTGGATGCCTTCGACAGGGCCGGCGACAAACTGCATGGCACACAGCCGGCATGCGCCGACCGCGCCCAGCGCTTCATGATAGCAGAAGTGCGGGATGACGATACCGAGGGACTGGGCCGCTTGGAGGACGTTCGTCCCCGCCGGCACGGTCACTTCGCGATTGTCGATGGTCAGTTTGGGCATAGCTCTTGGTAAGCAGTCAGGCGATCCGGTTGAATAACCCCTTACGCCTCACTCCTCACTCCTCACGTACGCTCAAAAGGGCATCTGCCCTTGCGGATGTGCTGCCTGATCTCGTCTTCAAACAGGCGCAGCAGCGATTCGACCGGACCCATGGCGCCTTCAGCCAGGGCGCAGAAGGAGCGGCCGCTGATGTTGCGCACCTGGTCGTGCAGCATGGCCAGGTCCTCCTCGCTGCCGCGACCGCTTTCGATCTTGTCGAGCAGCCAGGAAACCAGTTGCAGACCTTCCCGGCAGGGCGTACACCAGCCGCAGCTTTCCCGCCCGAAAAATCGGTTTATATTGCGGGTGACCGCGACCATGCAGGTATCTTCGTCAAACGCCGTGACCCCGGCCGTACCGAGTCGGCTCTGGATCTCTTCCAGGGTGTTGAAGTCCATGGCTACGTCGAGGTGTTCGGCAGTTATGTAAGGGCTGGAAGCTCCGCCGGGCAGGCACGCTTTGAAGCGTTTGCCATCACGCATTCCACCGCCGTATTCCTCGACGATTTCACGCAAGGTGACGCCGAGCGGCAGTTCATGACATGCGGTGCGTTTGAGGTGGCCGGACAGGCCGAACAGCTTGGTCCCCGGAGAGTGCTCGGGCCCGGAAAGTTCCTGGTACCAGGCGTTGCCATTGCGCAGGATGTGCGGCACGTTGGCCAGGGTTTCTACATTGTTGACATTGGTCGGCTTGCCGAACAGGCCGCGCATGGCCGGGAAGGGTGGCTTCGCCCGCGGATTCGGCCGCCGGCCTTCCAGACCGTTGATCAGTGCGGTTTCCTCGCCCAGAATGTAGCGACCGGCACTGCGGTGCAAATGCAGTTCACAGGAGAATCCCGAGCCGAGGATGTTTCCGCCGAGATAGCCGGCAGCCAGGGCTTCGGCGATGGCGCGCGCAACCCGCTGCGCACAATCCTCATAGGCGTAGCGTAAAAAGATATAGCCGATCGGAGCCTGCAGAGCGTAGGCGGCAATAATCATGCCCTCAACCAGCTGGTGCGGGTCGGCCAGTAGCAGCTGCCGGTCCTTGTAAGTACCGGGTTCCATTTCATCGCCATTGCAGACCAGGTACTTTTCACCCGGCTGGTCAGCAGGAAAAAAAGACCACTTGACCCCGGTCGGAAAACCGGCACCTCCCCTGCCGCGCAGCCCGGAATATTTGACATGCTCGCAAACCTCGGCGGGGCTTTTCTGCAGGGCGCTGCGCAAGCCTTCATAACCGCCGGTTTTCTCGTATTCCTGGAGAAAAACGGTCTGGCCGGGGCGGCGGTTTTTGAACAGCACTTGTGGGCAGTTGCTCATCGCGGTCACCGCGCGTTTGCCCTGCAGGCAATCGCACCTGATGCAAGCTCGGGCAAGGCTGCTCTGTGCAAGTTCTGACGCTGTGCTGATGCGTGATTAGTCATGGTTTTTTGCAGCTTTCGGCAATCTCTGCCCGTTCCTGCGCCAGTATCTCGTCGATCCTGGCAATCGTCAGCGGGCCGTAGGTTTGCAGGCCGATCATCATCGCCGGGGCGTCGCCACAAGCCCCCAGACAGCAGGTCGGCAGCAGGGTGAAATGACCATCGCCGCTGGTTTCACCGAAATCAATGCCGAGCACCTGGCGGAGATGGTCGGCGATGGCTTCGCCACCGGTCGACCAGCAGCAGATTGAATCGCAGAGATGGATAACCTTTCTGCCCACCGGCCTGCGAAAGATCTTGTCGTAGAAAGTGGCAAGTTCCTCCACTTCCACCGGGGTGATGCCGAGGATGTCGGCAGTCAGTTCAACCCCGGCGTCCGGAATCCAGCCATGATGATTCTGGATCTCGCGCAGCACGTCAACGATCATTTCGTGGGGATGCGCCAGCGCCGCAGCCTTCGCTTTGAGTTTGTCAATCTCTGGTTGTGGCAGCAGTTCGCTCATATCCGTCAGTTCAAGCAAAGTCGTTAAAGGCAACGGGCCGCTGGTTTTTGCCTTTTTGCCTAGCGGTCCAGGTCCGCAAGGATGAAGTCGATCGCTCCCAGGATCATGATCGCATCTGCAACCAGCCAGCCCCTGATCATTTTGGGAAACACTTGCATCTGGGCAAAGCTCGGGGTGCGGATGCGCAGTCGGTAGGGGACGCTGCCGCCGTCGCTGACCACGTAATAGCCGCACTCCCCCTTGCTCGATTCAATCCCGCGGTAACATTCGCCACGCGGTGGCGTCAGGCCACGGGAGACATTCAGAAAGTGATGGATCTGGCTTTCAATATCATTGAGGCCGTGGCTCCGCTGCGGGTAAACGTAGCGGTAGTCAGCGCTGATATAGCGGCCGTCCGGCATGTCGGCTGCGGCCTGCTTGACGATGCGCAGGCTCTGGCGCATCTCTGCGAGGCGCACCAGGTAGCGGGCGTAGCTGTCGCCGGCGGTGGCGGTCGGAATGTCGAAATCAAAGCGGTCGTAGCCGGAATAGGGCATCTTCTTGCGCAGGTCCCAGTCCAGTCCGCAGGCTCGCAGGTTCGGTCCGGACATGCCCCAGTCGATGGCTTCATCGAGACTGGTCACGCCGATGCCCTCGGTCCGCTTGCGGAAGATCGGGCCATCCGTGAGCAGCATGTCGAACTCATCAAGCCGCTTCGCGAAGTCCTTGGTAAAAGCCTCGACGGTCGTTTGCCAGCCATCCGGCAGGTCCATTGGCAGGCCGCCGATGCGGAACCAGGCCGGGTGCATGCGGCCGCCGGTGACCTGCTCGATGATATCGAAGATCTTTTCGCGGGATTCGAAAGCGTAGAAAACCGGAGTCATCGCTCCCACGTCGTGGGCGAAGGTGCCCAGCCAGACCAGGTGGTTGGCGATGCGGAACAACTCGCAGAGCATAACGCGGATCACTTGGGCACGTTCCGGAACGTCGATGCCGAGCATGGTTTCCAACGGCAGCAGGTAGGCAAGGTTATTCTGTACGCCGGATAGATAGTCGATGCGGTCGGTGTAGGGGATGAACTGGTTCCAGTGCTGCCGTTCGCCGATTTTCTCCGCCCCGCGATGATGGTAGCCCATGTCGACATCGACGTCCACAACCTCTTCGCCGCGCAACCTGGCGACCAGACGCAGTACGCCGTGGGTGCCGGGATGGTGCGGACCGAGGTTGAGGATCATAGTGTCATCCTCGATGCTCACGCGATCCTTGAATATGTCCCCGCCGTCTTTGGGCAACAGGCGCATGGCGGTCTCGGCCGTGAACGGCGCCATGTCGGTGGCTCGACAGGGGTAATCCTTGCGCAGCGGGTGGCCCTGCCAGTCAGCCGACATGAGTATCCGCCGTAGGTCGGGGTGGCCGGCAAAGCGGATACCAAACATGTCGAACACTTCGCGTTCATACCAGTTGGCTGTTTCCCAGACTCCGGTTGCGGTCGGGGTTTGCGGGCTTTCGCCACGCAGCGGTACTTTGACGCGCAGATAGCCGGGGTCATCGTAGGAAAGTAGGTGGTAAACCAGGGTAAAATCGTGATCGGGGCGCTGGCTGCGTTCCCGCTCATCGATTGCCGTCAGGTCTTCGAGGCGCTGATAACGGAGCGGAGCCTTGTTCTTCAGGAAATCGAGGAGCCTGGGTGCATCTTCCGGTTCGGCCCAGAGAGTCAGCATGTCAGCGCCAAACTGGTCTTCGCGCACCCGTTCGCCGAAATGTTCGTGCAGGGATTTGCGCAAGCCCGGTGTCTGGACGGAGAAGCTGACCCGGGGCTGGGCGGGGCGCCACATCTCCTTGCCGCGCTGGCCCCAGAAGTGGGGATCCTGCTGCGAAGTGCCGCGGAGCGGGCTATTGCCATAGCCGGGGCCGCGCGGATCGCGACTCTTGCTGACCCCATCGATCAAGACCGGGCCGGTTGAACCTTCTGTCCCCCCCGCCAGGTTAAGAACCTTGCGCGCAGGACGTTCCTCGTTGGCGATCTTGTCCTGCAGCATCAGCAGACCCTGAATGAAGGCTTCCGGACGTGGTGGACAGCCGGGCACGTAGACATCGACCGGCAGTATCTGGTTGACACCCTGCATGACGCTGTAGACGTCGTACATGCCGCCCGAATTGGCACAGCTCCCCATCGCCATAACCCATTTCGGATTGGCCATCTGCTCGTAAACCCGCAGGATACTGGCCCCCATCCTTTTAAACGGCGTACCGGAGATGATCATCAAATCCGCTTCACGAGGAGTCCCGCGCAGCACTTCGGCACCGAAACGGGCCAAATCCCAGCGTGGCGTCATGCTGGTCATCATCTCAACGAAGCAGCAGGACAGGCCGAAAAACATCGGCCAAAGGCTGTTTTTGCGGCCCCAGTTGATCGCATCATCCAGCGTCGTCAGGATGATATTGTCCGGCAGCTGCTCATTCATGACGTTTCCCGCTCGTTGCGTCGGTGAGCTTTCTGTGCGCTCGGACTCCAGTCAAGTCCGCCGACTTTCCAGAGATAGACCAAGCCGAGAAAGAGGATCAGGATGAAGAAGCTGATCTGACCAAAACCGGCCCAACCAAGTCGATCGTAGGCGACCGCCCATGAAGCGATGAACACGACTTCGATATCGAAAATGATGAAGAAAATAGCGACCAGATAAAAGGGTGCCGGTGCTTTCAGGCGGGCCTGGTCGGTCGGGGAGATGCCGGATTCGTAAGGCTCCTGCTTGACCGGGGTGCGGGTCCGCTGGCCGAGGGCCCAGGAGATGAACAGCAGCAGCCCGATCAGGAAGGTGGCAATGGCAACGTACAGGCCTAAAGACAGGACATCTTCGAAGCCAGGCGGGGCGACACCGATGATTTGCTGTGCAGGGGCAGTTGGCATAGTGATCTCAACACGGTTGGCACAAGGATCGCCCGCATCAATTCCTATCTGACCTTCCGGGGGATGCTAGCACAATTTCATGGTACATGCCATCTTACAAAGCCCTTGGCGGTTTGTGCCGGAAAAGATCAGCGTGTTCTGCAATCAACAATCGCTGCCCGGGCCAGTTCGTCGCACCGCTCGTTTTCGGCGTGACCGTCGTGACCGCGCACCCAGTGCCATTCAATCTGATGATCGGCGGTGAGTTCCAGCAGCCGCTCCCAGAGGTCGCGATTGGCGACTGGTTTTTTTTGCGCGTTTTTCCAGCCCCGTTTGATCCAGCCGGCGATCCACTCAGTCATGCCTCTTTTCAGGTACTGGGAATCGGTGGTGATCCGGACTCTGCAAGGGCGCTTGAGCGCTTCGAAGCCGGCAATCGCGGCCATGAGTTCCATGCGATTGTTAGTGGTCTCCGCTTCATAGCCGGACAGTTCTTTTTCCTTGTCGCCAAAACGCAGGATCGTTCCCCAGCCGCCCGGCCCCGGGTTGCCTGAACAGGCGCCGTCAGAAAAAATCTCCACCCAATCCTGAGTGTGGTCAGCGTTTGTCATGATTGTCCATTCAGCTCATAGGTAGCCGGGTTTATAAACCTGAAGGAACAGCCGTGTCCAGTTGAAAACAGCGGTCCATCCGGATATCAGCTGTTGGCGTCATGTCGTTCGCAGAGCCGGCGCAGATACCGCGAGCCGAGCTGTTCGCCCGCCAGTCCGCGTTTAACCGGCGGCAGTTTCAAAATGGCGCCCAGGGCGGCGGCGAGCGCGCGATGGCTCCAGAGAACCTGGTTGTCGAACAGCAGGTTTTGCAGTTTGCCGCGTTCCACGGCCATCATCACGGCCTTGTGGGTTGAAGATACCGGGGTGAGCACCCGTTTTTTCCTGGCCTGCATGGTCAATCCGCCGCGCGGACAGTTGCGGGTGCAGACCCCGCAGCCCAGGCAGAGATCCAGGTCGATGACGGCATGTTTACTGCCGGTGCCATCAAGTTGTTCCGTTTCGAGTGAAATGATTTTTACCGGGCAGGTCGGCAGGCAGCGGCCGCAACCGTTGCAGTTGGCGTTGACCTGGGCAATGAAGTTGCTGGTGTGCACCGGGTGCATGTGCCCGAAGCGTTGGGCGGCAAGCATGGCTTCGCAGCAGCAGGGACAGCAGTTGCAGATGAAGTTCACGCCCTGCTGGACATTTTCGCCGAACTGGGCCAGGTTCTGTTCCCAGGCCTTCTGCAGCAGGTCTTTGCATTCCACGGCGTCGATGCGGCGGACATAGTTGTGGCGGATCAGCGATGAGGCCACTGTGTTGAAGGTCATGCAGATGTCCATTTCGGCATTGCAGGCCAGACCCTGATGCTGGCGCTTGTGCCGGCAGTAGCAGAGACCGACGCCGATGTCAGAGGCGGTTTCGATCACCTCGGTGGCTTTCTCGTAATCGAGGACATGGAGGGCGTGTTCGTTGTCCAGTGCGGTCTGCTGGACAAAAATCCTACCCAGCTGGGTCTCGCCGGCCAGGAACAGATCCTTTATGAAGTCCTCCTCCACGGTGATGTATTGTTCGTAAAGCTCACTCAGCAGCTTCTGATCGATGTCGTCGCGGGTTCGCATCAGGGCGAACTCGAAAAACCCGGCCATCGGCGGAGGGAGGACGTATTCCATCTCGTCGTTCGCAAGGATATCGACCAGCAAAGCGCGGTCGGCTAAACCTTGCAGGATGCGCTGTGCCTCAGCCTCGGAGGTTTTCCAGAGACGGGCGGCCTGGCATGCCGTGAAGGGGCGGATCGGCAATTTGGCTACCCGTTCGGCTTCCTCGGCAGTGAATAACATGGCGAGGATCTGGTAAAGGAGCTCGGACGGGGGGGCTCCCTGTGTAAAACGGTTCAGGCGTTCTGTCAGATCCCGATAGCTCGATCGCGAAGTATGGTGGGCCATGCCGCTTCTCCAGATGATAAAGCTAGAATGGTTCAGTTCGCAGAGTGACTCCCTTGACATGTCGCAATTGCGCATTGTACTGGAAACCGGGTCAAACGGAAAGATCCGTTGTGCATGAAATTCACCAGGGTCTGCCGGGCAGGGACGTCCGACTCTGATATAATTAAAACTATCCCGTCACATCTCATCCTGCTCATGCCGGGCGCCATCCGTAGCGGCAAGGACAACCCCGGGTTTTCGCGCCGGGGTTGTCGCGAGTTGCGCCGCAGGTTGATTTTGAGGAACCGGGGGAATTGACTTGGGGTGCTTGCCTGAGGGCCTCGAAAGGGAGAAATGCAATGAAAATCGCTGCTGTCGCGGAACGCGCACGGGCCTTGGGGATTCATGGGGCAGAGGCGCTGCAGAAAGGCGAAATGATCCGTGCCATCCAGATGGCCGAAGGCAACAGACCCTGTTTCGGCAATCTATGGCGGTTTGATTGTCTGCAATTCGATTGCTGTTGGCGAGAGGACTGTTTGATCGAGGACCCCGGTTAGGTCTGCCGCGCGATCAAGCACGAGGCTCCGCTCAGTTCAGGAAGGGGTTTTCTGCGGCTTGTCGACAGGTTTGCCTGTGAGGGGGCTCGGTCAATAGGCTCTTCTCAGGTGGGTTTCCAGTCGTCCGGCGAGCAGAGAGCAGCTGTAGGTGAGTAGAAAATAAAGCAGGGTAACGGTTAGCCAGACTTCAAAAGTCAGGTAGGTCGCAGCCATCAATTCCATACCCTGGAAAGTGAGCTCCTGGATGGAGATGACTGAGACGATCGCAGAATCCTTGATCGTTGAAATCGCCTGGCCGGCCAGGGGCGGGACCATCCTCTGCAGAGCCTGCGGCAGGACGACATGGCGCATCAACTGCCAGCGGCGCATGCCAAGGGCGCGGGCGACCTGCCATTGTCCCGCGTCAATCGAATTGATGCCAGCACGCACGATTTCAGCGATGTATGCACTTTCAAACAGTGCCAGGGTGAGGACCGCCGCGATAAACGCCTCGATCTGGTCAGGGGG
>RRYU01011044.1_pt2 | contig 10259 bp, 9 predicted proteins | sample 2162651 | NCBI WGS metagenome assembly RRYU01 (sample SAMN10267283, study PRJNA491782) | microbial mat metagenome | isolation source: biomat in the production well | place: Japan: Minami-Kanto gas field, natural gas well KTG3 | collected 2017-06 | reverse complement strand
TGATGAAACCGGAACCTATGATGAGATCGAGGTGCCTGAAGAATATCTGAAGGAGGCCACACGGTTACGTGAGCAACTGGTTGAAGCGGTCGCTGAGGCCGATGATGAGCTGATGGAAAAGTATCTTGAAGGGGAGACCCTGTCGCAGGAAGACATTCTGCGTGGTTTACGAGAAGGAACCCTGACGGGTGTTTTCACTCCGGTTTTCTGTGGCAGTGCGACGGCTAACATTGGCGTACGGCATTTGCTTGACTATGTTGTTACCTGCCTGCCCTCACCGATCGACAAGGGGGTCCAGATCGGACACAAGCCAAATAGCGACGACTCGGTGGAACGTAGTCCGAGTCCCGACGATCCTTTCTCGGCCATGGTATTCAAAACCATTAACGATCCCTATGCCGGGAAATTAACCCTGATGCGGCTGTATTCCGGTACGTTGACGGCCGACACCGTTGTGTTGAATTCCAATAAGGATGAAAAAGAACGAATCAGCCATATTTACCGGATGGAAGGAAAAAAACAGACCCCTATCTACGTTGCTGCAGCCGGTGACATTATTGCTGTGCCCAAGCTCAAGGTGACAGCTACTGGTGATACCCTCTGTGATCTGAAGGATCAGATTATGTACGAACCGCTTGTGCCCCTCAAACCGGTGATTTCTTTTGCACTGGAAGGGCGCAACAAAGGGGATGAAGACAAGGTCTATACCGGATTGCAACGCTTGATGGAGGAGGATCCGACCTTGACTGTATCCCGGGATGATGAAACAAAAGAGATGGTACTTTCTGGAATGGGGCAGATTCATCTGGAGGTTGCTGTTGAACGTCTCAAACGCAAATATGGAGCGGATGTCATTCTTAAAGAACCCAAGGTGCCCTATCGTGAGACCATTCGTGGTTCGGCCCAGGTTCAGGGCAAATACAAGAAGCAGTCGGGCGGTCGGGGTCAGTATGGTGATGTCTGGATCGAAGTCAAACCGCTACCGCGAGGCAGCGGCTACGAGTTCATCGACAAGGTCGTTGGTGGCGTTGTACCGCGCAATTACATTCCGGCTGTTGACAAGGGAATTGTCGAAGCAATGAAAACCGGTCCCTTGACCAAAAACCAGGTGGTTGATGTCGAGGTCAGCCTGTATGATGGTTCTCATCATTCCGTTGACTCTTCGGAGATGGCTTTCAAGGTGGCCGGATCCATGGCTTTCAAAAAAGCGATGGAACTCTGCAAGCCGGTTCTTTTGGAGCCTATTATGGCAATGGAGGTCACCGTCCCCGATGATTGTATGGGGGATGTTATTGGCGATTTGAACTCGCGTCGTGGCAAGGTTGTTGGCGTCGAACCGCAGGCTAACAGCCAGATTATTCGTGCTGAGGTGCCGATGGCTGAAGTATTGCGCTATGCGCCGGAACTGCGCTCAATGACCTCCGACCGAGGCATGTTTACCATGGAATTCAACAAATACGAAGAAGTCCCCTCCCATCAGACTGCCAGGATTCTTGAAGAACAGGCCAAAGAGTCTTAACAGCTACGGCGGGGTATTCCTGTTTGAATACCCCGCCGTCAATTTGTCCGGGAATCAGCTAATGATAAAAGATAACAACCGGAAAACATCGATGCCGTCATCGACCGGCGATGCCGCAGGTACCTCTGGTTCAGAGCCTTCCAGCAGGATTGAAGACCTGTTGATGGATGAAGATGAAGCACCCAGGAGGACGTTCAGGGATATTGCTGATCAGGAAGTAAAAAGTGAAAAGGGGATAAACAATTCGTTGCGTGGGCCGGCTGTAATACTGGTGCTGTTTGTTATTGTCATTGTTGTTATTTTAGCGGGTTGGTATCAGTTTTCAGGGTCTTTATCTGTTTTGCCTGTTGCAGGAGGACCGGACCGCTTAGAAAAACGGATGGCGGTGCCGGAACGTTCCCAGTCTATGGAAATCACCCTGGTAGAGACGTTGAAGACTGAGGGTGCCGATAAACATGCTACCGGGGCGAGTGGGGTGGCTGGCGATGGATCTGATCTCACAATGGTTGCCGAGGATACGTCCCGGGAAGAACATCAGGGTGACGAAAGGGTATTGTCCGCGGTTGTCTTGCCCGCCCCAATCACCACCACAAGTGCTGTGAAAGAAACCGTTGAGCCGGTTCAGGTTGTGGCGGAAACCGTTACCAGCGAGGTGCCAATCCCCGCAACGCCGCCTCAGGAAGGCAAGACTGCTGAATCCGTTCAGCGTGTCCTGGTCGGGCCATTCAGCAGTCAAAAGGATCTCGCGCAGGCAGCCGCGCTCTTGCAAGACCGCGGCTTTCAGACGCAACAGCAGTATGGTTCAGGTCCTGTCGATATGATCCGACTATTGGAAGGAATATACCCACTGGCCCAGGCTCAGCAACGTCTGGAAAATTTACGCAGTGAATTTTCTTCAGCTTTTTTACTTCCTGATGGTGATCGCTGGGCATTGTATATTGGCTCATTTTCCGATCGAGATCGCGCTCGTCAGCAGCAGCGAGATCTTGCTGAACGTGAAATACAGGTAGTGCAAGTAGATTCTCAACTCACCATGGAAGGCCCCTTGCTGGTTGTGGTTGGTCGTGGTTTGAATGCTGCTGAAGAGGTTGCTGCTGCAGTTAATGCGCATGGTCTGCGCGTGCACATCGAAGTTGAGCATTGATGGGGCAATCTGTGTGAGCAGCGAGCAGAATAGTGAAAAGATTCAGATCCGGCTTCCCTCTGACGTTGCAAAGATTATGAGCAAATGGGGTGGCCACAGTGTTCGACTGGCCGCAGCTCGTGGTGCCTTGCCCATGTCTGGTCCCAATCTGGTCATGGTACTGTTTGTCTTCTATAATGGGGACAATGAGGAACTCAAAGAGGAAGCTTTAAGCACACTGCAGACCCTTCCGGCAAAGATTCTTCTTGCCGCACTGAGCCAACCTGAACTCCATCCTGCAATTATCGACCTGATTGTTCATCTGCGCTATGAAGATGTAGTAGTGATGCAGGCGGTGCTCGCTCATCCCATGACCGGAATCAGAAGTCTGCTGTTTGTCGCTGAAAAAAGTTCCGGTCATGTCCTCGATATGTTGGCTGATAACGATGAGATGCTGCTTCGCTCCGATGTTATTCGTCAGGCGATTATCAACAATCCCAATGCCGACAAGGTAACTCGTTTGCGTCTTGGTTGGGTTGAGTCTTGTGAAAAGACCGTTCCGGCAGATAAGGATGGGGAAGAAGCCAGGACTCTCAATGACGATCAGAAAGTAAAAGCTGCTGGAGAAGAGGTTGTTGAAGAGGATGAGTTAGATGAAGATTCGCTGTCCAAGTACCAGCAGTTGCAGGAGATGACTGTTAATGAAAAAATTAAAATGGCGCTTACCGGTGACAAGGAATGGCGTACTCTCCTGATCAGGGAGGCAAACAAGCAGATTAGTACTGCTGTGTTGCGCAACCCGCGCATCACCGAAGGAGAGGCGCTGGCGGTGGCGCAAAATCGCAGTAGCAGCGAAGAACTGATTCGGGTTATCATGCTCAATCGGGATTGGGTAAAAATCTATGATATGAAAAAAGCGCTGGTGCATCATCCTCGAACGCCATTGCAGCAGGCGATGAGAATGATGAACTTTCTGTCGGAGCGAGATATCAAAGAGCTGTCGGGCAGTCGAAACGTGACCCAGCCGATTATTAATAATGCGCGGCGGATATTGATGGCGAAAAAAAAGTAATCCCCTTTTTAAAAGGGAAAAATCAATGACATCGGAAATGTACAAGGTTGGTATTCTCACTCTCTCCGACAAGGGTGCTCGGGGGGAAAGGGTTGATGAAAGTGGTCCTTTGCTGTCGCAGATGGTGAGTGGACTGGGGGACGTCGTGCGTTATCAGATCATTCCCGATGAAGCCCACATCCTGGCGCTGACCTTGTCCCGCTGGGTCGATGACCTGGGGCTTGACCTGATTCTCACCACGGGTGGTACCGGTCTCAGTCCTCGTGACAAGACTCCTCAGGCAACTGCATCGGTGCTCGACTACCAGATCCCCGGTATGGCCGAAGCCATGCGTGCTGCGAGTTGTGTCAAAACTCCCCATGCAATGTTATCGCGGGCACTGGTTGGTGTGCGCAAGCAGAGTCTGATTGTCAATTTACCCGGAAGTCCCAAGGGTGCTGGAGAAAACCTTTCAGTGTTGTTGCCGGTACTCCCTCATGCACTGGCTAAACTCAAAGGAGATCCTGCCGATTGCGCTAGCACTCAGTAGTTTTACACATGGGGCGTGGATAACGCTGTGAGTAACTGGTTTATTTAGCCTTAACACTCCTTGTATAGCGTCATTTTTTTCTCTTTGAACAATATTAAGGCACCTGCCAACGGATTTTTACCCGTATTTTTCTTGTTGTGTAACGCACCGGAAACAATGACTCTTTGCCTTTAGCTACGGAAGATAACTTGTTGGCATGGGCGATCAGAAGGATAATCTCTTATGCGTATTACCCCACTGACAGAACTGACAGCTCGCGCACATAGATTGCAGATGGAACTGCGTGAAAAGGGTGTTGATTCTGCGATTCTGGTGCAAAATAGTGATTTGTTTTATTTTACCGGCTCGATTCAGCGAGGAATCTACTATCTGCCTGCAGAAGGCGAGCCTATCTACTTTGTTCTACGCGATCAGGGACGTGCACGAATGGAGTCCGGATTGCTTCATGTTGTGCCGCTCGATCGACTTGGCAGTTTGCCGGTGGAATTAGATCGATTCGGCTTGTCGATACCGCTACGGGTTGGGATGGAACTTGATGTGCTGCCGGTGATTGAGGCGCAGCGCTACCAGAAGTTAATGCCTGCAACAGAGGTTGTTGATATTACGCCGCAGGTGCGAACAGTACGGTCCGTGAAGAGCAACTATGAACTCGAGATTATGAAGGATTGTGCCCTGCTTGCCGACCGGATTTATGATCAGGTGAAAAACCTGCTGGTTGTTGGCAAGACAGACCATGAGGTCATGGCAGAACTGTTCGGCATTGCCCTCAAAGAAGGTCACCAGGGGTTGATCCGTATGCGCCGCTTCAATGCCGAGATGTTTTTCGGCCATATTTTTTCCGGTGCCGATGGTGCTGTTCCCTCCCACCTTGATGCCCCCCTGGGCGGTCTGGGGACAACTCCAGCCGTTGGCCAGGGTGCAGGGCATAAAAGAATAGCCGCCCATGAGCCGATTATTGTTGATTTTATTGTTGCTTATGATGGCTATCTGGTTGATCAAACCCGTACCCTGTCGATAGGCCCGTTACCGGACAAACTGCAGCAGGCCTATGCTGATATGCTTGAGATCCAGAAGTTAATGGTGGAATTGGCGCAGCCTGGAGTCACCTGGTCAGCGTTGTATCGCCAATGTCACTCGCGTGCCTGCGAGTTGGGATATGAACAACACTTTATGGGATTTGGCTCATCCCGGGTGCGTTTTATCGGTCACGGCATTGGTATTGAAGTTGATGAGTATCCCTTTATTGCTGCCGGTTTTGATGATCAGGTGCTGGTGCCGGGGATGACCTTTGCTTTTGAGCCCAAGGCGGTTTTCCCGGGACTCGGTGCGGTGGGGGTAGAAAATACCTGGCGGGTTGTGCAAGACGGTGTGAAACGGCTGACTTATTCCAATGAAAATTTATGGCAATTGCCCTTGCCGCTTCAGTGTCAATAGATGCATTGCTCAACGAACTGAGCGGTTGTTCCAGCGCAAGGCTCTTTTAACCCTGGCCTGCAAGCGTACAGGATTGATAGGCTTGGCGATAAAATCGTAAAAACCCATCTCCAGCAGCTTGTATTCATCCTCTGCGGTTGATTTCCCGGTATAGGCAATGACCGGGATGTTCCTCAAATCAGCGTTCTCCTGGAGGGATTTAAACAGCTCAGTGCCGTCCATGCGGGGCAGTATAATATCTGTAACTATCAGATTCGGCCGGTGTTGGGCAGCGAGCTTCAATCCTTCTATGCCGTTTCTTGCCTTGTAAATAGCGAACCCTTCTTTGCTCAAGGCGGCTTCAGCAGTACTCAGGGCCATTTCCTGATTGTCCACCAGGAGAATATTATAGTAATGATCCTCGCTGCTTTCAGGGGCTGCGCCTTGATAGTGTTTTGTAATTGCCATTTTAATATCTGTTAATGTCGCAACACATGGAGCTATGCGCAGTCCCAGTTGGAATGACAGATTGCTCTGCAGGTTCATATTTAGGGGGTTTTCCATGGCGAGATAGAGAGTATTCCCTTCCTGCTTTAGCGGAAAAACCAGATGAGCCAGGGCTGTTTCCAGGGAGATGGTGTTCAGGAGAGCGGGTGAAAATTTATATCGACTGATTTGCTTCGCAAAGGGAAAACCAAACTGCTTGGACAGGACTCTGGCAATATCCTCCTCAAGGACAACATCCATCTCCTCAAGAATTTTGCCCAGAGGTTTTTTTGTTGTTTTCTGGCGTGTTAATGCATCATCCAGTTGCTTTTTGTTGATCAACTGGTCTTCCAGCAAGATCTCACCAAATTTTTTTCTTGACATGGGGCCCTCGCAGGCTTGGCAACCAGGCAGTCAGCTTTTCGATAAATGCAGCATCTGCCGCGTTGTGGTATCTTGTTCTCGGATCCCCCCCCCCTTGTAAATTGTTAGAAAATAAAAATAGACCGACTTTTAACTGTGGTATTATGACGCGACTTCTCTGTTGATGCAACTCAATATTTTCATTCACTATTTTTATCTTATAAAATAGCACATAGCTTCTCTGTATCATTGTGTGAATAGATTTATGGAGTGGGACTTGTTACTGATCCAATTTTCTTTGTAGCTCGGTAAGGGTTTCGACCGCGCCTCCAGGAAAGGAAAAGTGGTCCCCACGAATCTGAGGTTCGCGCGGGTTGATACGTAAAACACTCGTACCAAGGCGCTGTCCCAGGCGCTCAGAGAGGTTGCGGATTGTTGGAATCGCAGTGCCGGCACCTATTTCAATGACAACCAGGGAAGCGTTACGATGTTGTTCAAGAAATTGATCGAAGTGTTCTTCTTGCAGGGCAGAGCGCTGGTGCAGCCAGGCGTAATCACCGAACATGAGAATGTTGGGCCGGGCAACGCGCCGGCATTTAGGGCAGATGGGGGTAGTAAGGGAGCGCATGGTTGTTGTGTCGATATCGATGGTTTCCTGATTAAGCCAGATATCGCGGCTGCAGGGCGTGGTGCATTGCAGATGATGGATAGAACCATGAACTTCAAGAATCTGGTCTTCACAAAAACCGGCTTTTTGAAATTGCCCGTCGACGTTTGACGTTGCAACAAATGTTGGCAAATTGAATTTTTCGCTCCAGTTTTTCAGAAGGTGAAATCCGGCGTGGGGGACGGTGCTGCGATAGAGATTGGTGCGATGCCCGTAAAATCCCCAGCCAAAATGCGGATCCCGCTCAAAGTACTCAGGGTTTGCGGCCTGGACAAAACTTAAACCTAAACGTTCATACATGGGGTAGGCATTCCAGAACCCCTGGTTACCGCGAAAATCAGGAAGTCCCGAATCTACTCCCATCCCGGCTCCGGCAGTAATCACCAGCGCGGCGGCGTTACGAATGCGCAGTGCTGCTTCTGTAAAACGTCCTGTGACTGTCATTGTTGCCCTCCCTGGTCAGATCGCTACTGAAACCTTGATCGGTTGCAGGATGCGAATCAGGTCAGCTGAAGAAATTTCTACCAGCAGACCACGTTTGCCACCATTAATCCAGATGCTTTCCAGTTGTTCGATCGATGCCTCCATATATACAGGGAGGGGTTGTCGGGTACCAAAGGGGGAAATGCCGCCGGTCTGGTAGCCGGTAACACGATCGGCCTTATCGGGATTGCACGGAGTAATCTGCTTGACCTGGAGTTGCCTCGCCAGGTGCTTGAGAGAAACTTCACAGCTGCCGTGCATCAGAACGATAAGAGGGCGCAGCTCATCATCCTCCATGATCAGGGTCTTGATTACTGAGAATTCGTCAATATTGAGTACCCTGGCACTGGCTTTAGTACCACCTCTTTCTTCATAGGGGTAAGGGTGTGGAACAAATCTGACATGGTGCTTTTTAAGAACGCGGATTGCCGACGTTGCTGGAATCTTGAGCTTTCCCATGTTTGACTCCGTCTCTTGGGATCTGGTCAGCGGCCAATCCACGACAAAGGAATACAGAGAATGCTGACCACTGTTGCCAGCGCAAATATCAGCCCGCTGATATGAAATAAGCGATCGGTCTGACGTAAGCCGCGAATGCTGATCGGCATCCACCAGCCGATGGCTGCCCCTGACAGTAATCCACCTAAATGAGCAGCATTGTCAGCTCCGATAATAATTCCAAAAACGAAAGCCATGACTGCCCACTGAAACATGAAGTTACGACGCTGAATGCCGACATGGCCGCCAATACGGTGATAATAGCTAACGGAAAAGCCGATAAGGCCGAAAATAGCACCAGATGCACCAACAGTAACGACCTGGGGATGCCAGAACAGGCCGGCAACGGTTGCAGCCAGAGCGGTAACCATGTAGACCGACAGAAAGCGATTCCAGCCAATTTCTTGTTCCAGCAGCGGGCCAACCTGATAAAGAACCATCATGTTGAAGCCGAGGTGGATCAACCCGCCATGGGTAAAAGCGTAAGTAATAGCACGCCACCACTGTCCACCATCCAGTACCAGGGGCCAGTATTGACCACCCCAGTACACCAGTAGATTGGTCGGTGGACGAAACATCACCTGCATGCCCAGGCCGAGAACAGTGCCGTGTAGAGCCATCAGGGTGAACAAGGCCAGGTTGACATAAATCAGTATCTGTACCAGTGAACGTCCGCGCAGGGAACTTTTAAGGAAAAACAGATGACGTGAGTTTTGATTCATGTATCACTCCGAAAAATCCAGACTAAAACAGGCTGTTAATCCAGCCAAGAGCAAAGAAGGTGCCGATGGATGACCCTAGGGACGAAAAAAGAAAGACCAGCAGCACACGTGCCAGGCGATTATGCCACCAGCCTTTGAGGCTAAGCAGATCTTCGCCGACGCGTTGCATGTCAGACACCAGCGGTGGAGCAACAAAAGATTGCACCAGGGCGGTAACAAAGCCTGCACCAATCGTTGGGTTGAGGGACGTTATTGGGGCGGCGATAAAGGCAGTGATAATGGTGATCGGGTGACCCCAGGCCAGCAGAGCGCCGGCGGCGGAAAAAAGGCCGTTGGCAAGAATCCAGGCCCAGGCAGCTTGCGCCATTTGCTCAGGGTTGGCGAAAAAAAAACCGCCCACAAACAGGGTCAGCACGAGTACCGGAATAATCCAGGGAATAAATTTTGCCGACAGGGATTTTTGCGGGATGGTGTTAATCCGTGCAATGTCGGTCGCGTTTGCCGGTTCATCCTGCAGGCGCGCAACGATTCCCGGCAGATGCGCCGCTCCGACCACGGCAACAATACTGTCACCAGGTGCCTGACGGATATGATAGGCCATATAGATGTCGCGCTCATCAACGAGGATCTGTTTGACAGACGGCAACAGTTCTCCCATTTCCTCAAGCATGCCGGCAAGGTTGTCTGCCTGTCTGAGTTTGGCCAATTCCTCTTCATTGACCTCCTGCTTTTCAAAAAGGCTGGCAAACAGGCTTGCGAGAACTTTCATCTTGTTCCACAGGCCGGTGATGCGCCACACTCGCAACAACGTCGTACGAATATTACGATCAACCAGCTCTACGTGAATTCCCTGTGCTTCGGCAACCTGAGCGGCCGCAGCAAGTTCTGCTCCTGGCTTTACACCGGTCGCCAGCCCCATGCGCTTCTGGTAGGAAGAGAGGGCGAGGTTGGCCAGCAGAAAGGGAAGTTGCTTTTTGCGGATGACCTCTTTCAGATTGAGGGATTCCCACCCCTTTTGATTAATTAGTGACTGGTATCGCTGTTGATCGAGCTCAACGCAAACGGTGTCAGGATGCAGATCATTGATCGCCCTGACGACGGTATCAACGGACTCTTGTGAAATGTGGGCTGTGCCAATCAGGGTGATGTTTTTGTTGTCTATCGTCAAATGGGTAACATCTGAGTCCAGTGGCGAATCGTTCAAGGGTTCCTCCAGAACAATCTGATCCAATAAAGGGACGTGTTAAAAACAGTTTTGCATACTAGCATAATGACAGCATGGTAACCATTGTTTAGGTTTTTCCAGAGGAGAATAAGAGGGGGCATGGTTGCAAAAAAAGATCAGCCGGAAATAGGGGGGAACCCGGTCGGTTGCCGGGCCACG
>RRYU01008082.1_pt1 | contig 10261 bp, 5 predicted proteins | sample 2162651 | NCBI WGS metagenome assembly RRYU01 (sample SAMN10267283, study PRJNA491782) | microbial mat metagenome | isolation source: biomat in the production well | place: Japan: Minami-Kanto gas field, natural gas well KTG3 | collected 2017-06 | reverse complement strand
CCGAGGCCAGCATGGAACTGGCCCAACTGGGCGACGAATTGCGGCAACAGGTGTGTCAGTTCAAGGTTTGAGATGACGGCCTTGGCCAACAGGCGAAGCGAGCCGGATGGTTCCCGGCTCTTTCACATGCATTCTCCGGCAGTTGGTCTACAGCCCGGGTGTGTGGCGCTCGGATAATATTGGCTTTCTATCCGCTGTCCTTTTCAGTTGCCCCGCCAGTTTTTTGTGATCAACAATTTCGGTGGTGGGGGGTACCTTGATCGCATGGATCGTCATTCCCTCTGTGAAAACGCGCCCGAAAGAAGACACTGCTCGAGCCTACAGCCTGGTTTTAACCGGTCATGCAACTCTGTGAAGATTGCTTCTGCGTATTCGATCCTGTTACCGACTTGTTCAAATTGTCTGTTTCTACAGCGAACCCTGTTCTGAGCACCAGATCCCAGCAGACGGCCAGTCTTGAAACTCGGCAGTATCTTAGTTCAAAGGTTTCTATATAATCGGGGCACAATGCTGCCTCGCGAACAAACACTGAGAATCCTCATATATTACAGGCCGTAGCCAGGTTTCATGGGATAGGAAGATGTTGGCATTTTAACCCATATGGTTAGTGGATAGTGGTGACTCGGATTGATAATGCCATTCCTCGCGTCTGTGCCGTCGTTCTTAACTGGAACCGGGCTGACGATACACTCAAATGCCTGACCTCTCTGCTCCCGTGGATTATGCTCCGCAAGCTTGCCCTGGTGGTATGTGATAATGCATCACACGACGATTCAATTGATCGGATTAGGCACTGGGCGCAACGCTATTTTCGATTGGAGACTGGTCCGCAGCGAGTGGAATCCAGTGACAACTTCTGGGACTTCCTGCTGGTGCAGACCGATGCAAACCGGGGATATGCGGGTGGCAATAACGTGGGGATCCGTTATGCATTGGCACAATACCAGTTTGATTACATCTGGATCTTGAACAATGACACTGTAGTCGCAGAGCATGCTCTGGACGAACTGCTACAATGCGCACGGCGTGATCCTGGGGCTGGAGTATTCGGCAGTACGTTGGTAGATTCACATGAACGCGATCTTGTTCAGACAGCCGGAGGATGCCGTTACCATCCGCTGACGACTATCATGAGTACCCTCCATGGCGGTCAGAGCCTTGATCACGTGCTGACACTAGACAGTGACATTCAGTTGGATTATGTCAGTGGTGCGGCGATGTTCTGCCGGGCTAGGATGTTAGAAGATGTCGGACTATTCGATGAACGTTTTTTTCTCTATTACGAGGAAATGGATTTAGCACGCAGAATGCGTGCTGTTGGTTACTCTCAGCGCTGGTGTAAAAAAAGCGTTGTATATCATAAGGGAGGGGCGAGCACGGGTAGTCGGTCGATCGTCAACCGGCAGGAATCATGGCTGAGCAATTACCATGAGAACCTGAGCACACTGTTGTATACCAGAAAGCACCACAGTAATATTTTTCCGATTGCAGCGAGCTTACGCTTTGTTGGCAAGTCTCTAGCCTATCTGTTTCATGGGCGGATTCGTTTGTTTTCGGCTCTGGCGTCGGCATACAGGGATGCTCTGACAGGAAAACGTACAGTGACTTCGAAAACGCAACGTGGAGCAACAGTACTAGAGATGGGTTTCTCAGAACAATCCGACTTAGCAAGTGGCGAGCTGACCTTAATCCGTGGCTGCAACATGAAGAGTCCAGGAAGTAACTAAATGCTCGGAATCACTGTCCTCCAACCGCGCTACAGAGAACTGGTCTTATTTAAAACCTATACAGGGCTGCGGGCTGAGTCCTCACGTACTCACCTGAGCTTCCTCTGGTGGGTCTTTGATCCCATTCTTTCCATGTCGGTTTATTATCTGGTGTTCGGCCTGCTCTTCAAGCGCGGTACAGAGGATTTTGTAGCTTTCCTGCTGGTTGGCTTGGTTGTTTGGCAGTGGTTTGCCAATTCGTTCAAGCACGGCATGAACGCTATCAATGGCAACGGTCGCCTGATGACCCATGTTGACCTGCCCAAGGAGGTTTTCCCAACCATCGAAATAGCCATGGACCTGGTCAAATTCGGGGTCGTCTTCACGCTTCTGTTGATTTTTCTCTGGATCTACGGATTCGAAATCGGCCCCGCTTATTTGGCGCTACCCATGGTTATGCTGGTGGAGTTGATGCTGCTTACCACCTTTACATACCTCGCGGCAGCCATCATTCCTTTCGTTCCGGACCTTAGGTTCCTTATCGACGCATTGTTGCACCTAACCTTTTTTCTTTCTGGTGTCTTTTTTTCTGGGGCATCCATTCCTGAGCAATACCAGCCCTTTTTCTACCTGAATCCCATGGCTAACCTGATTGACGCTTACCGCGACATTCTTATGTACGGCGCCTGGCCGGATTGGTCAGCTCTTTTCAAAGTCGGTTTGTTCGCACTTGCGGGCGTCTATGGCGCTCAGTTGTTGATACGGCGCTTCGATCATGTCTATCCGAGGATCGTCGACGCATGAAGTCATTGAGCTTGGACGACGGCGTGGTACTTTCGGTAAGGAGCGTCGGCGTGACATACCGCCGCAGGACGGGATTACTGAGACATGACCGGTTTGAAGCGTTACGCAACGTCTCGTTCGATCTGCACCAAGGCGAATCGCTCGGCGTTATCGGCGGTAATGGAGCAGGGAAAAGCACACTTTTGAAATTGCTCAGCGGCATTATCCAGCCAGACAAAGGAGAAATCGTCAATCGAGGACATTCTGCTGCCCTGCTTTCATTACAATTGGGTTTTGACCCAAATCTCAGCGGGCGCGACAACGCCATCGTGAGCGGGTTGTTGCTAGGCTTCCGGCGTAAACAGGTCGAGCAGAAACTGGACGAGATCATTGTCTTCTCCGAATTAGGGGAGTTCATTGACAATCCGCTACACACTTACTCCTCGGGAATGCGAGCCCGGCTCGGATTTTCGGTGGCCTTCCACATAGAACCGGATATCCTACTCGTCGACGAGGTGTTGGGCGTCGGGGATGCCGACTTCCAGAGAAAGTCGCGGGCTGTTATGGAAAGTAAGGTAGCCTCGGACAAGACTATTGTCCTCGTGTCGCACAGCGGCTATACCATCAAAAAGCTATGCAACCGCGCGGTGTGGATTGAGCATGGCGAAACGCAACTTGAGGGTGACCCTGCGGAAGTGGTGGGCGCGTACGAGGCTTATTTGGAAAGCAGGAAAGGCAGGCCATAACGATAAAGAGTGGCTACGGTCGAGGATGAAACCAATGTCGAACTCTAAGAATATATGTAAATACTAGAAGCCGCGTATGCCGGATACGTTCGTTGATAATTTCGATTGCCAATCTTGAATCTACTTAGGGTGCTATATCCGCGCTTGGTGCGTGCAGGCGCTTTAGATTTCATCCGATGTATATGATACCCAATCGCTGTCTACGGTAACCAATCCACGAAGCAACAACCGGCGAAAACTTGAGCGTGCTTAATGGCGCCGAAGACTGCCTCCACCGTAGATTCGAGCTAAGCATAAGGAGGATATATGCAAATTTTGGTACTCGGGATGCACCGTTCCGGCACCTCTATGGTGACTCGGCTAATCAATATGATGGGTGCCTATTTTGGGACGGAAGAGGCCAGTACTGGTGCAAACGAGGAAAACCCGAAAGGATTTTGGGAGCGCAAGGACATTCGCCGCCTGAATGACGATTTACTGTTTTCCGTAGGAGCCGATTGGTATCGGATTCTGAAGTTTAATTGCGAACGCGTACCGGAGGAGGCGCGGAGCCGTTTCCTTGAACAATCGCGTCGCGTGGTACTGGGTTTGGATGGGCATCGCCCGTGGGTAGCCAAAGAACCGCGTTTTTGTCTCACATTACCCCTATGGCGCGATATCCTGGAATGGCCCTTGGGGGTGGTAGTACTGCGGAATCCTGTCGAAATTGCGCTATCCCTTCGCGCGCGCAATGACTTTCCCTTGCATATGGGTGTGGCATTGTGGGAGGCCTATATTCAGAGCCTGCTCCAAAACACACGTGGCATGCCGATCATCGTTGTTCACCATAGCGATCTTGTCCAAAACCCTGTCAGTGCAGTAGAGCGATTATTCGTGGCGTTACAAGAACAGGGAGCCCGTAGGCTGTCGCTACCTTCGCAGCAAGAGATTGAGGCTTTTATAGACTCGAATCTATACCGACAACGGCGAGACGACATTATTTCCAAACAACTACTGTCACCTTATCAGCAGAACTTGGCATTGCAGGTCGCGAGTGGGAATTGGGACATGATAGATGCCCCCGAGGCATTGAGCATCTCCGCGCATGAGATGCTTGTTGTTCACGAGCAGGCTTGGGAATACGCCCGTCAACGCGACGAGTTGGCAAAGTTTAAAGCCGTTGCCCTGGAGAAGGCCGCAAGGCTAGAGGAGACAATAGCGAAAAAGGGGCAGGAAGCGAGTGGGCTACATGAGGAAATTGCCGAGAAGATCAATGCCGAAGCCAACACCTTGGAAAAAGTCGCTCTGCTAGAGGAGACAATAGCCAAAAAGGGGCAGGAGTTGAGCGGATTACATAAGGAGCTTGAGGAGAAGGCTAAGGCCGAGGCAAGCGCCCTGGAAAAGGTTGCGCAGTTAACGGAGACGATAACAATCAATAAGGAGCTTGAGGAGAAGGCCAAGGCCGAAGCAATCGCTCTGGAAAAGGTCGCGTGGCTAACGGATACGATAATAACCAATAAGGAGCATGAGGAAAAGGCCACGGCCGAAGCAAGCGTCCTGGAAAAGGTCACGTGGCTAACGGAGACCATAATAAACAATAAGGAGCAGGAGGCGAGTGGTTTACGAAAGGAACTTGATAAGAAGACCAAGGCCGAAGCCAAAACGCGTGGGCATGTGGTACGGTTACTCGGCGATCTGAATGAGAAGTCTAAGATAGTGGTTGATCACGAAAGAACAGTTGCTGATCTTGAGAATATCTTGTGCGAAAAGGAGAGCGAGGGGATAGTCTTGCGGGATGAAATAGTACGGATACGCGGTGACTTACATATAACTACGAGTTGGCTTAGACAATTGGAGCATGATCTAAGTGACATTTTTAATTCAGTGAGTTGGCGTTCGGGCCGAATATTTGTGAAAATCGCCTCCCGCCTCTTGTTCAGGCCAATCGGAATTGGAGCCCAAGAGCATATTGAGCAGATTCTGTCGGATATTGATGCATGGCATGAAGCCGTACATCACGAACCAAGCTTTGCAACCATCAATTATTCTGCGAATACTATCCACCCTCCCCTAAAATCGACTGAGCACACATCCGCTCAAGAAAAGCAGAAAACAAATCCACTTGTCCGTTGGGATCAGCCGCCGGTTACTGTTTTGATTCCGATATTCAATGCTGCCGAAGAGTCACGGCGTTGTATCGAGTCTGTGCTAACGTTTACGTCAGGAAATCACAAGATTCTATTGATCGACGACGCGAGTACTGATCCGAGTGTTTCCGAAGTACTCTGTGATTTTGAGGATTGCAAAACCATCACAATTGCAAAGAATACAGCGAACAAGGGGTTCGTGGCTACTGTGAACCTAGGACTCTCCCTGTGTAAAGGCGATGTGATCATACTTAACAGTGATACTGAAGTCACTCCACACTGGCTATTTAGGCTTTCCGAGCGGGTCTACAGTTCCACTGATATCGGTACAGCCACCCCCTTAACAAATAATGCCGGTCCTTTTTCCGTCCCTATAAAGGGAGAAGAGAATGTAATTCCTGCCGAATTCGATCTTAGAGAGTTTTCCCGTCTCGTTGCTCAATTCGCTGAAGACCACGCCCCAGATTTACCTACAGGACACGGGTTTTGCATGTATATACGACGGGCCTTGTTAGACGAAATCGGCAGTTTCGACGAGCAAACATTTGGTGCTGGTTATGGCGAAGAGAACGATTTTTGCATGCGCGCACTAAAAGCTGGCTGGCGTAACGTGGTTAGTGAAAGGTCATTTGTCTATCACAAGCGTTCGGCATCCTTCGGACAGGCAAAAGATCTTCTCATAAAGCAGAACCGAAATAAGCAGGATCAGTTGCATCCTGAATATACTAACATGATCAGGCAGGTCTTCACGTCCACCGAATTTGCGAATGTTGCCAAGCGAATCCAGAATGGACTGAACGACAAAGTTAAACCACTCCCCAGAATATTGTTTGTTTTGCATGATGGTGGGGGTGGTACTCCAAAGACTAACAGGGATTTGATGGCCGCACTTGATGGATTCGAATGCTATCTACTCTTAAGTGACAAGACCAATCTGAAACTATACCGGTATTGTGGTTCAGACGAGTTGGAAGCAATGGAGGCTTTCAAGCTTGGTCGTCCTTGGACAATTCGAGAATATCACAGGGAAGACTATTTTTCTGTTTACTCAAAAATACTTTGTGATTATGCAATCGAGATCGTACATATACGGCATTTGTTAGCTCACAGCTTCGATCTTGTGGAGCTTGCAGAAACTGTTGGAATACCTATTGTGCTTTCTTTTCATGACTTTTATCTTGCTTGCCCAACGATCCAAATGATTGACAGCAACAGGGAATATTGCAGAGGTGAATGTAGGCCGCAAAGGGCACAATGTACATATTCGAAATCGTGGCTAAATAATGCTATGGAGCCTTTGTCGCAGTGGAATGCCGAATGGCGCAAGACAACGTCCAAAGCAATAAAAAAATGTACATCCTTGGTGACCACCAGCAATTCGGCTAAAAGCACGATAATGAGTTGTCTTCCGATAACCCGGGACATGCCTTTTTCGGTTATACCACATGGGCGTGATTTCCCAATAAATGGCTATGGTTCATTACGAACGGTCCCTGTAGTGGGACAGCCCGTGCGAATTCTTATTCCAGGGCAGCTAGGTCTTTCAAAAGGAGTTGATTTTATAAAGAGAATCCATGCTCTTGACAATGAACGCAAAATAATCGAATTTCATTTTCTCGGCAGAGGCTCGGAAAACCTGTCGGCATATGGTATATCTCACGGGGAATATCATCGAGATGAGTTTTACGGCTGGGTAAAAAGAATTCGCCCGAGCTTTGGAGGGATACTATCAATTTGGCCAGAAACCTATTGCCACACATTGACAGAATGCTGGTCAGTCGGGCTGCCGGTTATAGCAACCGATATAGGTGTACTCCGGGAAAGGATCAACAAAACCCAAGGAGGATGGTTGATTCCGCTGGATGGAGAAAGAGAATTTTTAAACACTATTTCTCTGTTAGCTAATAATCATAGCCAATATCTGCGGGTGGCAAAAAATGTAGACAAGATAAATTTTCAATCTACAGCGGAAATGGCAAAGAAATACGAAGAAATCTATAAAGCGCTGATTACGGGGTAGCAGACTTATTGATATTTTGTAGTGGCTGTTGGAAAACTGCCTTCCCTGTTTGCAGTACTGACTTTTAGAGAAGTTTTTATCAACATCTCAACTGCCGATGAAATAGCCGTAGATTTTAATCGATAACGAAGACAGGGTATGCGTGAACCTGATGGTGGCTGGGAAGACCGAAGACACAAGTATATCCACGGTGCGTTGTGATGTAGTTGTACCTATCTACAATGGGTTGACTTATGTCCGCGACTGTATCGAGTCTATTCTGCGCTGGAGCGGTCAGACCGAATATCGCTTGATATTAATCGACGATGGCAGCGATGCCTATACAAGGAAGTACCTAGAGTCTGTCGTAAGCGATTGGCCCCATCTTGCGCTGCAAAGGAATGACGACAACCTTGGTTTCGTGAAGTCCAGCAACCTGGGCATCGCTATGGGCGATGCCCCCTATGTGGTGCTCGTTAACAGTGACGTGGTGGTCACGCCGGAATGGTTGCAGCGCTTGTTGGAATGCGCTGAATCGGATCCGCGGATCGGCTCGGTCAATCCCCTTACCAATCACGCCTCCCAAATCAACGTACCTATGGCCCCAGGTGCCAATTTTCTGGGCATGGATCGGGTGGTCCGGGATAATAGTGAGCGCTCTTTCCCCGACGTGGTAACAGGTGTGGGTTTTTGCCTGCTGCTTCGGCGCACTGCTTTGGCGGAGGTTGGGCTCTTCGACGAGGTCTATGGTCGCGGCTATTGTGAAGAGTCGGATCTGTGCATGCGCTTGACAACAGCCGGGTGGCGCACCGTGGTTGCGGATCATGTCTATGTCTACCACAAAGGAGGGGGCACTTTCCTGGACCGCGGCGAGAGGTATCAGCGGAATCGCGAGATCTTCGATTCGCGCTGGAAGGGGGAGTATGAACGCCAGTTCAAGGTCTTTCTTATGCAGAATCCGTTAGCGCCAGTTCGTTCATTGTTTCGAACGCCGCAGCGTTGGGAGCCCATGCCAATGGTGTGGGAGACCGGGCGGGCGATGTTGCGTGCGTTGACTGACCGGAATTGGGTCGAATTGGCCAAAGAGGCGGCACGGGGAACACTCCGGGCAGTGCGAAATCGACGACCGATCGGTACTCCGGAGGGCGTGGCAAGTGTGACGCGCCCGGGACGGTTGCGTGTAACTTATGTGCTGCGCGATATTGTCGTAGCGGGTGGTGTGTTATCGGTTATCCAGCTGGTCAATGAACTAATCCTGTTGGGCGTCGAAGCCCGGATCGTGGCGACTTTTGAGGATCCGGTTATCTACCGCTGGACACGTCTTTATACGAGACCAATCATCTTTCGCTCGTCACAAGAGTTGATCGAGAAGTTTCCGGAAACTGACATTGCGGTGGCGACCCTATGGGCTACCGCACCCTGGGTGGAGGAAGTGCGGCGTACAGGTCGCGCTAAGCAGACGGTGTACTTCATTCAGGATTATGAGCCGTGGTTTTTCGCAGAAACGGAAAAGAGGTCACGAGCGAGGGTGCTGAATACCTACAGTATGATTCAAGACCGTATCGTGAAATCGGACTGGCTCAAGGGAATGCTTGAGCGAGACGGTTTTGCGGCCCATAAGATCCTGCTGGGCATGGACCTTTGCCGGTTCTATCCACGCGATGTGCCTCATGGCCGTCTGACGGTAATGGCGATGGCGCGTCCGCAGACTGCCAGACGAGGTTTCATGCCGACCGTTGAAGCGCTGACGCTGGTCAAGCAGGCCATGCCGACGGTGGAGATAATATTATTTGGAGCGAAGGGGTTGGCGGGTGAGAATATCCCATTTAAATTCAGGGATGCAGGCGTGGTGTCCAATCATGATCACTTGGCCAGTCTGTATTCAGAGGCGGATATATTCTTGGATGGGTCGGATTTTCAGGGATTTGGCCGTTGCGGATTAGAAGCGATGGCCTGTGGAACAGCCTGTGTGTTGACCGGGGCTGGAGGTGTCACCGAGTATGCGCGAGATGGCGACAATGCGCTGGTGGTCCCGCCGAAGAATCCGGATGCGTTTGCTCGGGCCGTTTTACAACTACTCCGTGATTCCGCTCTCAGGCGACAATTGATTAATGGTGGTTTGAAGACGGTGACGGCATATTGCCATAAGCGGGAAGCAAAAGAGACCCTCGTCTATTTTCAGAGTTGTGCTGCAAGGTGTGGTTGAAACTGATGAAGCCCCCTTGTGTTTGTGTAGTGCCGACCATGGGCTCTTTGTACACAAGTTTAGGCAATGCCTGCGGTATCTGATCTTTAATTTAAGTCTGGGTAAGATCAAGATACATTTTAATCCTCGGATAAATCTTACAATTTATTCGTACATTTCAAACGTTGTGCCCCTCTTATAGAATAGCCTATTATTACAGTAGGGATTCAGTCACCAGACTCCCCGTCGGGGTGTTGATACCGTTTATGGAGGCATAAAAAATGAAAGCAAGCAAAGTTGGATTTCTTCAAAAGACACTACTGTTGGTCTGCAGTGCAACGGCCATGACCTTGGCATCGCAGGGTTTATTGGCCAAAGACTTTTTCAAGGCGAACTACATGGGTGATGGCGTAGTTTGGGAGACTAACTTTCTGCCAGAAGATACCACGGGGGTGGAGTTAAGCGTTATATTCACTCCTACCGAGCTAGAGGAAGACTCATATCTCGACAAACGCACCTACGACCCGGGCGAGACAATCAAATATCCATTTCTCTCCAAGTTGGAAGACGGCAGCTACACTTGGGAGTTGAGGCTGTTAAAAAAGGGGCTTGTGAAGAAAGGGTTCTCCTCCAAGGGTGGTGAAGGACCGGTTGATTCAAACGGGCGCGAGATTGCCATCGTCGGCGAACCCATTCAGATAAAAGGCAGGACATAT
>RRYU01006453.1_pt1 | contig 10271 bp, 9 predicted proteins | sample 2162651 | NCBI WGS metagenome assembly RRYU01 (sample SAMN10267283, study PRJNA491782) | microbial mat metagenome | isolation source: biomat in the production well | place: Japan: Minami-Kanto gas field, natural gas well KTG3 | collected 2017-06 | reverse complement strand
TGTAACCAAACCAAAAGAGTCCGCTCAAGCAATGGCCAGAATTTTAAAATCAAAAGGGGAATTAGTTTTAAGTTTATCAAACCCGCTTGCCCCTGAATTTTTATTGGCCAAATTAACTCCGACTAATTTTCATCAAATTTTTAGAGCAGAAGGTCATGACGAAGCCTATCCCGTTAAATATGCTTATAAAAATATTAAAAAATTTATTAGTATCATGGAGCAATCAGGCTTTGAATTATTAGAGAAAAAATACTTTCCAGCTACTTATAGCTATTTACATCGTTTTCCTGTTGTGAATAAATTAAGTCTTTTATACGATTGGATTTTAATAAAAACTCGTTGTTTTTTGTTAATGGGACATACGGTTTTACATTTTAAAAAACAATAGATTTTTTAAAAAATAACCATTTAACCTAGTATTAAGTGGTTTTTTATTATTGACATAAATTAAAAAATATTATATAATTAATTGATTGAAAAGATAGGTAAGTTATCTTTTTGGTTTATAATTTTGCACCTTAACAAACTATAAAAATATTTAAATCATGAGAAAAATCGTATTTTTGCCGTTTATTTTTTTAGTCACTTTTTTATTTTCTTATATAAAAAGTGATGACAGGATTGTTTCGGATAATCAATTTAATGAAAAAATCAATTATTTCGAAAACTCCAATTTGCCCGGGGAAGTGACAACCTACCCAGTAAAAACCGCGGCTTATTGGACTAGTCCTATTATGCGCGGTAATGATATTGTTAATTTGGCTAAACATGATTTGGTAATTGTTGATTTGGAAAACAAATTTAATAATCGCCAGAGCCTGCTAGAGTTAAAAAGATTAAATCCAAAAATTAAGCTTCTGGCTTACAGTAATCCCATGGAAATTTTTTTAACAAAGTACACTAACCGTCCCTGGCAAAACCAGATTATTGAGGAAGTTATCAATTATCGTTCTCAGTGGCTTTTGTCTACTATCACTACTTACGCTACCAATGATGGCAAAGAACATCAACAAAGTTATGCCACTTTTTGGCCTGGCATGGTAATGCTTAACATGTCCGCTTCTTGTCCCAAGGTTAAAGGAGAAATTTATCCCAAATGGATAGCTAAAAAATTAGTTAATGAGGTATTAAATGATCCGATTTGGGATGGTTATTTCCAAGATAATGGCACCCCTAATATTTCCTGGACCCATCCTGGAAGAATTGACATAAGCGGTAATTTAAAAGCCGATCGTGATGCTGTAGTTGATAAAACATGGGAAAAGGGCATGGAAATATTTTTAAGAATAGTTCGTCGGGCTCTTGGTCCTAATAAAATTATCATCATGAATAAAGGTGATAATAGTTTTGCTAAGTATGCCGATGGCAAGTTCTTTGAAAAATTTCCTAATGATTATTTGGGGGATAAATGGGCTGGTGGTTGGCGACAATCGGTGCACAATGCCCAAAGAACTGGTTCTTTTACTATTTTTCAAGTTGAAAGACATGAAATTATGTTTGGCTTAGCTAGTGCCTTATTGCTTGATAATGTGTATTTAGCTATTGGTCAAGATGATGCTGGTATTTTTCCGGAGCTTATGGATATAAATTTAGGTCGTGTTTTTGGCCGTTTTCAAGCCACAGGGCCTGTTTATACCCGAGAATATGAGTGGGGGACAGTTAGAGTTGAACCCTTAGCGAGACGGGGGGAGATTATAAAACGCTAAAGGCAACTTTAACTAGAGGCTGGAATAAATTTCCAGCCTTTTTTTATTTTGTTTTTTAAGTTATTATTTAAATATATGAGTATACTAGTTTTGTTGGGCATTATTGTAGTATTTTTAACGACTGCCTTTAAGCCAAAATTTGGACTATATTTGTTAGCCGCTAGCCTACCAATCATTGGTCGAGATTTTTATGTTTATAGTCTAGTGGTGCCAGCGGCTGATTTGATAGCACTTTTAGTTTTATTTGGTTTTGTGGCCAATTTATTATTTATTGCTTTGTTTAAACCAAAGGTTCCCATTAAAATAAACTGGCCATTGTTTTTTCCTTTTGCTATTTTTTTTCTGGCTCATTTATTATCGATTATTTTTTCTAATCAAGTCTTAGCTAGTTTTTATTATTTTTTACGATGGCCATTTTTTTTATATTTAGCCTATATTTTAGTTCCGGCCAATATCATCAAAGATACCAAGACTTTAAAGAAAGTCGTCGTCATAGTTTTCTTTAGTAGTTTAGTGGTTTTAATTACGGGTTACTTATCTTTATTTGGACAAGATTTATCCAATGCTTTTTTTCGCTTAAAATCTTTGCACATTTTTAAAAGCTATCCTTTTGGTGAAAATCATAATTTAATTGCTGAATTTTTGAATATTGGCGCTTTTTTTGTCTTAATTATTAAAGAATTTCTTAAAGATAAGCGCCTACGTCGTCTAGCTGATATTTTATTTATCGCGACTGCTTTGGGCATTATCCTAACTTTTTCGCGCACTGGCTGGATTACTTTATTTCTACAATCAGCTATTTATATTTATTATCGCTTAAAACATCATCCTAAAGAAAAAATCGCTATTTTAGTGATTATCTTATTAGCTGTTGCGTTTTTATCACCTTTATTTTGGCGCATGAGTTTATTACAGGATAAAAATATTAGTTCCACTGAAAATCGTTTACTTTTAACTGAAATATCATTACAAGCCTTACAAAGCAAGCCATTGTTTGGTCATGGTAGTGGTCAATTTATTAATTTAGTTGATAACAATATTAGATTCACCGCTAAATACGGTCCGGCTGTTGATGCTCATGGCATGGTTCAAAAAATATTAGCTGAAAATGGTCTATTTGGTCTAGCTGCTTGGCTTTTTTTATTATTTTATATTGTTAAAATTAGCTGGGAGGCCCTAAATAGATATTATCCTAAAGTGAAATGGATGCTCCCGTTTTCCTTAGCAGCCTTAGGAGGAATATTTTTTCAATTTTTTAATACTTCTTATTATAAAGGAAAAGTTTGGTTTCCAATTATACTTTTTTTACTAGCCCTGCAGTTTACTAATCAGAGATATGTCAAAAAAAATAAAAATACTACAAATTCTACCAAGTCTTACTAAGGCTGGGGCAGAACAAGTAGTTTTCAATTTGTTAAATAATTTAAATCAAGATAAATACGAGCTGGGTTTGCTTTTATTTAAAGATAATGATGAGGGTAAAACTTGGAAACAAATTTTAGCCAACAAAAATATACAGGTAAAATGTTTAAAAAAGCGATGTTTATTTGATTTTTTTAATTTTTATCAAATTATTAGACACCTTTATAGTTTTAAACCAGACATAGTCCACACTCATCTTGGTGGTGATATTTATGGCCGTTTAGCTGCTAAAATGGTAGGTATTAAAATTATTGTTTCTACTGAGCATAATATCAATAGACAAGAAAAGTACAGTGCTTTACAGTTAAAAAAAATAACAGCTAAATTTGCTAAGAAAATTTTTGCTGTTTCTCAGGCTGTAGCCCAAGATGCTAATAAGCGCTATAAATTAAAAACTGAACAGTTAGCTATAGTTTATAACGGCATTGATTTATCCAATTTTATTTCTAATAATTTAGAGATTAAGCCAAAGCCTGTGCTAACGGTTGGCACGCTTAGTCGTTTAACTCAGCAAAAAGGCTTAAATGTTTTAATTGAAGCTGTTTCACAAAGTAAACATAACGATTTTATAGTCAAAATTGCTGGTCAAGGAGAATTAAAAGCAGATTTAGAAAACCAAATAAAGCAACTTAATTTAAGTAATCGAGTTAGTTTAATCGGGCCAGTAAAAGCAGCTGACTTTCTATCAGCAATAGATATTTTTGTTTTTCCGTCTTTATGGGAAGGATTAGGTTTATCTTTATTAGAAGCCGGTGCTATGTGTAAGGTAGTGATAGCCAGTGATGTTGATGGTATTAAAGAAATAGTAAATGAAAAATCTGGTTTTTTGTTTAAAGTGGGTCAAGCGGAGGATTTAGCTAAGCAACTAGATAAAGTTATAGATAATTTTTATGTACCTTTAGTGCAGGAAAAAGCTAACAATTTAAATATTAAAATAAAAACCGATTTTTCATTAGAAAAAATGATAATTACTTATGATAATTGGTATCATAAATTAATATCCGAAACATAAATTATGCGTATTTTACAGGTAAATAAATTTCATTATCCTCGCGGTGGAGCCGATAAATATTATTTAGAACTTGGTCGCGCCTTGGAAGCCAATGGTCATCAAGTAGCTTATTTTTCTATGGAACATCCTAAAAATGTTCCTAGTCAATGGTCTAAATATTTTGTTTCTCGTCTTAGTTTCAATGAGGCTAATTTTTTAGATAAACTAAAAACACCAGGTCGTGTCATTTATAGCTTAGAAGCTAAGAAAAAATTTACTTTAATTATTAAAGATTTTAGCCAGACATCATCCATATTCATAATATTTATCACCAGCTTTCTCCCTCTATTTTAGATGTAGCCCGACAAGCTCAAATTCCAGTTGTAATGCATGTCCATGATTATAAGTTAATTTGTCCTAACTATCAGTTGTTTGCTCATAATCAGATTTGTGAGGCTTGTAAGCCTAATAGGTATTGGCAATGTCTAAAAAAACGTTGTTTTAAAAATTCTTGGACCAAAAGTGCGCTCGCTTCTTTAGAAATGCATTTACATCATAATGTTTGGCAGATATATCGTAAAAATATCAAGCTACTTATTACTCCTAGCCAATTTATGAAAAATAAATTAATAGAATTTTCTTGGCCAGAAGATAAAATAAAAGTAGTTGTTAATCCTTTTTCAGCTGATTTAATTAATCAAGAGTTTTTTAACGATAAAATTTCTGATTATTTATTATACTTTGGACGCTTATCCCCCGAAAAAGGTTTAAAAACCCTAATCACGGCTTCTAAGCTTGCAAATCACAAGGTAAAAATTGTAGGTACCGGACCAGAAGAAAATAACTTACGCCAACAAGTAAAAGAACTATTCGCGCCGGTAGAATTTTTAGGTTTTAAAGCCGGCAGTGAATTAAGAGATATTATCATGAGAGCTAAAGCTGTAGTTGTACCTTCAATTTGGTATGAAAATATGCCCTTGAGTATGTTAGAGGCTTTAAGTTTGGGCAAGGTTGTAATTGCTTCTGATATTGGTGGTTTGCCAGAAATTATTAAAGAAGGAAAAAACGGTTGGTTGTTTAAATCTGGTGACGCTCAAGCCTTGGCCCAGATTTTTTCCTTATTAAAAACAGCTAATTTAAGTCAAATGAGCCTGGATGCTAAAATTAGCGTCCAAAATTTTAGTCCTCAAAATAATTTACAGGCAGTCGAAAATATTTATCAGTCTTTGTTAAAATAAATAACAATTTTATATTTTATAATTTAAAAAGCGCTTTTTACAAAGCGCTTTTAGGTTATTAACTTGCTTTTTTAGTTTTATGGATAAAAAAGAAGATTAATAGAGCTAGAGCTAGTGTTATTCCAGAAAAAATCCAAGTAGTTCTAATAGAAGTTTGCTCGGCCATAAAACCACTAATTAATAATCCTGCTAAAGCTCCCAGCTTTACAAACATTGAATCTAATGAAAGTACAGTCGCACGATTAATAGTGCTTAAGCGATTGTTAATAAAATTTTGTTGCAAGGGCTTTAAAATACCTCGACCAAATTCATGTAACAGAAAAAAAGAAATAACCATAATTTTAGGTTGCATTTGAGCGCAAATAATAATTGCTAAAGCAGTTAATAGTTGGGGTAAAATAATAGCTGTTTTTTCCGGTAAATGATCTTGCATTATTTTAGAAAATTTAGCTCCTAAGGCCAAGCACAGAGATATGCCCACAAATAGCAAGCCTAAATTAACAGAAGTAAAGTTATATTCACTTTTAAATAGTAATGGCCATTGCATATTTAGAGCTTGTACAGCCAGGGCTAAACAGGCGCCAAAAGTCATAATAAATAGAAGATCTTTATTTTTCATACCCTGTTGCCAGGCAACTTTTATTTCTTTTGCGAGGCTACTTTTAAGGGGAAATTGATGGGCTAAGCGATAGTTTTCTTTCATTAATAAAGATAAGCAGCCAACGATAAACATTAAAAGTGATGAAGCCAACCAAGGCCAAGTTAAATTAAATTTTCCCAAATAAGAACCGATTAGAACACCACTAATAATTCCGGCTGAGGTAAAAGTTGGCGTGAGACGAAAAATTTTAATTTGCAAATGTTCTTCTTTTCTTTCTTTTAAAGAGTCAACTAACCAAGCTTCGGCTGCGCCAGAAGCAAAAGTATGACCTAGGGCAGCTACTATTTCCGCGACGATAAAAAAGAGAAAGGTGGATGATGAAAAATAAACAAAAGTGCTCATACTTAATAAAAAGCAACTAAGAGTTAGACTGCGATGTCGACCATAATTATCAGCAAAACTACCTGTTGGCATCTCGGCTAAAATGACAGTGGCCATAAAAAAAGAATTGATTAAATTTATTTGCCATAAATTCATACCTTTTTCTGCTAAAAAGGGAACATAGGTGGCAAAAAAGAAAGAAGAGGCTAGCATAATTAAGGTGTTAACACCTAAATAAATAAAGCCAATCGGATGGAGGATTAGTGTTTTCATGGTTTTTAGTTTTTAAGGTTCTATGAAAATATTTTTAATAAAAATATATCAGATATAAAACGCCCTCAGTTGATATGAACTGAGGGCGTTTCTGTTCTTTGTATTATAATTATTTTTACTTTATGTTTTAAAACAATTATTAATTAAAGCGCGCCTCAATTCAGAGTAAATATCAACAGATAAAACAAAGCCCCCAAGCTTAGTTGGGTTGGTGTAATTATTAGCGCATTGTTGCCATGATATTCTATTCATATATATAGAATACGGATAAAATTTTAATTTGTTACAGCTTAAACTAAAAAAGCCGCTAAAATAGCGGCTTTTTTAGTTATTTCATTTACTTTTTACTCTAATTTAAAGGAGATACTATAATGAAGTTGTGATTTTAAACCTTCAGTTTTAATATCATAACTTCCAGTTCTTAGATCAGGTATTGTCACAACAACCGAAAATCTACCATTACTGTCAGTAGTAGTTGTAGTTTGTTTGATATTGTTAAAGCTGATGTTTAATTGTTCTTTTGGTAAAAAACCGCCACCAGACAGTAAAACAGTAGAATTAGCCGCTGCACTTGGCTTGTCTAAACGTAAAAATAGGTTCTCTAAAGGATAGTCTTCGCCTTGTTCGGTGGCGGCTATGGAGGCAATTTTTTCTAATTTGTCATTAAGCACTAAAATATTGGTGTTATTAAAAATAACAATTTTATCGCCATTATTATAAACAACTTTTAAGCCCATAGCCCAGCCAGCTTGACCACCTAAATTTCCTGTCCAAGCATAATCAATTAATTCCATGTTTTGATTATTTAATTTGACTACACCAACACCGTTAGAAAAATAAATATAATTATTATGCCCACTAGCAGCGACATCAAATCCTTGAAAATCAAGATGTTGAAAATGAGCTAATAGTTTGCCGGAGACATCAAATTTTTTAGTATAATAGTCATCTACTACATAAATATAACCAGCCGCATCTTGATAGGCGCGACGATTGCCTTTATCAAATTTAAAATTAACTGGAATAGTGCTAACAATAGTACGAGCTTCGCGATCATAAACTTCGATTGCATTTTTACTCTCGTCAACATTCAAGAAAAAACGAGGATTACTGCCACTAACATTGTAAGGCGCTTCGATGTTTTTAAAGTCATGGGCCACAATTAAATCTAGATTGGTATTAAAAATTTTAATCCCTTTAGCGCTAACAGTGACTATATCGTTGCCAAATTTATCTACTCGATTGTACCATTCCCAGTAAGTATTAGTGCTCTTATTTACTAAATTAAGATCAGCACCAACTAACTCGTATTTATATAAAGTATAATGACTAACCGCATAAACATATAAACGATTATTTTCTACGTTCAGTTTAGCATCAAAAAAATCATCGTAGTTATTAAAACGAGGATTATAAGATTTGGTCTTGGCTAATAAGTTTAAATTATTTTCGTCTAAACGAAAAACTTCCAAGCTGCCACTATTGGCGCTAGCAATATAAACTCTATTCTGATAAGAGATAGCATCGCCAGAATAATAAGATTTTAAGCGACTGCGACCCGGAGTGACCACTAAAAATAAAGCAATCACAGAAAATAAGGCAATAGCAGCCAGAAACCATTTTTTCATATTTTTATTGTTTTTATAATTATAATTTAATTATCAAATTATTATACACTTTATTTAAAAATTTGTCAATACTTTTAACTTGTTTTTAGTTTTATTGCTTTAAAGCTTAAAAAGGCTTTATTTTCTGGGTATTGACAAAAAAAATTAATTGTAGTATAATACTAGGAATTAAAATAAAAATTATGGAATTTAATGAATTTTTAAATTTAATAAAAAGAAAAGCGCAAACTATCTTTACTATTGTCTTTGTGGCCACTATGTTGGTTGTTATCGTTTCTTTGGCCAGCTCTCTTAAATATAGTGTTAGTTCACGTCTTTTAGTTATTCAAGATGCTTCAGGTAGTGATGTTTATTCTTTATCTCGTTCCAACGAGTATCTTGGGAATTTATTTTCCCAAGTAGTTTACTCTAGCTCCTTTTATGATCAGGTTCTTAGTTCTCGTTATAATGTAGAAAAGGGTTATTTTTCTGGTGATTATGGACAGCAATTAAAAAAATGGCGCAAAACAGTCAATACTAAAACTCAAGGAGATACGGGTATTATTGAAGTAAATATTTATCATCCCCAGGTGAATGAAGCGCAAAAAATTGCTTTAGCTGTTAATGATATTTTAATAAACAATAATAAAGATTATCAAAGTAATCAAAATATAAAAGTAAAAATTTTAGATCAACCTTTGGCCTCATCTTATCCCACTAAGCCTAATATTGTCTTAAATGTGGTAGCGACTATTTTCCTTGCTTTTATTTTTTCTTTATTCTATATTTATATTCTGCCAGAAGAAAAGTATAATATTTATCTCTTTGGTCGCTCTCACAAATCAAATAGAAAAAATAGAGACCGTGGCTTACTTGATAGATTAGAATTAGAAAATAATGATACGGAATCAAGATATATACCTTTAAATGAGAAAATAGATGCAACTAATGATGAAGAAGATAATGCTGGCGATGATGAAATTAATAATCGTCCTGAACTGAAAGGTAATATTCGTAATATAGTTAGTCGTTAAATAGTCGTTAAGTTTAAATAAATTCGTTCTTTTAAATAATCCATTCAATTTTTTACTTTAACCCAACCTGGGCCGAGGAGGGCCCTTAACAATGACAGCAATCCTAAATTTTCTGAAAAAAAACTGGCTTACGCTTTTGTTGGCCGCTGGCCTGATTTTGATGATTGGGCTTTTCTTCAGCAACCGAGCAAAGGATGATTCCGAAGTGGTGATGAGAGCTCCACATCCTAGCGAAATTCTTTATGAAACGCCAGGTCGTGCCGCCTCTGTTCCTACTGGTAGTATCACATTTTGCTTCCGTTTGGACGGTAGGGAGGACCAACACCTGCCCGCACTGATGGGTTCACAAGGTGCCAACATTTATCCCAACGGTCTATCCGGTTATAATTGGAGTCTTTCTCCAACGGCGACCGGCGCTGAACCTTATGGAATATTATCTGATGGCACAGTCTTTGCTAAAGTTACATTTCTCCAGCAATGGGGAATGAGCTCATTTGTTGAAATAAAATCAGACCAAACCGGCTGGGCAGCCAGAAGAATGGAGCAATCCGTAATCAACGGAGAGCAAGCTTATGTTTTTGGTCCCTTTTAGGACAAAATAGGCCGGCTCGCATTTGATTAAGCCCTTGGCCTAAAAACCAAGGGTTTTTATTTTTAAAATTACTGTATTTAAAGATAATCCTTGACATAAATTAAAAAATAGTGTATAATGATATGATAATCTTTTTGATTATTTAAAAAACAATTTACAAGCACCTTAATAAAAGAATATTCACAATAAAACAATAAGAGACATGAAAAGATTTTTTATCTTCTTTTTGGTTTTAAGTTTGGCCTTGCCTAGCTTTAGTCAATTCAGAGACAACGTTAATGTTTCTCTGTTTGCTGGCACTTATTTTGCCCAGCAAAACACTTACAACCGCGGCGGTTGGTATGGCATGTATACTGAATATATGCCGATTAAAACTGCTGGTGGTCTGAATTTAGGCTTCTGCGCGGTTGCTAGCCAGGTGTCATT
>RRYU01007066.1_pt1 | contig 10272 bp, 8 predicted proteins | sample 2162651 | NCBI WGS metagenome assembly RRYU01 (sample SAMN10267283, study PRJNA491782) | microbial mat metagenome | isolation source: biomat in the production well | place: Japan: Minami-Kanto gas field, natural gas well KTG3 | collected 2017-06 | reverse complement strand
CCTTCTGCTGAAGATCAATCGTGAAGCCGGGTCGCCAATCGCGGCGCAGTACCTGTGGCCCGCGATTCGAGAGCGTCCAACTGCCGGCTGCCCCCGACGAGACCGCCGCCAGCGTCTTCTCCAGATCTACCCCACTGGCTTGGGCGAAGATGAGTGCCTCGCTCACTGCTCGCATTGTCCCGACCACCAAGATCTGGTTGACCAGCTTGACCGTCTGGCCCGCGCCGTGCTCGCCGACATGGGTAATCGTTTTGCCCATGACCTGGAAGACTGGCATGGCTCGTTCGACATCGGCGGCAGCGCCGCCAACCATGATCGAGAGTGTCGCCTTGGCGGCTCCTTCACTCCCGCCGCTGATCGGGGCATCCAGGTGGGCGACACCGTGGGTAGCCAGGGTAGCGGCAATCTCGCGTTCGGCCTGGGGGCTGGCGGTACTCATATCCACCACCAGCGCACCGGGGCGCACCCCATGGATGATCCCGGCCTCGCCCAACGTTACCGCACGCACATCGGGCGTATCGCTCACACAGGTGATGATGATGTCGCTCTGCGCGGCCACATCGGCGGGGCTAGTGGCGGCGTTGGCTCCCTGGGCGACAAGTTCCTCCATCCGGCTATTCGTGCGGTTCCAGACCGTTAATGGGAAGCCAGCACGCAAGATATGAGCCGCCATGCTGCGGCCCATGATTCCCAAACCAATAAATCCAATCCTCTCAGGCATGAGATCCAGACCTCCTAGGTTCTCGTCCTTAATGGCCCTCACCCCCAACCCATGGTATCTCTCCCATGGGCTTCGCCCACAGGCGAGGGGGGCACATTCCCATTGGCGTTCGGTTACGCCCAAAGGTAGCACCGGCTTCCAGCCGGTCGGTGGCGCATCGTGACCGGCTGGAAGCCGGTGCTACCTTCGGGATTCGTAGTGGCGCGTCGTGATGCGCCCTCCGGCGCTACGACCCCGGCTTCTCCTCAGCCACCAACAGATCGGCGAGCAAGGGCTTCCCAGCGGGCACGAACGTCACTCGTGCCTGACTCTCGGTGATATTCTGCATCTCCAGAATCGAGAAGAGCGCCTCGGAGACCTCCGGGTCGGTACCGATCCGGTTCAGGGCTTGGCCGAGGATGCGCGGGCGGATGGCCTGTGCCTTCGCAAACTCAATCGCCGCTTGGCGCTCGGCCGTGCTGGTGATGATACTCACCTGGTTGGCTCCATCCTGCTTGATCGCCGAGGTAACTTGACGTAATCGGTTAACCACCTTGGCCTCAATCTGGCGGATCATCCCGATGTCGCGGAAGTGAACCTTACGGATATAGACCGAACCGAGTTGGTAGCCCCACTCCATAGACTTGGGCGAGACCTCAGCGCGTACCGTTTGGCTCATTGCGTGGCGGTTCTCCAGCATCTCAGCCAGGGGCAAGTTGCTCAGCGTTCGCACCACCGCATTACTGACATTGGCGGCCAGCGAGCCTTGGGGATCGGCATTCTTGAAGAGGTAGGACATCGGGTCACTAATCTTCATCTCATACCAAGCACCGATGCCCATTGGTGCGCCCTCTTCTGAATTGACCGGCTGGCTACGCAGGTAGCACTGATCGAGGCGCATATCGAGCACATAGCGTCGCCCGAAGAAGTTGATGATCAGTGCCGAGAGACCCAACGTTGAGGGCAGAATGTGTAGCCCCGGCTCATTCAGTATCCCCACCACATTCCCAAAGAGCGTATAGACGTGGCATGTTCCCTCGCGCACGATGGTATAGAGGCCAAAGAGTTGGCCTAGCCCGATGATGAAGGGAACCATCACGAAACAGAAGATGAAGGTGATCCCGGCGGACATCATAAAGAGGGTGAGGTCTCTCATTTTTCCACCTCCATGATCACCCGTTCAGCCTGACGGAAGAGATTCAGGCGCACATTACGCAGGTAGGATGTGAGGGCACCGGGGCCACTCTTCCGTAGGGCATACAACTGCTCGGCCAGAGCCAACAGCGGTTCAACCTCGGTCTGCGCCTTGAGGGTCTCGATCTCGACGGCGCGCTTGGACTGAACAATCGTCTGATCGGCAGATGCCTGAGCCAGACTAATATCGGAGGAGACCTGGTTATGGGCGGTATTGATCGCGGCCATTGCCGATTCGACATCGGTTGGCGCATCAATCTCGGTAATCAGTGAGGCATCAAGGATGATCCCATAGCGTGCCGGGGAGGAGATACACTCGCGATCCATATGCTCATTCAGGTCGCGCAGGTTCTTCCGCAGATCATTGATCGAGACCCCCGACACCGCACTGGCATCGGCGGGCTGCGAGGCTAAGCCCACCGCCACCGCCGGGGGAGCCTCGAAGTTGGCGATGCGCTCGCGCAGGATCGAGATGAAGTAGCCCATCACATGCACAATCGGGTTCTTGACCCCAAAGAGGAAGGCGTAGAGGTGGCGCTCGGAGATACGATAGCGGATCTGACCCTTCAGCCCCACATTCAGTTGGTCTTTGGTGACGGCCTCCAAGATCGTACCGCCATGATTTGCACGCGGATCTTCGAGATCGAGCGCCATATTGACGGTCTGGGTCGCTACCGAGACCTTATAGATCTTCTCCCATGGCCACTTGAAGTAGGGGCCACCGGGAGGAATGACGCGCACCTGCGGATACTTGTAGCGTTCGCGCTCATCGGGACGCAAGTACTCGGCGAAGGGGTCATCAGTGGCTGATGCAGGCAGACGATCAGCGCGTCCGAAGATGGTCTTGACCGCACGCTCATTCTGATCAACCGTATAGAAACTGAAAACAATGTAGCGAACGAGGAACCAGCCGATAAACCCGGCAATCACACCCAATACAACGGCCATAGGCAGTAACGCTCCTTTCAGTCATCCACGAAGGATTCCAGGATAGTGCCGTCTATTGGTATTGTATACGCAATTGAGCGCAAATGGTGACATGAGAAAAAAGAGACGCAGGATATTGCGTCTCTTCGTAGGGATGTGGGCTATGGTTACGAAAGCGGGAAGAACGCCACCCACCAGCGTTGCCAGTTAGGCGCAGGAGGATCGGGCGGAGCCGGATTGAGCACCGGCGCATCGGGGGGCGGAGTGGTAGGCAAGGGTGGCGGAGTCTGGATCATCAGCACCGTATCACCATCGCGGGCATAGCCCAACTGTTCACGGGCGATCCGTTCCACATTCGCATCCGACTCGGCGAAGTCCACAGCCGCCTCAAGTTGCTGGTTCTCTGCCCGGATCTGCTCCACCTCTGCGGCTAATGCTGCCCGTTGCGCCTCTAGGCGCGCACTCAGCATCACCTGGCCCACAAAGTTGGCGATCAGCAACCCGATCAGGCTCAACATCACCGCACCAAGCAACAGCGATGCGAGACCACGCCCACCAGAACGCGCCAAAGCGGCCAAACGCGCAAAGATGGTCTGACCCTCAACAGCCGATTGCCGCCGTACAACACGACGCCAATTGGGGAGGATGCGGCGGGTTGCATGGGGGCGTTTGGGATTCATGGACTACCCGTTGCTGGGGCGTGGAGCCTCAAGCAAGAGTGGCTCCTCTATGGTGGTCGTCATTGCACTCTGACCACGGAAGAGGCCACCTGGCTCGATATGCAGAGCCGCAGCGGTAATATCTCCCCACACCTTGCCGGTGGGCGAGATCTCAAGTTGTTCCATGGCGGTAATCTCACCCTTGACCGCCCCGGAGATATGGACATTCTGCGCCTTCACCGACGCGATCACCCGCCCGGTCTCACCCACAATCAGGTTGCCGAGCACTTCTATATCACCCTCGACCGACCCATCAATGCGGATGTTGCCATCGGAGGTCAACGAGCCTTGAAAGCGCGTATTTGCGCCAATGACCGTCTCTGGCTTGCTACTGATTGTGGTGGGGGTGGTCTGAGGTTTCTTACTACTACCAAACATACTGTCGCTTCCTCCTGCCATTCCTTGCACGTACCGATACTAACGGGGTTTTTCGTTCACTTCACCCACGCGGGTGTCCGTTGTGGTGCAGGATATAGCTATTCAATTATAAACCACCCCGGCGTTGAGGGCAACCGATATTAAAGGATCTGGCTCAGGAAGAGCTTGGTACGCTCGTGTTTGGGGGCACTGAAGATCTCTTCGGGGGTACCCTCTTCGACGATCTGGCCGCGATCCATAAAGACGATCCGATCCGCCACTTCGCGTGCGAATCCCATTTCGTGGGTGACACACAGCATGGTGATACCGCCGCGAGCCAGTTCTTTCATCACATCTAGTACCTCCTTGACCATCTCCGGGTCAAGGGCGGATGTCGGCTCGTCAAAGAGCATGATGCGTGGTTCCATGGCCAGTGCGCGGGCAATAGCGACGCGCTGTTGCTGGCCACCAGAGAGTTGGCCGGGGTATTTCTGTGCCTGTTCAACAATACCTACCCGCTCTAACAGTTCTTGCGCTTTGGCCTCACTCTCTTTGCGCGTCTTTTTGCGTACCCAGATCGGCGCAAGGGTGATATTCTGCATCACTGTGAGGTGTGGGAAGAGGTTGAACTGCTGAAAGACCATCCCCGTCTCACGGCGGATGGCATCAATGTTGCGGATGTCGTTGGTCATCTCGATACCATCAACAATGATCGTGCCTTGTTGATGTTCTTCTAGGCGGTTGATGGTGCGGATGAAGGTACTCTTGCCGCTCCCCGAAGGGCCACAGATGACCACTACTTCACCCCTGCGCACCCGGATCGTTACATTCTGTAGGGCGTGGAACTCGCCATACCACTTATTCACACCCTCACAGATGATGATCGGTTCTGAATTGGTTTGTTCAGCCATAGGTATTCCTGCCTGACATCTTCTTAACGATACCCAACACTCATCTTCTCCTCGATCTTCTTGCTCGTGCGTGACATAGTAAAGCTGAAGATCCAGTAGATGAGGGCGACTACCAAGAGGGTTTCGCGCCATACGCCGCCGGTGAAATCCTTCCATTCGGGCTGCGAATAGATCGTGCGCGCAATACCGAGGAGATCGATCAGCCCGACGATGACCACCAGCGATGTGTCCTTGAAGAGGGCGATAAATTGGCCCACGAGCACCGGAATGACCGCCCGTAACGCCTGGGGCAGGGTGATCAAGAGTGTGGTCTGAACGGTATTGAGACCCAACGCCCGTGCCGCTTCGGTCTGGCCACGTGGGAGTGATTGCAACCCACCACGCACATTTTCGGCCAGGTACGCGGCACTAAAGAGGGTTACGGCCACCATTGCCCGCAGCACCGAGTCGATTCGCACCTGATCGGGCAGGAAGAGTGGCAACATCAGTTGTGCCATGAAGAGTACCGTGACCAGTGGAACGCCACGCACAAGTTCGATATAGGCGACGCAGAAGCCCTTGACGATGGGCAGGTTGCTGCGCCGACCGAGTGCGAGCAGTACGCCGAGCGGGAATGAGAGGATAATGCCGCTACTGGCGAGAATGATGGTCAGGAGCAGCCCACCCCAGAGGTTGGTCTCCACAATGGGCAACCCCACCCCACCCCGGATGATCATGATCCCTACCGGGTAGAGCAGCGCCCAGCCGATCAGCAACGGGATACGCAACCGTTCTGCAAACTGGTTGCCTAGCCACCAGCCGAGGGCAACAATGGCCGCACTGCCGAGCAGGAAGATGGGGGGCGTGATGGATGGATTGAGGCCATCATTGGGGAAGGTGAAGGAGAGTAGCCCCAGCACGGAGAGGATGAGCCCGAAGCCCGTCGCGAGGTTGCGCACGATCCCCTTCCAGGTTCCGCCACTCAGACCGACTAAGAGGGCGATCATGGCTACGACGAGTTCGATGCGCCATACCTGATCGGCAGGGTAACGCCCCACAAAGAGCAGCCGCAGATTGGTCAGAACCGCAACCCAGCCCTGGGTGGTCAGCAGCCAACCCAAGAAGGTTCTGAGTAACTGAGCAAGGCCAACAACGATGACCAGTGAGATGATCGTGTTGTACCAGGTATTGAAGAGATTCTGGCGTACCCAATCCCACACTACTAGTGCAGGGCTTGGCGGACGTACACGAGCGGAATCAGTTGTCATACAATCACTCCCCTCTCTCTAGCGTTCTACTAACTGAATCCGCTTGTTGTACCAGTTCATCAGCAACGACGTGACGAGGCTCACACTCAGGTAGCTCAACATCACGATCAGCATCACCGGCACAGTCTGTCCAGTCTGGTTCAGTGTTGTTCCCGCCACCGAGAAGAGATCGGGAAAGCCAATGGCTACGGCCAAGCTACTATTCTTGGCCAGATTGAGGTATTGGCTCGTCATTGGCGGCACCATAATGCGCAGGGCTTGGGGGAAGATAACCAAGCGCAGCGTCTGGCTCGGTGTGAGGCCAAGGGCACGGGCAGCTTCACGCTGGCCCTTATTGACGGCTTGGATACCACTACGCACGATCTCACCAATAAAGACGGCGGTATAGATCACCAGGCCCATGATGAGTGCGGCAAAGTTGGTCGTGAGCGTGACCCCACCATCAAAATTGAAGCGTTGCAACGTGGGAACATCGAGCATCAGCGGCCAATCGCCGACGGTGAAGCGGGTTATCACGAAGCCTAGCAGGGCAACAGCCATCGTCAAGAGGATCGCCCATGGCAACGCGACACCGGGGCGGTCACGGCGCACGAACTGGATGCGGCGCACGACATAGAGGATCACCCCCGCCAGCAGCGCCACACCGAGCCAGATCTGCCAAGCTGCCAGACTTGCACCTGCGCTCACCCATGTCAGGGTAACGCCACGGTTATGCAGGTAGAGGAGGCCACCAACACTGATCGAATCCTGAATACGTGGGAGAGCCTGGCTCATAATCAGCCAGAAGAAGAGCTGGAGGAGCAAGGGAATGTTACGCACAATCTCCACATAGCCGGTGGCGACACTACGCAACAACCAGTTACTCGAAAGCCGACTGACACCGATAATGACGCCCAGAATGGTGGCGAAGAAGACACCGATAATCGTGACCCGTACCGTATTGAGTACCCCAACGATGAAGGCATAGCCATACGTTTTGCCGGGATCATAGGGGATGGGGCTCTCACTAATCGGGAAACCGGCTGGTTGCGAGAGGAAGGAATAGTTGGGCAGCAGATTACTGCGCCGCAAGCCAGCCATCATATTGCTATAGAGGAACCAGATGAATGCCACCACCGCGATCAGGAAGAGAACCTGGAGCAACACCGCAATGATGCGCGTATCACGGTAGAAGGGAATACGAGTCTGCTGCTGCGATGGGGAGGCAACGCTCATAGAGGTACCATTTCAGATTGCAGATCGGTGATTGTGTCCGACCTCCGATGAGGATGTGGGAGTATACGGCATGTGTAGGGGCGCGTTGTGACGCGCCCCATACAGAGTTGCTATCTCTAGCGGAAGGGTGGCGAGTAGAGCAACCCACCCTCGGTGTAGAGGCTATTGAGACCACGGGGCAGATCGAAGGGGGTCTCCGGGCCGAGGTTGCGGTTGTAGATCTCCTCGTAGTTGCCGACATGCTTGATCACACGGGCGGCAAAATCGTTGGGCAGACCAATCCCGGCACCCAGTTCGCCCTCGATACCGAGGAAGCGGCGGATGTTGGGGTCTTCGCTGGCGGCAAAGTCACCGATGTTCTCCGAGGTGATTCCGAATTCCTCTGCATCAAAGGTGGCATAGACGATCCAGTTGACCGCATCGGCCCACTGGGCATCACCCTGAAGCACGGCCGGAGCCAGTGGCTCCTTGGACATGGTGACATCAAGGATCATGTGATCATCCGGGTTGGTCGCCTTGGTCTGGTAGCTGACCAAGCCCGACTTATCGGTGGTGAAGCCATCACACTGGCCGCTATCGTATGCCTGGAAGGTAGGATCGGCTTCCTGGAAGATGACCGCCTCGAAGTTGATGTTGCGAGCGCGGAACTGGTCGGCCAGGTTCAACTCGGTGGTGGTTCCACTCTGCACACAGATGCGTGCCCCCTCCATGTCCTCTAGCGTCTCGATGCCGCTATCCTTGCGAACCATCATGCCCTGGCCATCGTAGAAGGTGACGGGGGCAAAGTCGAGGCTCACCGAGCCATCACGGCTGAGGGTTTGGGTGGTGTTGCGCGAGAGGACATCAACCTCGCCGCTCTGGAGAGCGGTAAATCGCTCCTGCGCATTCAGTGGGCGGTACTCAACCTTGGTCGGGTCATCGAAGAGTGCGGCCGCAATGGCGCGGCAGAACTCAACATCGAAGCCACTGAAGTTGCCGCTGCTATCCACGTTGCCGAAACCGGGCAGCACACCGTTCACGCCACAGATCAGGTTGCCACGCGAAATGATCGTCTGGATGCGCCCACCAGGGCTGGGTTGTGCCGCCGGTGAAGCCGGTGGGACTTCGGTGGCCGGGGCTGCGGTATCCGCGACTGCCGCAGGGGCGCTCTCCGCCGGGGCAGGAGTGACAGCCGCCTGGGACTGTTGTGACCCACATGCGGTGAGTGCCAATCCCAAGGCTGCGGTGGCTAATGCGGGAAGAACCTTCAGTCTCATCTACACGCTCCTTCTACAGTATGGTGTTACGCGACACACGGAACTAACCGAACCCTATCGGTATTGGCGTATCGCAACGAACCCTAAGGGTAGCCCAATTAGCCGTTAACGGCTAATCTGACGCAGCACACAAGACACACTACACGTATGGGAATACACACAGACTCGGTGTCAAGAGGTTCTCTGCCCGTTTTGCACGCTGATGAGTTCATCTGCAAGGGCAACGCTACACTGCGTCATATTCATTCGACAGGGATTATACGGAATTGTACCACAATCTTGGATGGGGCGCAATTGGAAAACCGCTACGCATGTGCTACAATGGCGAGCCGATGCCTGCTAGGAGGAGTCGCCTTACCGTTATGTACCTCAAACGTCTCGATATTTTGGGCTTCAAGACCTTTGCGACCCGTACCAGTATTGCGTTTCAGCCCGGCATTACCGCTATTGTGGGGCCGAATGGATCGGGGAAGAGCAACATTGCCGATGCCGTGCGCTGGGTTCTGGGGGAGCAGAGTCTCTCGGTGTTGCGCTGCAAGCGTTCTGATGAACTGATCTTCGCGGGTGGGGGACGGCGGGCAGCGGCTGGGTTGGCCGAGGTCTCGCTGACGATTGATAATAGCGACCGCCTGCTCCCACTCGATTTTGATGAGGTGACGATTACGCGGCGTACTACCCGTGCGGGCGAGAATGAGTATTTCATCAACCGCAACCGCGTGCGCTTGCGCGATCTTCAGGCGGCTACCGAGCCGCTAGGCGGTTCCTACACGATCATCAATCAGGGGTTGGTTGATGCAGCACTGACCCTACGCCCCGAAGAGCGCCGTCGCCTGTTTGAAGATGCGGCCGAGATTGGGGGCTTCGATCTGCGCCGTGCTGAGGCGCTGCGCCGCTTGCGCGAGACGGATGCTAATCTGCAACGGGTAGGCGATCTCCTAGAGGAGTTGGAGCCGCGCTTGCGGTCGCTCAAGCGTCAAGCTGGGCAGGCGCGCCAGTACCGCGAGTTGCAGTCCGAGTTGCGGGCGCTTCTGGATCGCCACTTTGCCAGCCAGTGGGCGCATGCGTGTGCCGAAACGGCGCATACCCGTGCTGAGGTGGTGCGCCACGAAGCTCTGCTCGCCCAGGCTCGATCTGCGCAGGCTGCGGCCAGCCATGATGTGCGTATGGTGCGTGAGAACCTGCGCGAGCGGCGCGAGGCGCTCGGTATGTTGCACCAGCGTAGTAGTGACCTGCATCGCCGCGCTGAATCGCTCCAGCGCACGTTGGCGGTGGATGGCGAGCGCCTGAGTGCCTTGAACCGCCGCGCTGAGGATCTCGAGCGTCGCCAACAGGAATTGGCCACGCTCTACAATGAGGATTCTGCACACTACTCGCAGATGCTCGCGGAGGTGCAACAGGCCGAGGTGGCGCTAGAGGCTCAGCGTCAGGCGCTGCGCCATGCCGAGCGGGAGTTGGCCGCTGCTGACCATAGACGCCAGACGTTGGCGCGTGAGTTGCGCACTGCCCAAGAAGCGGCGCTCCAGGCGGCGGCTAGGGTGGCTGAGGTGGCCAGCAGGACGGAGCAGGTTCATGCCCAGATGGTACGGCTCCAGCACGACCGTAGCGAGTTGGTGCGGTTGGCTACGCAGGCTGAAGCGCAGGTAGCGCAGGCGCAACAGCACCTCGCTCATGCCCAGGTTGAACTGGATCGTGCTGAAGCGAATCTCCATACTGCGGTGGAAGGCGAACAACACGCCCGTAATGCCC
>RRYU01008890.1_pt1 | contig 10275 bp, 4 predicted proteins | sample 2162651 | NCBI WGS metagenome assembly RRYU01 (sample SAMN10267283, study PRJNA491782) | microbial mat metagenome | isolation source: biomat in the production well | place: Japan: Minami-Kanto gas field, natural gas well KTG3 | collected 2017-06 | reverse complement strand
CGCATCTGCAAGGACCACACGCTTAGGATTGTGTTTTGCCCTTGTCTTGATCTGTCTTAATAATGGGTTCCCAAGATTTAATCTTTTGCGCAATTCTTCAACATAAGCATCCCAGTCGACAATTGGTTTACGTGCCACCTTGGTTTCCATAGCTGCTTTTGCTACTGCTGGTGCCAATCGTTCGATCAGCCTTGGATCAGTTGGCTTAGGAATAATGTATTCACGTCCAATAAGCAAATTATTAATATTGAAAGCAATATTCACTTCTTCAGGTACAGGTTCCTTTGCTAGCTGGGCCAGGGCATGTGATGCGGCAAGTTTCATTTCGTCGTTGATCTCTTTGGCTCTCACATCCAGTGCTCCCCGGAAAATAAATGGAAAACCCAAAACATTATTGATCTGATTGGGGAAATCCGAGCGTCCTGTTGCCATAATAATATCATCTCTTGTGGACATGGCTTCTTCATAATGAATTTCAGGAGTTGGGTTCGCCAATGCAAATACTATCGGGTTTTCTGCCATTGTGAGTAACATTTCCTTTTTTACCACGCCACCTATTGACAGCCCAAGAAACATATCAGCGCCTTTCATTGCCTGAGCAAGCGTCATATCAGGCACATCACGCACAAATTGTTTTTTTATAGGGTTAAGATCGGTGCGGTTCTTATTGAGTACTCCCTTGCTATCAAACATGAGAATATTCTCTGGTTTGGCTCCCAACTTCACATACAATCTGGTACATGAAATGGCTGAAGCCCCCGCCCCGTTTACAACGATGCGAATGTCTTCAATCTTCTTTTCGTTAATTTCCAGTGCATTGAGCAGGCCTGCTGAGGTAATTATGGCCGTTCCATGTTGGTCATCGTGCATGACGGGGATATCCAGCTCAGCCTTCAGCCTATCCTCGATACCAAAGCATTCAGGGGCTTTGATATCTTCAAGATTAATTCCTCCAAAGGTTGGTGAAATAGCCTTTACAATCTCCACAAACCGATCCGGATCTCTCTCATTAATTTCGATATCAAATACATCTATATCTGCGAATACTTTGAACAGCAAGCCCTTACCTTCCATAACAGGCTTCCCTGCTTCAGGACCTATGTCACCAAGGCCCAATACAGCTGTACCATCTGAGATCACTGCGACCAGGTTACCTTTCATGGTGTACTTATACACATCATCAATATTTTTATGAATTGCCAGGCAGGGGTCTGCCACCCCAGGGGTGTAGGCGAGTGAAAGATCACGCTGAGTTGCATAAGGTTTGGTTGGAACAACCTCAAGCTTACCCGGGCGGCCCAATTCATGATAATTAAACGCGTCTTTAATAAATAATTTGTCCATTTAGTTTGGTATTAAAATTTTAATCAAAGTTACAGAAAATGAGGGCTTCTTAGTGACATTTGATTGATATAAATGCAATTTAAAACCATTCTAATTTATTTCATCATTAGAAAAAATAAAGTACTGTTGATGATAAAATCGCAATAGAATAGTTTGATTGACAATCATTAATAAAACTGGCTTGTGAAGCTGCCAATCCAAACCCTAAGGTGAACCGTTAATTTTTTTCTGCTAATAAGCTCAACTCTATTGGATTCCAAACAAAAAGCCAAACAGAATCAATTAATTTTCTTAGGTTTGTACCTTTAATTTTCCTTTATTGTTTATTAATGCATGATCTAATTATGAAGAAATTATTTTTAATCCTAATTCCTATGAGCTTATTGGTAGCAAGTTGTGAAACTCTTGAGGAACCTGAGAATCCACTATTCTCTGAGTTTGATACTCCATTTGGTGTTCCGCCTTTTGACCTGATTGAAGATGACCATTATCTTCCGGCCTATGAGGAGGCTATCCGTGAGCATAAAGCTGATATTGAAACCATCATCAGCAATCCGGAACCTCCCACCTTTGAAAATACCATAGTTGCCTATGACAGGTCTGGTGAGATGCTAAGCCGTGTAAGCCCCATCTTCTTCGGCATACGCGGTGCAAATACCAATCCCCGGTTACAGGAAATTGCCAGGGAGGTTACGCCAATGTTATCAGCCCATTCAAATGAGATTCGATTCAATCAGGATCTGTTCGAAAGAATTAAGGCTGTGTATGATCAACGCAATGACCTTAATCTGGACCCGGAACAAATGAGAGTGGTAGAGAAAATCTATGATGATTTTGCCCGCAATGGTGCTGCCCTGCCTGAGGAACAGCGCGAGGAGCTTAAAACCTTGAATGAGAGAATATCAATGGTTTCCTTGCAGTTAAATGAGAATCTTTTAGCAGAAAACAATGGCTTCCAACTGGTTATCGAGGATGAAGCTGACCTTGTAGGTTTACCGGCAAATGTAATTTCATCTGCTGCAGAAGAAGCGGCAAAAGCCGATCAGGAAGGCAAGTGGATTTTCACTTTGGCCAAACCTAGCTGGATACCTTTCCTGCAGTTTTCCGAACGTCGCGATCTAAGAGAAAAACTATACAAGGCTTATATAAACAGAGGTGATAATGACAATGAGCATGACAACAAAGCATTATTCCTGGAATTGATGGATCTGCGGCAAAAGATGTCAGAAATGCTTGGTTTTGCAAACTATGCTGAATATTTCACCTCCATACAAATGGCAGAAAACCCACAGAATGTTTATGATTTTTTATACCAGATATGGGAACCTGCATTGCAACGTGCCAAGGATGAAAGGGATATGATGCAGTCGATCATTGATCGTGAAAGCGGAGGATTTGAATTGGAATCATGGGATTGGTGGTATTATGCGGAGGTCATTCGTGCCGAAAATTATGACCTGGATGAAGATGAGCTTAAACCCTATTTTTCACTTGATAATGTACGCCATGGTAGCTTCACGCTTGCTAATAAGCTCTTTGGGCTTAGCTTTGAGAAACGTGCTGAAATTCCTGTTTACCATGAAGAGGTTGAAGCATTTGAAGTTTTCGATCGCGATGGCAGTCACTTGGCAATACTTTATGTTGATCCGCACCCTCGACCAGGCAAACGCGGTGGTGCCTGGTGTGGCACATACCGAAGCGGATCCTATGATGAAGATGGCAATAAGATTGCTCCCATTGTTACCATGGTAATGAATTTTACACGTCCTGTTGGTGATAAACCGGCATTATTGACCTGGGATGAAACACTTACCTATTTTCATGAATTTGGCCATGCACTTCATAATTTCTTTGCCGACGGCCATTATAACCGTACAAGCAGAAGTGTGCCTCGCGATTTTGTTGAACTGCCGTCTCAGATTCTCGAAAATTGGGTTCCTGAGCCAGAATTGTTGAAAGAGTTTGCATTCCACTATGAAACCTCTGAACTAATTCCGGATGAGTTGATCCAGAAGATCCACAATGCTCAAAATTTCAACCAGGGATTTGCCAATACCGAATACCTGGCAGCTGCAATACTGGACATGGACTGGCATACAACTCCAATATCAGCAAATACCGATGTGAATGAGCTTGAAAATGCAACACTTGAGCGTATTGGGTTGATCAATCAGATTGTGCCCAGGTATCGCACAACCAATTTTGGACATATATTTGGTTCAGGGTATGCAGCCGGATACTATGTATATCGTTGGGCCGGAGTTCTTGATGCAGATGCATTTTATGCTTTTAAAGAATCTGGTGATTTGTTCAATCAGGAACTGGCAGAGAAATTCCGCAAATTCATCCTGGCAGGAAACGCTCATTGGGAAGGCATGGAAGCTTATGTGAATTTCCGCGGACATGAACCGGATATTGAGCCCTTCCTGATCCAAAGCGGATTGAAATAAGATCCCATTACTTCTTTAATTAAAAAAGGCCATCAAAAAACAATGGCCTTTTTTATTTATTGAAGAATCTTAGTTTAAGATGCGCTGTTATGGTATAGCTCTATCACTTTCAATATCACCTGAGTGGCTTTTTCCATGCTATCCAAAGGTACATATTCATACTTACCATGGAAATTATGCCCACCGGCAAAAATATTCGGACATGGCAAACCCATATAAGACAACTTTGATCCATCAGTACCGCCTCTTATAGGCTTGATGATTGGTTTGATTCCCAAGTCAAGCATGGCTCGCTCAACAATTTCAACAATATGATAAACAGGTTCAACACGCTCTCGCATATTGAAATATTGGTCCGTCAACTCCAGAGTTATTGTTCCCGATCCATATTTTATATTCATAAAATCAACGATATCGCGTAGAAGTTTTTTCTTGTCCAAAAACTTCTGATGGTCATGATCTCTAACAATGTATTGCAATTCGGCTTGTTCAACAACTGCTTCAAACTTGGTAATATGGAAAAATCCCTCGTAACCTTCAGTATGTTCAGGTCTTTCAAAAACAGGAAGCATATCATTTAGTTCGCTTGCAATGATGATGGCATTCTTCATTTTACCTTTTGCAGTGCCTGGGTGTATATTACGTCCTTGAACATTTATTTTAGCAAATGCGGCATTGAAATTTTCATATTCCAACTCACCAACCTGTCCCCCGTCAAGGGTATAGGCATACTGAGCTCCAAATTTATCCACATCAAAATGATCAACCCCTTTCCCAATTTCTTCATCCGGGGTAAACCCAATCTTTATGGTTCCATGCTTGATTTCAGGATGCTCCACAAGATATTCCATGGCAACCATGATTTCCGCTATTCCTGCCTTATCGTCAGCACTTAACAAGGTGGTACCATCCGTAGTGATGAGGGTTTGACCTACATAATGTTCCAACTCAGGAAATTCACTCACTCTCAAGTACATACCCTGATCTTTATTCAACAAAATATCACCACCGGAATAATTCTCAATCACCCGGGGTTTAATATCACTCGCAGCCATATCAGGACTGCTGTCCACATGGGCCAGAAAGCCAATTGCAGGAATATTTTTATCCGTATTCGCCTCTAAAGTAGCCATGACATACCCATGTTCATCCACATGCGCATCTTTGAGTCCCAGGCTATGCAATTCGTCAACGAGCAAACGTAATAAATCAAATTGCTTCTTTGTGCTGGGAAATGTTGAAGAATTAGGATCACTTTGGGTATCAATTCGCACATAGCGAAGAAATCTGTCCAGGAGTTTTTCTTTAAACATAATTGTATTGCTTAATTAGGTTATAGATACATGAAATATTTGGCAAAGAAATGTAATTGAAATTATTGTAAATGTATTCATTGTTCTTCATAGATCACAGTAGTAATCACTTTCCCCACCATACGCAGCGTCTCTATGTCAATATGATCCATATTATCTTTCATGGTATGCCAATATTCGAAAAAGCTTCCATTCGAACTTCCTGTATCAATATGTATGATATTAATCATCGGAATGCCTGCATATCTGTTGACAGGGACATGATCATCATTGATCGGCGGTCCGGGGCTGTTGGAGAAAGCATGACTATAGCCTAGTCTTGAAGCAGTCTGCCAAACCTTATCCAGTACCCAGGGAGCATATTGCTGTGAATAATACTCTCTGGGGAAAAATGCGTCGGCTGCACCTACCATATCCAACAGAATTCCATATCTCGCGCGATAGGAGGGCCGGTGTTGATTACGTGCCCAATATTGTGAGCCCAGTGCCCAAAAATCTTCGTCTCTGAAGGTACGTTGCTCATTATGAGGGCCATAATCCTCCAGGTCGAAAAGAATGATATCTATACCCAGCTTGGGATCGACCGGATTATTATTTAATAACCTGGCGAGCTCCAGAAGAACACCCACACCGCTGCCTCCATCATTTGCACCATCAATAGGCGTCCGATGAAAAGCCGGATCCGGGTCATGATCGGCATAAGGGCGGGTATCCCAATGTGCAGCAAGTAACACCCGCTTTTCAGCTCCAGGATTGAAACTGGCTATAATGTTATGTCCGTCCATGCCAGCTTTTGTATAAAGTCTTACACGAAATGATTGCACGATCACAGTATCAGCAAAACCATTGAGCTTTTCAACTAACCATGAAGCAGCTAATGCATGAGCATCAGTACCGGGAACTCGGGGCCCGAAAGATACTTGCTTTGCAACATAGGAATAAGCAGTATCGGCATTAAAAATAGGTGTGGCAGTAACCTGCGTTCTTGTAATTCGCTTATCTGCAGCCGTTTGCTCAGTGCCAGTGTTACAATTAATAAGCAGCAAGGGTAATATCAGGTAAATTAGCGTTTTGTGCATTAAAATTCGAATTGGTGCTAAATTCCGTACAAATTTATACATTTTATGGGCGCATAAGATATAGACATTTTAAACATTAACGATGTATCCGCAAAAACCTCCTCTATGATTATTTAACGCACTCATTAGACATTGCCGTATTAAATTATTTCTATTTTTGTGGCATCAACACAAATTTATTTATATGAAAAATTTACCCTCAAACAGGCTGTTCAGCTTGTTAATTCTGATTTTTTGTGCTTTATCTATGCAGGCACAGCTTCTAACAAATATACATGCACTCGAAAAATTTGCCCAGGACAAAGAACAGGAATTCATACTTCAACAACAACGAGTTGTAGAATATGCCAGTCAAAACAACATCACAATTTGGCAGGAATTCGAAGATGGAACAGTTATTCAGCTTATGGATGTGGTAGATGGCAAACCTTTTTTTAACATCACACATAATGTAGGAGCTGCAATTACAACCAGAGCCTATGAATTGTGGGAAGGGGGCAGTACCGGACTTGAGATCACAGCAGAAGGATATAATCAATTAGGTGAATGGGATGGTGGTGCCACACGTGTGAGCCATCAGGAGTTTACTGATCAGGGAGCTTCAAGGGTAACCCAATCAGATAATGCTTCTCAGCTTTCAGCTCATGCCACACATGTTGCCGGAACTTTGGTTGCAGCTGGTGTTAACTCAGGAGCTAAAGGAATGGCCTACAAAGGCTTGTTGAAGGCCTACGATTGGAACAATGCTGAATCTGAAATGGCTAATGCTGCTGCACAAGGCCTCGAGATATCAAACCATTCCTACGGCTGGATCACAGGATGGCATAATAATAACGGTAACTGGACTTGGTACGGTGACAATAACATTTCACCTGATGAGGACTGGAAATTCGGCTTTTACGGCAGCCGCTCCCGTGATTGGGATATTATCGCATATAATGCGCCTAACTATCTGATTACTAAATCAGCTGGAAATGACAGGGGACAAGGACCCAGCTATGCCGGTCAGCCCGGCTATCCTGAGAAGGATGGAGGTATTGATGGCTTTGATTGTATCGGCGACGGTGGCATTTCAAAGAATGTAATGACAGTAGGTGCTGTTCAGCAGGTTTCAAATTACACCGGTCCTTCGAGCGTAATAATGAGTAGTTTCAGTAGTTGGGGCCCAGCTGATGATGGCCGCATCAAACCAGATGTTGTTGGCAAGGGCGTTAGTGTTTATTCTTCCACTTCCAACTCCAACACCTCTTATTCCACCTACAATGGAACCAGTATGTCTTCTCCAAATGTGGCAGGCACCATGGCGTTACTACAATATCATTACCAGCAAACACATGACAACGTCCCCATGCGATCATCTACATTAAAAGCACTGGTTATACATACTGCAGACGAAGCAGGACCGCATATTGGTCCCGATTATATGTTCGGCTGGGGATTGGTCAATGCTGAAAGCGCTGCCAACATGATTTCGGAGGACAATGTAATGCAGAATGTTATCGATGAAGTAGTACTGAATGATGGAGAAACATTCGAACGTGTTGTAACCGCATCGGGTAATCAACCACTAAAGGTAACCGTTGTCTGGACTGATGTGCCAGGCACCCCTCCTCCATCGGCATTAAATGCAAGGATTCCGGCCATTGTAAATGATCTGGATTTACGAATTGAAGATGAAGATGGCAATGTATATTATCCATACCAGCTCGATCCTGATAATCCAACTGCTGCAGCCACTACTGATACAAAAAACTTTGTTGACAATGTTGAGCAAGTTTTCATTGCTGAGCCCGAAGCCGCCGATTACACCATAATCGTTGATCATGATGGACCGCTCACCAATGATAGTCAGGTATTTTCTATCATTATCAGTGGAATTGATGAGCACACTGGGGTTCCCTATTGCTCCGGTGGATTACTCGATCCGGGACATGGAACAGAAGGCCACAGCACTGTACAAGAAATCAGATGGGTTCCAGCTGCTTTTGCCAGCAGTTATGATGTATATCTTGGGACTGACGGTGATGGCATCGAAACACCCACCAATATCTTAAATGGCGAAAATGTAGCTCCTAATTACATCCTTGTTGAAGGACTTCAACTCAATGAGACCTATTATGTGCAGGTTATTCCACGAAATAACCAGGGGGCCAATGACGATTGCAGTGAAATCTGGAATTTTTCGACCATGCCGGCTATAAACGAGTATCCCTATACTCTGGATATAGGTGACCTTCAAGTGCCGAATCTACCGGAATATTGGCAGCAGTTGAATGATGGCGAAGCTTCCTGGAGAAGCCTGATCATGCCCGGTTCAGGTGGCCAAAAAGTAATGGCCTGTATGAATAGCGGTTCATTTACAATCACAGAATTTAACAACTGGCTTGTTTCACAGCCACTGGAGGTGGAAGCAAGCAATGAGTATTGGATTAGTTTTTATTACAGAAACATCATACCCGGCACATCAGAAGACCTTAGTCTTTACTGGGGATACGAACCTATTGCAGAAGATCTAACGAATCCTGTAATCCAGTTGAGCGGATTTGATGATACCAATTGGATCTATGCCTCAACCTTGATGATCCCTGAAACAGATGGATTTATATATCTAGGTTGGCAAGCCCATACTCAAGCCGGTTTTGGTATGCTGATAGATGAGCTCATGATTTATGACTGGGGGCTTGTAAGTACTGCAGAACTGGGTGAAAGCTCAATAAACATTGTTAGTTCAGGTGGTGAAATTGTGATACGGGCCAGTGCAGAATTTAAGAAGGCACGCATTAGCATCATTAATACAACAGGCCAGACTGTGCACACCGAAAACATAAAAAATTCTTTCCAGTATCGTAGAAACCTGAATCTAACACCGGGCATCTATATTGTTTCTATACAGGATGATGGACATACCACCAATCAGAAAGTTTTTGTGAAATAATTTAATGGTGCTTTTCGAAACTTATCAAAAGCTTCGTGGTAACTACTGCGAGGCTTTTGTTTTTAGAACCAGCTGAACTGTAGTGCGACTGCGTTGTTCCAAAAGTACAGGCTTGTTGAGGGACATGCGCTTAAGATCAGCCTCTGTATAATGCCTAATCGTCAGCAATTGCAATCCTGTGTTGAATCTTAAAGCATAGCCATGATGCAACTCTTCAAACAATCGATCTAACTGGTGCTGATTGAAGTCGGCGCAGAAAGACAAACTAATAGCAGATGTTTGAAATAGATTGACATGAATGTTTAGCTTACTCAGCACACCAAAAATATTATGTAAATTGGTCTCGGTCATAAACGAAAAGTCATGTGGGCTGATGCTTACTAACATCTGATTGTCTTTGACAATGAAAGAAGGCACACTCGTATCAAATTCAGCAAGATGTGAGATCAGACTGGCCTTGGCCTTCGGATTGGCAAAAGATTGCACTTTAAGCGGAATACGTTTGTTCTGAAGAGGTTTGATCGTTTTAGGATGGATGACAGTTGCACCATAATAGGCCAATTCAATGGCTTCGGCATATGAAATGTGTTCCAGCTTGATGGTTTCATCAAATCGTTTGGGATCGGCATTGAGCAAGCCCTCCACATCCTTCCAGATGACAACCTCATCAGCCTGAAGGCAATAGGCAAATATGGCTGCAGTATAATCTGATCCTTCCCGGCCCAATGAAGTACCAACTTTTTCATTGCTTGCAGAAATAAAGCCTTGGGTCATTGTAAGGCTGCTATTTTTCAGGTTCAGGCCCCGTATACGATCACAACTTGAAGTCCAGTCAACATTGGCTGAACGATGATGATTGTCTGTAATAACATAATCCCTGGCATCAATTAATACATGATCAATGCCTGATTTGGACAAGTAAGCGCTTACAATTGCCGTTGAAAGCAATTCTCCGAAGCAAACTGTTTGATCATAATGAAAGTCATAATCCTCATTGCAGCCATCATGCATGGCCATATGCAGCTGTTCAAAGAGATTATTAATTCTTGAATTTATCTGCTTATCGTCATCTGTAAAAAGCTCTTTACTGATTTGAAAATGAAATGATCTAAACTCTTCAAAAAGTAAATGATAGGTATCTGTGTTACGGTTTC
>RRYU01016815.1_pt1 | contig 10291 bp, 10 predicted proteins | sample 2162651 | NCBI WGS metagenome assembly RRYU01 (sample SAMN10267283, study PRJNA491782) | microbial mat metagenome | isolation source: biomat in the production well | place: Japan: Minami-Kanto gas field, natural gas well KTG3 | collected 2017-06 | reverse complement strand
ACCCCCAAGGACGGCCCCAGCGCCGGTATCACCATGGCCTCCGCCCTGCTGTCCCTGGCCCTGGACAAGCCGGTTCGGCACATTGCCATGACCGGCGAGCTGACCCTCACCGGCGAGGTATTCCCCATCGGCGGCGTACGCGAGAAACTTATCGCCGCTCGGCGAGCCGGCATCAAGGAGATTCTGCTGCCGGAAGACAATCGGGGTGAATACGGGGAAGTGCCGGAACACGTATGCAAGGGTCTGCACATCCACTTCGTCAAGCGTTTCGAGGACGTGGTGCCACTGTTGTTCAAATAGGTCCCAGGCGGATTACGCCGGGGTTCTACTGCTGGATTTGATTTCGCTCAAAGCCGGACCAGCCAACTCAGTTACACTGCACCTGATTCCAGATTACAGACAAGCACATCATGAGCCCAACCATCCCCCTTGGCCCCACCCCGGCGAAACAGGCCGGTAAGGGCATGACACCCTTTGCACTTGGCTTCCGGCCCTTTTTTCTGGTTGCGGGTATTGCTGCCGTGGGCCTGATAGGCCTGTGGCTGTCAATGTGGGTCGGTTACCCGGGACCGACCAGCTATTACGGCATGATCGGCTGGCACAGTCACGAGATGCTGTTCGGCTATGCATTGGCTGTGATCGCCGGCTTCCTGCTTACCGCCGTGCGCAACTGGACCGGCATTGACACACCTACCGGAGCGCCCCTGGCCGTGCTGGCCCTGTTGTGGCTGGGCGGCCGCCTGGTCCCCTTTCTCCACCCGGCACTGCCCGAATTTCTCCCGGCCCTGATCGACTTGCTGTTCGTGCCCGCCCTGATGCTGGCCCTGGCCAGGCCCCTATGGCGCGGGGCCAACAAGATCAACCGGGTATTCCTGCCCATACTGGCCCTGGCCGCCCTGGCCAACGGGCTGATCCATGCCCAAGCCCTGGGATACGCCGCCACGGCGGGTACGGGCACCACACTGATGTTGAACACGATTTTCCTGATCATCGCCTTGGTGGCGGGCCGGGTGTTGCCCTTCTTCACCGAGAAAGCGGTGCAAGGCTCACGCCCCAGGCACAATGCAACATTGGAGACCGTGGCATATGCAGCCCTGCTGGCCCTGCTGGCCGCTGAACTGCTATACCCTGCCCCGGCCGCCGTAGGCGCGCTGGCTGCCCTGGTGGCCATCACCCAGGCACTGCGTCTCATCGGCTGGCATCATCCAGGGGCATGGCGCATCCCCATCCTGTGGGTGCTGTTCACCGGCTTTGGTTGGTTGGTGCTGGGTTTTGCCCTGAAGGCCATGGGCGCCTTCGGTCTGTTTCCGTCCAACCTGGCGGTTCATGCCCTCACCCTGGGGGGCTTTGGCGTGCTCACCCTGGGCATGATGGCCCGGGTGGCCCTGGGCCATACCGGGCGGGACCTGAAGTCCGCCCTGGTCATCAATCTGGCCTTCGTCCTGCTCAACCTCGGTGCCGTCGCCCGGGTATTCGGCCCCCTGCTCACCTCTAATTACACATTCAGCGTACACCTGGCAGGCGGACTATGGATGCTGGCCTTCACCCTGTTTCTGATCGTTTACAGCCCCATTCTGCTGAGACCCAGGGTGGACGGCAGACCGGGGTAACTCAAGGTGAGGCCACTACAGGGCGCAGAGCATGCCCTATTTTCGCCCGGCTGCATTATGACTTCTCGCGATAGACCAGCTATTAGTCGTAATCATGCCTTGCCAGACGAGCAATACAGGATCAGACGCACCAATACGGGATTTTGGGACACGGCAGACTGGTTTCAGGGTCAATACCTGTGCGAAAAACCCATCCAGTCCGGCCTGCTGGACAGCCACCGCTATTACAGCTGGCGCAGCAGGTAGTCAGACGTCATGTCCGCCGTCGCCCCTTCCATTCAACCGCTCTATGCAAGCCAGCAAGAACTGTTGGGCACCTACCTGCCCGCGATGCGCCAGCGATTCAAGAACGAGGTAAATCGCATGACATCCGGCGGCATGGCAAAACTGCTGGCCGGCCAGACCGATGCGGCAGACCTGAGCTTTCTACTCAGCTACCTCTATGCTTTTCACTGGTTGCGACACAATGTGCACTCAGACTATCGCGAGCGGGTTCTGGCCGCCTTTCAGGCACCGGCGCGACGCTGGCTGATGGATCTGCTGTTGCAGTGTGACAGAGGTGATGCCTTTATTGCGGCTTACATCGATCACTGGCGCAAGGCGGACACCGGTGGTCCAGTCCAGCAGGGGCAGTTGCTGCAGTTACTGGCCAAACAGGGTGGCGAGACGGTCCAGTTATGTGATCGCATTCAACGGGTGTGGGACGGCCTGGGTCTGTTCAGCCGCGATTACAGAACCGCATACGGGGATATAGCGCGTCACGAGCGCGAGCGTTACAGCGACATGCTCGGTGAAGCTGACCTGGAACGGCTGGCGATACTGGACGAACTTCCGGATCCCGGTTTCGCGGGCGGCAGACCACGGTTGGCCAAGGCGGGTATCATCCCCGCCATGGGCTGCCCTCAGACCTGCCGTCACTGCATGTTCATCTGGCGGCCGCTCAAGCCAATCGAGGCCGATCCGCAACGAGTCTACAGCACGGTGGATGCCTTGACTGACAATGTGCTGTTTACCGGCGGTGACCTGACCCGGCATTTGGATGCCTTCTACGAGGGCATCCGCGCCATGCGGCATGTCAGCACTTTCGCCATCCTGCTGAATGGCGATTTCGCTAGCGACAAGGCCGAGACCGAGCGTGTCATCAAGGCCATGGCCACTGCCATCAAGGCACGTCCCCGCCACTGGCCCAAGGCCAGGGTGCTGCTGCAGATCAGCTTCGACGAGTTTCACCAGGAAGTAATCGTCGACAGGCACGGCGAGCTGAAGGAGCGCATCCCGGTCGCGAAGATCGCCAATATCGTCGAGTATGCACCGCGCTATGCGAAACAGGTCCAGCTGGCGCTGCTGCACAAACAGAACAGCCTGAACTTCTCCATGGATGTGCTGCACAAGGGTGTCTTCGCCCGGCTGGTGAACGAGCTTGGAAGCAGGGGGCACCAGGTCCAGGTGCTATCCACCGCGCCTTCGGCACGACTGAAGCGCGACCCCCGGGTGCCGGACAAGCTGGCGCCGATCCTGAAAGATGCGCGCTTCGTATTGGCAAGATATCCGGATGTGCCCATCCTGATGACCAGTTCCACGATCGACGGCTACGGCCGCGCCGAGTTGTTGGAAGAAGGCGAGACAGTCAAGGAGAAGGAGTTGCTGGCCGAGGTCCTGGCCAGGGGAGGGGAAGCGGTCGGCGAGCGCTTCGATATCGACCTGATGTTCTGGTTCAATGGCTGGGCGACCCTGTTCAATGCTGTGCACATATGCCTGGGTGACCTGTACATGGACGGGGCGGACACGATTCTTGCACGCCAAAGAAAGGACCCGTTGAGTCACGCACTGCATGTCTTCGACCAGCGTTTGCCGCAACTCTACACCGAGGTCCGCGACGATCTGAATCAACGGATCGCCAGTGCTACCGGCCCCCACCACCTATTCCACATGCTCACTGAAGACAGCAATGTGCGGCTGCATATGACTTGCAGACTCATCGAATCGCGCTGAAAGCTGGCCGGGCTCAGAACATCTTGCAGGTAATGCATGCAACTGCTGCATTTCGCGCCTTACAGGCAGACGAAAATCCGGTGCATTCTGTACAAGTTATTTGTGCTCGGCTCCTTTGTGTCCGATGGCGACTCCAGCCTTTACGGATCGAGGATTGTGTGTCTCCACACAATAGGCGAGCAAAATACTGTCGTCTCTGGCCTCATAAGCGCTTGCACAGCAATGCCTTCAGCTCCTCATCCGTCACAACCAACGGATTGGTCTGCATACTTCCGCCCCGGCAGTTGGCAATCACCTTGTGTATATGTGCCTGCTCCATGCCGAATGCGCTGAGTTGGGGAAGGCCCAGACGGAGCAGCCATTCTCGCAGCAGTGCCACCAGTGCATCGCCAGCCATTCGCGCGTCCGAGTAGCAACGTCGGGTTAATAGTTCCGCCACTTTGGCGTACTTCCCCAAGGCCGGGGAGTCGGGCTCGCGCTTCCGCAAGGCTGCCAGATTCACCGCCGTGGCCTCCGCCACCAGGGTGCCGCAGACCACTCCATGCGGGATTTAGGACAGCCGGTCAGCAGCTCCGGATCCAGGATGGCCACCTTTGCCACCAGTTGTTCGTGACGGAAGGATTTCTTGAAACCGTCCGGGCCGCGTCGGCTCAACACCGCGTTTTTAGTGGCCTCGCTGCCGGTGCCAGCAGTGGTGGGAACCGCCACCAGGGGAAAGCACGAATTTCCCCGGATCCCCGACATCCTGCAAGACATCGAAACGGCGGTTTCCCGGCTCCTGCACCGAACCTTCATGATTGAGCCGGGCTGCCTCGATGAAGGCATCTATGCACTCCGGCTTGACCCAAGTGTGAACTATGCTGACATGCATGTGTACATTCCTCCCGATTTTGCATACTAGAGATTGTACTCGACCCGGCGTCTCTCAATGAGATAATCCCGCGATGTTCAAAGACCACTTTTCCAAGCAATCACCGAATTATGCCCGCTTCCGTCCGTCCTATCCGGAGGAGTTGTTCGACTACCTGGCGCAAATCGCACCCGCCAGGGAACTTGCCTGGGATTGCGCCACGGGCACAGGCCAGGCGGCGCGCGGTCTGTACTTGCACTTCCAGCAGGTATTCGCAAGCGATGCCAGCACGGCCCAGATCGAATCCGCCGGCTGCACACCCGGCATCGAGTTTCGTTGCGCCAACGTCGAACACAGCGGCCTGCCCGAATCCTGCGTCGACCTGGTCAGCGTGGCCCAGGCCCTGCACTGGTTCGACCTGCCCGCCTTTTACGCCGAGGTCCGCCGGGTACTCAAGCCCGGCGGAGTGCTGGCGGTCTGGTGCTACCATCTGCTGAGTACCGATCCCCTCATCGATTCCCTGCTTGACCATTATTACACCCATACAGTGGGGTCCTACTGGCCGCCGGAGCGGCGCTGGATAGAAAGTGGCTACAGCGATCTGCCATTCCCCTTTGCCGAACTGCAGACCCCGCATTTCACCATGCAGGCTGACTGGACCCTGGAGCAACTGTACGGCTACTTGAGAACCTGGTCCTCCGGTGAACGCTACCATGCTGATCGGGGGTACGATCCGTTGGACATTCTGCATCCGCACCTGAGCCGGGCCTGGGGTGATACCGATCAGACACACCGCATGCACTGGCCGCTTGCCCTGCGAGTCGGCAGGTACCTGCCATGAAGCGGCGCGGACCTGTGCGCTGGCTGTCCGGACTGCTGATGCTGTCGATTCTGGCAGGTGCCCTGCGCTTCCTGGCCCTGCCCGGCATGGGACGGTTTCTGGTGGCGGATACCGGGTCCGCCGCGGCCGATGCCGCCGTGGTGTTGAGCACGGGCGTGGATTATTACCCGCGTCTGATGGAGGCCGCCGCCCTGTATCGGGAGGGCCGGGTACCCCTGGTGGTCATCAACGGCAATCGCAAGACCGAGGCCCTGCGAGAACTGGAGGCAATAGGCTATGTCCGCCCCGCCCCCTGGGACGAGAGCAGCAAACGCATACTGGAAGTACTGGGGGTACCCAGGGCCAAGGTGATTGCCGTCAGTGCCGAGGATGTATTCGACACGATCAGCGAGGCGCAAACCGTGGCCCCGGTGCTGGTGGAACGGGATCTGCACGAACTGTTGATCGTGACCAGCAGATTCCACACCCGCCGCGCCTCGCACATATGGCGCAACCGCCTGGATCAGGACTTTCATATCGAAGCGGCACCGGCGCGCGACGACCCCTTCGACAGCGACGGCTGGTGGCGTTCCGGTCGGCAGATCCGGCAGCTGATGGCGGAGTACGGGGGATGGGCCTTCTACTACTGGAGCCTGCCGTGGGATACCCCCTGATCTGCGCAGATGTGTCGTTCATAATCCAGACAGACCTAAGTGCGCGGCAACCGCTGCCACCCGCCACGGAGACCTGTCCTACTCTGGAATTCCACAAGGAAAACAGCCATTATTGAACAGTGAGAAGATCAAAAGTGTAATCTCCAAACTTCCCGGCATCCAATACACTGGCTCCCATGAACGCCGAACTACGCAAGTCACACCTGTTCAACAGCCTGAATGACAGGCAGTTGAGGCAGATCCAGGAATCCAGCCACACCCTGAACCTGCAGGATGGAGAATCCCTGTTCGAGACCGGCGATCGCGCGGAACGTTTTTTCCTGGTGCTCTCCGGGCAGATCAAGCTGTTCCGGCTGTCCGCCGAAGGCAACGAGAAAATAATCGACATCATCCAGCCGGGCAACACCTTCGCCGAGGCCCTGATGTTCCTGGAACAACCGGCCTACCCGGTCAGCGCCACCGCCCTGGGAAGAGTGCGAATCCTATCCTTGGACAACCGCCAGTTTCTGCAAGTACTGCGCGGCTCGGTGGACACCTGTTTTAGGGTCATGGGCACCATGAGCCAGCGTCTGCGCGGTCTGATCAAGGAGATCGACGACCTGACCCTGCAGAGCGCGACCTGCCGCATCTGCTCCATGCTGCTCAGACACATGCACAGGGAGGGCCGGGAGGAATTCACCCTGCATGCCCCCAAGGGCGTGCTCGCCTCACGCCTTTCGGTGAAGCCGGAGACCTTTTCCCGCATCCTGCACAATCTGTCCGACCAGCAGGTGATCTCGGTGCGGGGCAACCGGGTAAAGGTACTGAACCCAGCGGAACTGCGGGAACTGGCCCACGTGGAATCACTGATCGGCCTGGAAGGTCCGGCACAAAACCCCCGCCCCCTGGCCGGAGCAAGCAACATCTCGTAGGTTGAATCACCCACTCACGGTTTGGTCGAATTGGCAGTCAGGCTCGGGTTGGCCGGGTGGGTCGAGCAGCGGCTCTGCATCCCCTTCCCATGCGGGAGGCCGCTTACCGAGACGCCATCTGTCAAGATCGCGATAAGCACGCATATCGGCGCCACACTTGGGACAGGCGAGCAGCGCCGACTCGTGAATGCGCACCCCTGTCAGGCGAACCAGCGAAGCACCCGTTGCCGAAACCGCTCGTGCACCGATTGAACATCCGCGTCGGTGAGCACCGCCTCGCGCAAAGGTACTGTCTGATCGTCCCCCTGCAGCGGCTCGAATACGCCGTCGATGACACAACAGTGGACATACAGATGCTCATTGGAACTATGGTTTCGCTTCCTCTGCTGCCTGTGCCAGCCCTCGCTGTACGGACTCCAACCCAGAATAGCCAGGCATAACACTGAAGCCACGATCCAGAAACATACGGGCCTTCTCCCTATTGCCCCGCTGTAACTCCGTCTGCGCCAACACCGTATAGCGCGCGGCGATGTCGATCATCCCCTGGCGCGCCACAGCGTTTTCCGGGTCCAGGTGCAGGGCCCGGAGAAATAACGCATGAGCGTTATTGCCCGCCGGCGTGGTCAGGCGGTCGTGTTGCAAGTGCTGCCGCCCTTGGTGCAGTAGTTGCCGAAGCGGTGGTTCGTTCGATGCTTCATCATCTTTCCAGATAAACACCGGTGGCGCGGCAATGCCATTTTCCGCTTCACCTCTATCGCGCCCGAACAGGGTTTCCCGGTTCAGAAGGATGGATACAAGGATCAAAACCACCGACACAATAAAGGCGATACTCGTCGAGTATTTCCGGGCATGTTGCTCAGAGCGCGCTCCTGAGGATACGCCACGTTTCTTAGTTCTAAATGGCGGCTTGCGGACCGGCTTGGGGGCAGCTTTTTTCCCGCTCGTGGTCTTTTTTCTGACCACTCGTTTTTTTGCGGCTTTCTTTCGCGGTGGCCGCCCTGTTTCGACCACCAGGGTTTGGGTTTGGATCTGGCCTGGCCCGGTGGCTGCACCCGGCGATGCTTCGACCGGGAATTCCCGATCGAGAAAAGCGATCAAGGCACTGCAATCGGCAAACCGCTGATCCGGTTTCTTGGCCGCCATGCGCGCAATGAGTGCATTGTACCGGGCGACGTAACCATCGAGCGCAGGCAAGGCCTGCTTGTGATGCATCAGTATGGTTTCGATGGGTGTTTTACCTTCGAACGGCCGGCGCCCCGCCAACATCTCGAAAAGTACGATGCCAAGACTGTAGATATCGGCCCTGGCATTCACCACGCCGCCCTTGCTCTGTTCCGGGCTGAGATAATAAGGGCTCCCAATGGCCGTACCGTCCTGGGTTAAGCGGTTGTCGGCCTGTAGCGACTTGGCGATGCCAAAATCTGTCAGCAGCGGCGTGCCATCCTGCCGGAAGAGGACGTTGCCCGGTTTAATATCCCTGTGCACGATGCCGTGTTCATGGACGAACTGCAGACAGGCGGCCAACTGCCGGGTGAGGTCAATTGCCAGCTTGGGTGGCAGGCCTTGCCGAATGCGGGCCTCCAGGTCACCACCGTCGACGTACTCCATGGAAATAAAATGGATGTCGTCGAGGATGCCGATATCGTAAATCGTGACGATGTTGGGATGAACGAGAGCCGCAAGGGTGCGCCCTTCGATCAGAAAGCGGCTGGAAAACGAGGGATTGTCGGTGTTTTTTAGGACCTTGAGCGCCACCGGCCGGTCGAGAGACGTCTGCACCGCCAGGTATACAGCCGCCATGCCGCCTTCGGCGAGCTGGCGTCGAATGTCGTAGCCGGGTATCTGCAACTTCATCGCGACATCGCGTTAACCTCCGAGCAGGATTTCCGTGTGATAGTGCATTCGAATTTTTCTTATTTCCAGCAGATCACCATGTTCCAGCAGTACCGGCGTTTCGACGGTTTCACCGTTGATCAGCAATTCGCCCTTCTTCCCGGGAATCGCCAGATAATCGCTGCCTTGGCGCTGCAGCCGCACGGACACCGGTGGAGCCAAAAGCCCTGAGGTTTTGAGCAGACAATCCGTTTTTTTACCGATACTGTAGTTCGCTTCGGTCAGGGGAAGGGTGCGTTCTCTGCCCTCCGGCGTCCGCACATGCAATTCCACCCGAATCTGGGTGGCTCCGTCCTTGCCCGCATGCTGTGCCAGAATGTCCCCGATACGGGAGGCATCCACCTGCGCCGTTCCGCTTTGATCGATCAGCCCGGCCTCGCTCGACTCCTGATCAGTCTCGCCATCTATGGACCATGGGACAAACTCCAGGCGATGTTTGAAAATCGTAATGACATCGCCGTACTCCAGTTGGTGTGTAGATATTTTTCGTCCATTGACGTAGGTGCCGTTCTTGCTCCCGACATCTTTGATGAGAAAAGCCTCCCCTTGGGACCAAATCACGGCATGGGCGGCGGATACGCCCGGGTTGTCGATTGGGATATCGTTGTCATGGGTTCGTCCAATAGAGACTTCACGCGCCGTAAGTTTCCTGACGGCGATACGTTTGTCTTGAAAGTACACATTGATGAACGGCATTTCGGGTCCTCTGAAGCTTGGCGGCAAACACTCTTTTTTATCGTCTCAGAGGCCAAAACATAACACAGCCGGAGTTCGGTCGATGAGACCAGATGCGGTATTTTCGAGCAGAGGGTAATCCGTAGAATTGGCGATTCAAGATCATGCCACCCCGATCCTTGTCATCAGGTAGCGGAATCGGACTGCATGCTCGCGAAGTTCTCGCAGAAAGGTCAGGATGCCGAAACCGCCCTGCGAGCAGGTAGGTCACGGTTTCAAAACCCCGATGGGGGTGTGATGGAAAGCCGGCGAGATACTCTGAAGGCCGGTCGGACTGCATGTTCGGCTTTCTGCTGATGGAACAATGTGATTGCCCGAGCATAAAAATGGCACTTGCGTTAACCGGGATAAACAACCATTTATAAAACTTACTGTTCTATAATAAGGAACAATCAGCCGAGAACATTCCATGGACAAGTTCGAACAAATACGGGTATTTACCGCCGTGGTGGACGCAGGCGGGTTCAGTGCCGCCGCCGAACGCCTCGATATGGCCAAATCGGCAGTCAGCCGCCGCGTCAGTGAACTGGAGGACCGCCTGGGGGTGCGTCTGCTCAACCGCACCACACGGCGCATCAGTCTGACCGAGGGCGGGCGCGTGTTTCACCGGCGCAGCAAGGTCCTGCTTGCGGACCTCGAAGACAGCGAGGCCGAGATCACCCAGGCCCAAGGTGCGCTGAAGGGACCGCTGCGGATCGCCGCCCCGCTGAGCTTCGGCCTGCGCCACCTGGGGCCTGCCATCGAGCAGTTCATGCAGTTACACCCGCAGGTGACCCCGGACCTGGATCTGAACGACCGCGAGATTG
>RRYU01020136.1_pt1 | contig 10292 bp, 11 predicted proteins | sample 2162651 | NCBI WGS metagenome assembly RRYU01 (sample SAMN10267283, study PRJNA491782) | microbial mat metagenome | isolation source: biomat in the production well | place: Japan: Minami-Kanto gas field, natural gas well KTG3 | collected 2017-06 | reverse complement strand
TCAACTCCGGGGATAACAATTTCAGCAAGTTCAGCTAAAGTTCTGGTCCAATGATTACTTCTAGCTTGTTCAGTAATACGAACCATGTTATCTAGTGTTTTAAAGTTTTTGATAGATTGTTTTCGATCATTAATCAAACGATCTCTCACAGTCTCATATTCTTTACTGTCTTCTTCGTCTTCAGCAAAAAGAAAACTTTGAGATATTAAATCATTAACAGAAGTATCATCTTCTTCTAGAGACTTAATTGCAGTCTCTCTAATCTCTATTGGTAAGCTTGGGTCAGAAGCAACCGAGATAACCGAATTTTTATTTTGTTCCCTCTCATACTCAAGATTGTCATCAAATACCTCATGAGCGGTAACTGAAGTCCCGTTAAAAGCTATTTCACTACTTACCTTATCAAAAGTACCAACCAAGTCTTCATTACCGCTTAACAGAGCTGTAGCGGCGGCTTGAGCACCGATAGTTTTAGTATTGGTTTTGAACGGAGTTTTAGTACTGGGGTCTTTAAAATCTTCTACAACATTAGAAGATTCTGAATTCAGCTCTGTAATGATATCTGTCATTTATTACCTCTTATGAGAAGATTGTCCTAAAGGCTCCACTAGAATACATTTTCCCAACAGTACCTATACCGGCATTGAACAACCCAACAGTTGCCCCAATTTGATTAGCTTTATATGTAGCATCTGCTGCAATTTGATTTTGATCAGCAATATGATCTGATGCAACTGTGTTACCACGACTAGCAGAAACAATATCACCAACACCAGTATTTAACGCAGACACGGCTCCAATCTCACCAGACGAACCAGCAACACCTGTGTTACTAGAACTCTGAATAATTTTAGCCCTACGAAGTCTTTCTTCCCTAACTTTTTGTCTACGATCTCTAGATTCTTTATTTTGCTGCTGTGCTCTCTGAGTAGCATTAGCTTCTCTTTGAGCAGCAGCAGCTTTCTTGGCTTGTTTTCTCTGTTTGATACCCCCAACAACGGAGGCAACAAGAGAGACCGCACCTAAAATAGCTTGAAATCCCATTAGTTCTCCCAGTTGGGTTCTTGTAAAACCCACTCATAAACATTATAAACAATACCAGATTGTCTATACTCGTTTATTTTGTTATACGGCATTTTACCAAATCTTTTCACAAAGGTCTCATCTGGAGTATATGCATAAATTGATTCATAGCCACCATACCAAGCTCTTTCATAAATCTCTTCCCAAAGAGCTTTCATTCTTTTAAAAGATGATGGGGTGAATCTCTCCACATTTACATGAACAAATAACAACCCATCAACTTCTTCAAGCTTGACAGTAAAATCATCATCTTTATAGAAAGTTAAGAACTCTTGGTAATAAGTATAAGCCTGTTCAGACATTTTCTTCTACCTCTACAATTAAAGACCACCCATAAATATGACAATCTTTACCAGCTTCAGTTGAGAATTTTAATGATAAAGCTTTACCCTTACCACGAATTTTACTTTTAGTTACGATAGTAGAGAACCCATAATCATAATCATCGTTAACATCTACTGGGAGGAATAATCTCTTATACCTATAAGCTTGGAATTCAGAACTCCACCTACCACTATTAACATGGTTAGCCCACTCCCATTGTGCTTGCACTTTACAACTACTTTGGTTATCAGGCACAATTTGACCAGCATCTAAAACCCAAGCATTTTCAGTTCTTTTAAAGTGTGTAGTAATATAACTAACCTGTTTATCCCTTTGGTTGTCACCAGCAGTAAGGTAGCCAGTAATCATATAGGCAGCAGCATCTATACCAGTACTATCAACAGCTTCCCAATCCAAGAAATTTATGTTTGAGTAAGTAGAGAAAGTATAGGATATATTGGGGGATGTCCCTAAAACAGATAAGTAAACGGATTCTCTTGTGACTGAGGAAGAGATATTAGTTGAAATAACAACACCCTCAGCACTAGCCTGAACTTCATCTGTACCAATAAAAACCAACTCACTACCACTAGAAATAGTATATGGATTAGTTTCAAACACACTCATAACTCTAGGGTACTGACCATCAGTTGTGTATACAGTATTAACAGAAAATGCCCCAATATTTGTATCTAATACAAGTTCTTTACTATTAGCAGTTTCACCAAGACTATCACCATACACCCAACGAATTTTACGCTCGATGTTATCAAAATGACCTTGACACCTTACTTTATCATTATAAGAAATGGCATTATATAAAGTCTTAATATTTTTCTCAGAGATATTCTCACTAACCCATGATCCAAATTGGTCTTTATGGACGTGATAAATAGCGTTGTCGCCCCAAAAGAAAAGACTATCACCACCAACTACAACAGAGTTGGGGTTAGAACCTCCATAATCACTAATTTTAGTAACGATATAATTAGTTGCTGTGAAACCTTCATCACCACCGCCACCAACAGCCCACACACCATTATTAGCAATGACAATAAGGGATGTAGCAACATTGTGCATAGACTGAATGCCATATGCACCATCTAAGCGAACAAACCCACCATCTGTATCAACAATATCTGGCTCATTAACAGAAGTAGGATCACCCTGTTGATAACAATTTGTTAAATCATTTGTCGATCTAACCAATTGACTAAAGAATAAGTATGAAGAAAGTCTAGGACTAAAAGCATCTCCATCAACAATTTCACCAGAAAAACCGCCATACCAAGCCCGACCAGCAAACTCACTAACAATAGTAGGTCCACCGGGGGTTTTATCTAATGGTAGTGATGTTACAGAAAAATCTAATTCGGAATACTTTGCCCTTAAAGCAGCATCTTCTGCTAAACGACTAGTCCCCCGTTCCATAGCATCAATAATAAAATGCCCTATTGGAGATGGTGTAGTCCCTTGTGGATTGTTGATAAGATCATCAACAAAAAATCTATTAATAGTTCTGTCGTCACTATCACCAGCATCAGGGTACAAAGCCTCTACAACAGAGTCAGAATTAGATGGATACTTCCCACCACTCTCTGCTTTGAAGTATGTAATAGTATCATCACTAGTCTCTGTATTCCCTTTAATTCTAGGAACTGCAAAAGTCTGGTTACGAAGATTATAAAGGTGTTCATCTGTTTCAGTAGTAGGACGTTCTTCAACACCACTACCACTTCTCAAATCCTCACCAGAAATCTCATCTTCCACGCCAAACAAATCACGAGTAGTAATATATCTAGTACTCTCTGTAATTGTTGACGGGGAAGTAAACTCATAAGAATAAATAGACTTCTCACCTGTGGTAATAAGAAGAAGACCATCTACACTTGTAAATGAAAAATTAGTATTTATTAAAGTGGTGGAGAAAGTTTCACTGTGTATCTTACCAGAAGATAACGGTGTAGTATCCATATCAAAAAAGTCTACTTGATTCCCGATTTGTACAACTAGAATTGATTTCTCAGCATCACCACCAACATTAACCCATTTATAAGTGTTAATAACAATATTAAGAGTTGTTGGTAAAGTTACACTAGTTGTTACTGTAGTGTAACTATTTTCTACGTCCATCCCCAAACGTCTATTTCTAGAACCATTTTTATTAAGTACAAAATTCACTTCATCTAATGAAGTATTGTCAGGAAAAGTAAGTGGGGATGCTTCAGTATTTAAACCAGCAACAAAAGTGTTAAATTCACTTGGAGCTAGTTTCTTTGCCATTCTTCCTCCGGCTATTCAAAGGCTTCATATCTTTGATACGATCAATGGCCTGCCTAGCAAACCGACTATTTGTATACGAACCCAATAAAGCTGTAGGAACTGATCCACCCTTACCCATAGCTTTAATAAGCTTATGGCCATAGGTTCCATCACCCACGATATGAAGTCCACGATATTCTTCTACAAAAACACTCATCTGTGAGTTTTCCTTCCATAATCAGGGAACTTAATCCCCCCACTAACACGCCATTGCTTTCTAGATAACCACCTATTTTGTCTGGTGCTATCTTGTTCAGCTTTAATATCTTGTGTTTGGTGTAATTTAAATTGTGCTCTACTCTTACTCTCTTCTAAGAGAGCAATAAAAGCTTCTTCAGGTAAGTCTGGTACAAAAGAATCACTTATAGTAAAATCTGGAATAGTGTACCCACGAGCTTGTGTTTTACTTTTTTGTAAATTAGATTCTACAGTAGAGTCATAAGAATCAAACACTAAATAGTAATCATCAAAAGAAGTAAAATAAGTGGGGTTTTGGTCATTTAAAATAAGAAGTTCGATACCAGACGGATCAATAATGATATCAACATCAGAATTATCGTTATTTCGTTTATTAAGAATATTAAGAAACTCATCTGGTTCCTTCCATTTCATAACTTTATATTTCCTACGAGTATCCCCGCTATCAATACAGTTATAACGAACACTGCCAGTAATAAGTTCTTTAATCTCTTCGTCAATATACATATGCGTTGGGTTGGCAGATAAACCACTAGGTTCTAACTGAATAGCCGTTGCTGTATGCGCCCAATTTCTATTAGACATCATACTAAGATATGTAGTCTTAATAATTTGAGCAACCTGACCAGCCTCTACAGTGTCATTAATAGAGTTTACTTCGTCAGAATCCATATCATTAAGGATATCTTGTACCATCTCTAATACTGTAAATTTAGCCATATCAAACCTTCATAACGCTTAGATTAGCTTGTTGTATAGTTAGATTTGTAGCACCTGAAGTTCTTTCTGTGTAGAGAGCAACAACATCTGAAGCAGCTAAAGTTAATATCCCACCTAGAGATATTGTATATTTTGCTGTAGTTGTAGCATTAACTTCCACAGTGAGTTCATTTTTAACCACACCATTGACTGCTAATTTAAAAGCCCAGTCTGCTGAAGTGGCTGCACTCTGCACAAAAGATGCATTTAATCGAATATCATAATTACCAGCAACAAGTGCTGTAATATCTCCATTAACACTATCAAGTGTTAATCCACCAGCAAGACCATTAACCCAACCTGTGTTCCATAAATCATTAGTTCCAGCACCAGTAGCAGTTTGTGCTGTAGTATTACCATTAATATAAAGAGACCCACAAGGTCCATTCCACAATTCAGTTAATATAGTTTCTACATTAGAGCCAGAGTAGTAACCAGCAGTATCATCTACATTAACAAGATCAGCATCGTTGTCTACAAAACTTGTGCCACCACTACCATTGGCCTGTAGACGCTGACCAGATGTAGCTGTAGAAGCACCTTTAGGTTGATGTAGGTTAGCTTCTGTAATATCTTTATGTTCAATAGCCAAGTTCTATTCCTCGTATAAAGGGGGAGAAGTTAATCTCCCCCAAAAGTAATGTCTTCTTAGTGAAGACCATTAAGCAAAGCTGTAGCGAATAACCACTTTAGCTTTACCAGCACTGGTGACAGTAGGAGTCGTACCCGAAAGGGCAAGGCCTACAGTAGTAGCAGCAGCAAGCGGAGCCGCCCACGTACCACTGAGGTCTCCAGTAGCATCATAAGTCCCAATGACTTCAGCATCGGCCTCGGCAAAAGTGAAACCATTAGTGGCTTCAGAAGTTTCTGTACCAACTTCAATGGCAGGAGTAGTCCCACCAAGGACGAAAGCTTCAGTAACCTTGACAGTCACATCTTCAATGATTGCACCAGCCGGTAAGGTCGGAGCCAGAAGAGGATAAGCAGCATTGCCGACATCAGTACCCGTAAAGCTAATAACAAGCTCATTAGAGTATCCTTCAGTCTTAGCAACACCAACTACACCAGTTGTATCACGAGGACCATAATGGTTGTTTACAGTGGTAGTCACATTGGACAGGCCACCAAATTTTGAAGTTTCAAAACCCATTTGTTTGGTTCCTCTTAGTAGTTAGTCTGATGAGTGGCAAGAGCACCCATAGTATCAGTGCGCTGGATACCAAAGTCATACCTAGCACGAACAACATGTTCATCACGCGCCCTATCTTTATTACGTTCACCTTCAGACTTCGGCAGCCGACGCCACGCACCCATAATAGGCTTGCACTGGTCGTCAAGAATGCACATGAACATATTATAGACGAGAGAAGACCCAGAACTGGTGCCATCATTTGCGTCTGCAACATGCAGTCGGTTTGAAGTAATAATATTCCAACCAAACAGATTCATGACGAACTTCTGACCACGGGCCATACCATTCTTCAAGAGTTCGGCACCAAAGGGAGTAACATCATGGGTAACAGTAACCAGACCATTCAAGGTGGCTTCAACTACCGGATCACAGATGAAAACTCGTCCCTCAGAAGGAACATTGGCCTTATCGAAAGACAAACGCATAGCGATAAGGTGGGAGAGTGCAAACACATCATTAGTTTCACTGGACACAATAAAGTGCGGGAAACCATTAATATTACGAGGATCAGAAGCAGCAGCATAATATTCTGCACCCTTCTTCAAGAAGTCGGTCTCAAAAACCTCCTGAATAGCACGCGTGGACTCAACAGCCCGTTCTGCTAACAGTCGATCAATATCAGTACCATCTTCACGGAGATCATCGGTAATATACCAAGCATCACCCTTGTACTCATTGATTGTCATGGTGATTTCACCAGTTTCAATCGGGTTATAGTCTAGGGGAGTATCTTCAGCAGCTTCCTGCAAGGTAACAGTACCCACAGTTTTAATATGAAGAGTATCCCCGCTACCAAAGTCCGATACATTACGGTACATGGACTCAGGAAGCATACCATCGTGCAAGTTTAAGAGAATAAAGTCAGAATACTGCTCACTCTCTACAAACGCACGAGTGTTAGTCGTAAGTTGCATTGTTTTTTCCTAATGTTAATTAGGTCTCAACACCCAACCTTTTATATACGTCATCCTTAATTTTTTTCATAAACTCCTTCTGCTCTTTAGCAGTGGCCCCAACAAGTAGTGACTTCTCAGGGGGTGTAAGGGGTTCATTAGTATCAGGAGCCGATAAAGGCATCTGGATGCTAGACGATGTAGGACCAGCCTTAACTGGTCCCTCATTAAATAGTTGCAACACTACGTTAGGTGATTCTTTGGCCATTTCGCCAAGCTTACTAGGTGTGATATTAAGCTCCTTAGCTTTAGCAGCTACAACATCCCTAGTTTTCTCACCAAACTTTTCAGTAAGTGTATTAGCAACTCTTTCCCCATTTTGAGCTAACACAGCTTCCGTCTTGGAAGTCTGTTCATAACTTTTAATAAGGTTTAACACTGTCTCTTCAGTCACTCCGCTTTTGGTTGGTGTACCATCATCGGAGGGCTTTCCAGAAGTGAGTTTTTCCACAACTTCGGATAGAGCTTCTCTTTCTGCCAACTGTTCCTCAAGATGTTTAATCTTCTCCTGTGAAGCCTCAAGGGAGGTCTTTAGGGTAGGAATATATTCATTCTGGGAAACTTTGAGAGCTTCAAGAGCCTTCTCTACAGTTGCGTACTTTTGTTCACCACCGTCATTAACAATAGCACCTAGCTGGTCTGCAAAGGGATTCTCGTCGGTAGTTTTTTCGACAGGGGTTGCCTGTCCCTTCTCGTCGTCAAAAACATTTGTCGGGTCTGACATTTGTTATCCTTTTAATAAACTAATAATCTCTTTTAGAGCACGCTCGTACCCTATAGAGTCTGCTTGCATAAGAGGCCAATGTGGTATTTCATACCCCTTATCCGATCTCATTTTTGTGTGTGTACTTTTAATTTTACCCTCTAAGATTTTACTTAATCTATTTCTTATAATAGATGAAGAATTAAAAGATTTTTTAATCTCATCTTGGAGACCTTTTTCTACACCACTAGTCCATAGGGTTTTCATCTACTTCCTCTTCTACTAGAGAAGGATCAACAATTTGCTGTGAACCATCTACTTCTAAGTCTTCTGAGGCTTGATTCATTTGAGCCTGTGTCTCTTGCTGTTCATCAACAAAGACGTTAGGAGCAAAAATAGTATAACCACGGAAGTTTAAAACATCATTCAAGAATTCTGCCATTTCAATACCACTAGTATGTGGCTGAACAATATCTGCTAATCTGCTATTAAACACACCAACAATATTTTGCAAATCTTGAGCTTTCTGAGCAAAGTGCCTTGCACCAACTGGGCGAATAATCCCCTTGGCTGCAATATCATCTCTACTAATAGTTCTGAACTCTTCAACTTTCAATTCTGGGTCAACAATAGAAATAGTGTCTTTTTCATCCATATTTCTATGTGCTACTTCTAAGAAATCATTGAGGTGTGGTTCAAGAAGACTAATCTCAAACTTAGTAACCTTTTCTTGGAAGATACGCCCAGAAGCATTATTAAGAGTTTGTACTTCAAAAGCTGTCTTCTCGCCCGGAGAACGAACACCCATAGCCTCTCTAGGAGCACCAGCAAAAAGTTCCATTTTATCTTCAAGCTGTTGAATTTCTCCTTGAGCAGCAATAAGAGGTTGTAAGTTTTTACCAAGTTCTACAACATCTGATCCACCCTCATCAATTTGGATTTGAGCACTAGGCCCCCATTCAAACTCTTCTACCTCACCGATAACTTTAAGTGGTGGAAGTAGGGATAAGTCCCAAGCATCAGCCTTAAGATTTTCTAAATGGTCAATACGATATTGCATTCCCACGAGGTTTTCTAAAGGCCCCATAGCCCAAAGATTACCAGAACGCTCTCTCCAACCAACATGTCTAATTGGGGCTTTACCACTATATGTATCAATAGGCTCATTACGAACAACCATAGAACGATCTACGATGGTAATCATCCTATTCTCGTAAAGCTTACCCTCTTCTTGGTCAAAGTAATCCCCATAAAATTCAAGAATGTCTACATAATTACTACCATAATACTCATACAGATTACCATAACCATCAACAGAATACTGAGAAGCTTTTTCCCAATCATCTTTATTATAACTACCAAGGTGTTTTTGCATACCAATCCGACGTTCAATAGCTTCTTTCCAAAAAGCCATAGAAGGGTTGGTCTCAGCAGCTTTTAATAACTCCCCCAAAGTTTTAGTATAACGAATAACTTTAGGGCTGTTCTCAAATTGGGCTGCTGTCGGATTAAATACAATATCTAATGGGTCAATACGAATTGACTTTGGACCCATATAGCTTAAAAACCTATCATCAGTATTTGGGTTATATCTCTTTTCAAAATCTACAGTTATAAAGGCATTGCCTTTTTTAATATAATCATAAACACAAAGACCAACAGTATTCCTAAGACCACTCTGCCTAGCTTTATTATCAACATAACCAGTAATAGTCTCAGACTTATCTTTAGCAGAGTCTTCTTCTGTGTATGCCTCCCACTTTAACCAACGATCATTTGGGAAAAGAGCTGAAATATAATTAGAGTAAAGGTTATCCATAATTTGAGTAAGCTTGGGGAGAGTAGTAGAATTTTTCCAAGGAAGTGATTTATTACTAGTGGTAGTAGTATCTGTAGCATATAAGTACTTCTCCAACTCTGACCACTGTGATAAAATTCCTGATCTTTGATTATTCCAAGTATCCCAAAGATTTGCTACCCACCTAGACTCATTATCAGCCTGTAGTATAGCAGTTAGTTCTACGACTTTATCTGTCATAACATTCCTTTATCTATATGCTACACCACCAAATCTATTGTGGGTTTGTGTAGTAAAAAAGTCTTTAATAGCTGATGTTCTTGATTTAGCTGGAGCTACTGCAATAGTAACTGCTGAGGCCATAGCATCTTTGATATCATCATGAGATGGTCTAGCTAATATAAGCTCTTCTTCAAGAACACTAGTCCAACCACCTTCAAAATGCCAAACTCTGTAGTCATCATATACAGGCTCTAGAGCAGACGAAATTCTTTGGTCTTTACTGCCCTCTGCTTTAGAAGGTCTATATTCAACCACAGAAAGTGTCAGTCCATCTTTTTTAACATAATCCTTAATAGCATCAACGATAGCTGCCTGTGCTACAGTTACTTCTGCCTGTAATTTTTTAAAATTCCACTTAGCGTGTAAATCTTTTATATGTTTAAAGTAGTCAACAATTTTCTTTGTTTTCCACCTGTCTATATCAAGAACATAAATATTTTTAGAAGAATCGATTCCTATAACAACAATAGCAGTATAATCAGCACTGCTACTAAGGCTAAACGCAAAGTCAATGGCAGCATATACATTTAATTTTTTATGGTTGTAAAACCATCTACTCCCCTCTTTGACTAAAAGCCTAGGGTTGTAATATTGAAATTTATCCCTACTAATACGCTCACTTTGGGGATCATTAGGATCATTATAGTACTGCGCATAATACTGGACTCTATCAGGGTA
>RRYU01021714.1_pt1 | contig 10301 bp, 12 predicted proteins | sample 2162651 | NCBI WGS metagenome assembly RRYU01 (sample SAMN10267283, study PRJNA491782) | microbial mat metagenome | isolation source: biomat in the production well | place: Japan: Minami-Kanto gas field, natural gas well KTG3 | collected 2017-06 | reverse complement strand
TTTTTTAGCCATATCTTGACCAACGCCCTCCATTTCAAAAAGCATGGTTCCTGGTTTTACTGGGGCGACATAATGATCAACGGATCCCTTCCCTTTACCCATAGGGATTTCACCACCCTTTTTGGTTCTAGGAATATCAGGAAAAACTCTAATCCAAATCTTACCACCTCTTTTGGTATATCTAGTCATCACTCTTCTAGCGGCTTCAATTTGTCTTGCTGTCAGCCAATGAGCTGCCTGGGCTTGCAAGCCAAATTCACCAAAACTAATTCTAGTTTTTCTTGTTGCTTTGCCGCCTCTTTTTGGAGAGTGAGACTTTCTATATTTAGTTTTTTTTGGCATCAACATATATTATCTCTATTTTTACTTAATAATTATTTCTTTTTTCCTAAAACTTCTCCTTTAACTGCTTCGCTAGCTTTTTCAAAAACTGTCCCTCTATTAATCCAAACTTTTATTCCAATAGCCCCAAATGTGGTTCTAGCAACCCCACGTGAATAATCAATATCCGCTCTAAGCGTATGAAGCGGGACCTTGCCTGATGACAACTTCTCACTTCTAGCTATTTCTGAGCCGTTTAGTCTACCGCTAACCTCAACCTTCACACCCAGTGCTCCGGCTCTCTCTACTCTAGCGATTGCCTGTTTCATTACTCTTCTAAAAGGCATTCTTTTTTCTATCTCAATAGCCATTTGTTGTAATACTATTTGAGATGAAAGACTAGGTCTATCAACTTCAAAAATATTCAAATTAATATCCCCGGGTCTAAAGTTTTTCAAAAACTTGGAATGTATTTTTTTCTTTAAATCTTCCGCCCCTGTTCCTCCTCGTCCAATTATTACACTCGGCTTTGCAGTATGAATTGAAACATTTATTTTCTTAGGGTCTCTTTCAATTTCTACTCTATCAACGCCTGCTTCTCTTAGCTCTTTAGTTAAAAATCTCTTGACTCTAACATCTTGTTCAAGATTATTTGAATATTCTCTTCCTTCCTTGAACCATTTTGAAGTCCAAGCCTTTGTAATAGATATTCTAAATATTTTTGGATTAATTTTTTTGCCCATATTTATTTTTAAAATTATTATTTATCCGCTTTTTCTTCTAAAAACTTTGCCAGCAAAACCCTTTGAAGAACTTCCTTCTGCTTTGGTATTTTTTCCGTGCCCCTCTGATCTTGGGTCAACTATTTTCTCTGAAGCCTTTTCCTCAATTTCTTTTGTAGGCTTTTTGCTTTTGTCTTCTTTGGTTGAAGAAGCTTTAGCATCTTTTTTGTCTTCTTTTTTAGGCTGTTCTCCAAGTTTTATAGGAGCGTCTATCTTTTGCTGTTTGGCCTTCTTTTCTCCACTATCTTTTATTTCTCCCAAGACAATATCAATATGACTTGTTCTTTTTCTTATTGGAGTGGCCCTTCCATGCGCTCTTGGCATCCATCTTTTCATAGTTGTTCCTTCTCCAACTTTTATTTCTTTAATAAAAAGATTATCCTTTGATAGTTCATAGTTATTTTCAGCATTAGCTATAGCTGATTTAATAAGTTTTGAAACCGGTCCTGTAACTTTTTTATTTACAAACTTTAACTGATCAAGGGCTTTTTCAACATTCATCCCACGAACAAGATTGACAACCAGTCTGGTTTTTCTCGCTGAAGATCTTAAATGTTTTACGCTTGCTTTTATTTCCATATTTTTATATTAACATTTTTTGAAAACAATATAATTTATTTTTGAGCTTTGGCCATCTTACCACCATGGTTAACAAATTTTCTTGTAGGTGCAAATTCGCCTAACTTGTGTCCAACCATATTTTCTGTTATATAAACAGAAACATGTGCCTTTCCGTTATGAACACCGAAAGTAAAACCAACCATTTCAGGGGTGACAGTAGATGCTCTGTCCCATACTTTTAAAATAGTTTTGTCTCCTGGATTCATTGCCATTACTTTTTTCTGCAATCTTTCGTTTATGTATGGACCCTTTTTTAAACTTCTTGCCATATTATAATTATCTTAATTAATTTATATTATTTACCTCGCCATAGCTCTGTTGGTGGCGGGTTATTTTTTCTTTCTCTTTCTTCTCTGAATAATCAACTTATCTGAAGGTTTTGATTTTTTTCTGGTTTTTACTCCCATAGCTGGTTTACCCCATGGTGTTTTCGGGTGTTTCAAACCAATAGACTGATTACCCTCACCACCTCCATGTGGATGATCAACTGGATTCATTACTGTTCCTCTGACGGTTGGTCTTATTCCTAAGTGTCTTTTTCTCCCAGCTGAACCAAGCTTTACGTGTCTTTTATCAATATTACTAACCTGCCCAACGGTACACATAGCCTCTTTCTTTATTAGTCTAATCTCTCCTGAGGGAAGCTTAACTTGAGCAAATTTTCCTTCAACACCCATTACAAATAAAGCATTACCAGCACCACGAGCCAATTTAGCTCCATGACCTGGCTCAATCTCTACGCAGCAAACAGAAACACCAGCTGGAATATACTTCAATGGCATAGCGTTACCTTCTTTAATGGAAATCTTTTTTGAAGAACTAACTACATTATCTCCTACTTTTAATTTTGATGGTTTAACAATATATCTTTTTTCCCCATCCTTGTAATTTAACAAAGCTAATCTAGCTCCTCTGTTTGGATCATATTCTATAGACGCAACAACTGCTGGAATTTCAAATTTATCTCTTTTTAAGTCAATTATTCTAATTGCTCTCTTAGCTCCACCGCCTCTATGCCTAACTGTGATTTTACCTTGATTATTTCTACCGCCTTTTCTTTTTCTTGGTATAACCAAGCTTTTTTCAGGGGTTTTTTTTGTAATATCCGCAAAGTCATCAAAACTGGCGTTTCTTCTTCCCGGTGTAGTTGGTTTTACTTTTTTAATTCCCATACTATTTTGAATTTCTGTTTTTCAAAAAGCCTTTTGTGACCCGATAAACAGAATTTAGAATTATTATTTTCTATTTTATCTATTATTTTAAAATTTTATACGCCCTCATAAACATTAATAGTCTTCCCTTTTGGCAAAGTGACAATTGCTTTTTTCCAATCACTTCTTTTCCCAGTAATTCTGCCATACCTTACCCTCTTTCCTTCCATTTTAATTATATTAACAGAGCTTGGCTTTACTCCATAAACATCTTCTATTGCTTTTGCTATTTCAATTTTATTTGAATCAATTGCTACTTTAAAAATATATTTTCCCATGGTGCCTTCAACAGTTGCTTTTTCGGTAACAAGCGGATTAACCAATACCTTGTGGGCGTTTTTATATTTTTTGTTTACAACACTAGATTTAACTTCTTTGGTTTTATCTGAATATAAGTCCTTCATTGATTCTTTCTTTTTGCTTTCAGCTTTTTCTGAAGTCTTTAAAGCCTTCCCGCTTTCTTTCTTTTTTTCAGAATTTTTCTTAAATATACCCATATTATTTAAATTTTCCCGTACGAGGCTTTGTCGCCTTTAGCGGAAATTTTATTAACTAACTATTTATATCTTTGCTCAATTTTTTTAATAGCCTCTACTGTAATTATTAATGTTTTATATCTCAGCAAATCAACAATATTAATATTGTCCAAATTAATAAGTTTTACTCCGGCTAGATTATTGGCAGAATATTTTTCTTTTTCCTTATTTATAGAATTTATCATCAAGACGCTTCTTTTTGCTTTTTTGTTTTTAACCTTTTCTGCCTTGTCTTCTTTCTTTAGAATTTTTGTCTCAAAATTAGTAACCACTTGATTAAAATCTTTAGTTCTAAAATTATCTAGCTCAATTTTTTCTAAAACTGCTAAATTATTTTCAGCCAATTTATCAGAAAGAGCCATAAACAAAGCTGCTCTTTTCATTTTTTGATTAATATTTTTTGAAAAATTTCTGTTTTTAAGAGGTCCAAAGGTAACACCGCCACCAATCCAAATAGGACTTCTTGATGAACCAGCTCTTGCTCTACCTGTTCCTTTTTGTTTCCAAGGTTTTTTCCCTCCACCACGAACGTCTGCTCTCTGCTTGGTGTGAGCCAAAACTTGTCTTTCATTAGCCATCTGAGTAACAACAACCTGATGAACTAATTTATCATTAACTTCAAGACCAAAAACATTTTTTGGTAAATCCATGTCTCCGACTACTTCGGCATTTTTATTGTAAATACTAGCTTTAAGCATATCTCATTATGAATTTCGATTTTTATCTTCGAATTTCGAATTAATTGTTTACTTATCTTCTTTTTTTAAATTACTTGTAGGCAATTTATCCACCAGCTTTGAAGATGCTATAGGCGGATAAGTATTATTTCTTATCAGTCTCTTTTTCTTCTTTCTTTTCTTCTTTTTTTTCTTCCTTCTTTTCTTCAGTCTTCTTTTCTTCTTTATTATCTTCGGTTTTCTTTTCCTCTGCTTCTTCTGTCTTCTCTAATGGCTCTTTCATTTCTGGTTTTTCCTCTTCTGGTTTAGTTTGGATATCCTCCAAAAGCTTTAAGTCACCTTGGGCTTTTATCAAGACCAGAGAGTTTCTAGCTCCAGGGACGCCTCCCTTTACATACAAAAGAGAATTTTCTAAATCTATATCAACAATTTCTCCATTTTTGAAAGTTACTTGATCACCACCCATGCGACCACCCATTCTCATTCCTTTAAAAACATGTGCTGGTCCTGTTGCTCCAATTGACCCAGGCATTCTAACTTGGTCTTTGGTACCGTGAGTTTTGATCTGCCCTGCAAAACCATGTCTTTTAACAACACCTTGAAAGCCTTTTCCTTTTGAAACTCCTGTTACCTCAATTTTTTCACCAGCTTCAAAGCTATCTACACCAAACTTATCGCCTCTTTTTAAAGAGCTTTCTTCGTTAACTCTGAATTCTTTTAAATATCTAAAATTATCAAGACCCTTAAAGTGTCCGATTTGTGGTTTTTTAATATTTTTTTCTTTTTTTGTTAAATAGCCAATTTGTACAGCCTTATAACCATCTTTTTTTTCGTCTTTTACTTGAACTACCGTGCATGGTCCAACCTGAACTTTAGTAACTGCCATTACCTTGTCTCCATTCCATACTTGGGTCATTTCAATTTTTTTTCCTAAAATGAATTTCATATATTTAATTTATATAAACAAATAAACAAAAACTGGCTTTAATAAAAACCAGCAATTATAAAACAATATTAGCAAATCCTCCTGGGAGGTTATGATAAATAAACTATATTGTAATGTTTTTTTGCTTGATTTTACCTCTTTTAAACAGTGTCTGTTATCACTTTAGTACTTTCTTTTTACAAAGAGTTACCATAACAATATCTGACACCAAAATGTTTTCAATGTTTAACTAAAGTTCAGCTTACTACATTTTTATCTCTACGTCAACCCCTGCTGGTAAACTAAGACTAGTTAAATCTTCAATGGTTTTAGCTGATGGCTCTATAATGTCAATCAGTCTTTTGTGTGTTCTCATTTCATACTGATCACGAGCTTTTTTGTGAACAAAAGTAGATCTCATAACAGTATATTTCTTTTTCTCTGTAGGAAGCGGAATAGGACCAAAAATCTGGGCTCCACTTCTTTCGGCCGTTTCTATAATTTTTTTTGTTGACTGATCAATAATCTTATGATCAAAAGCCTTTATTCTGATTCTGATTTTTTGCTTAAAATCCTCTTTCTCAGTACTTTCTTTTTTTGTCTCTTTTGGCATAACCTTTTTTAGTTAGCTTAATTTTTTATACGAGCCTTAATGAAATAGGCATTATATTCCCTCTCCAGTTTTTTAAACTTGAGAGGGATTAAATAACTATTTGATAATTTTTACTACAGCTCCAGCTCCAACTGTTCTACCACCTTCACGAATAGCAAATCTTTGCTTTTCTTCAAGAGCAACAGGAGAAATTAACTTTACGTTAATATTGACTGTATCACCAGGCATAACCATCTCTGTTCCTGCTGGTAATTCTATTTCTCCAGTTACATCAGTTGTTCTGATATAAAACTGTGGTTTATATCCTTTAAAGAAAGGTTTATGTCTTCCACCTTCGTCTTTTGATAAAATATAAACCTGAGCTTCAAACTCGGTATGAGGTGTAACTGTTCCAGGAATTGCCAAAACTTGACCTCTCTCTACGTCATCTTTCTTTGTACCTCTTAAAAGAAGACCTGCATTATCACCAGCTTGACCTTCATTAAGTTGTTTATTAAACATCTCAATTCCAGTAACAACTGTTTTTACAGTATCTTTTAAACCAACGATTTCTACTTCTGTATTAATTTTTAGAATACCTCTTTCTATTCTTCCAGTAACTACAGTTCCTCTTCCTTCGATTGAGAAAACATCTTCAATAGGCATCAAAAATGGTTTTTCAACATCACGTACAGGCTCTGGAATATATTCATCAATAGCGTTCATTAATTCTAAAATAGCTTTTGAATCTTCTCCTGTTGGATTTTCCAAAGCTTTTAGAGCTGAACCTCTGATAATAGGAGTTTTATCTCCAGGGAATTCATATTTATTTAATAAATCTTTTACTTCTTCTTCTACTAAGTCAATCAATTCTTTGTCCTCAACCATATCACATTTATTCAAAAATACTGTGATATATGGAACACCAACCTGTCTAGCGAGTAGGATATGCTCTCTGGTTTGAGGCATAGGTCCGTCTGTAGCTGCTACAACTAAAATAGCACCGTCCATTTGAGCGGCACCAGTAATCATGTTTTTTACGTAGTCAGCATGACCAGGACAATCTACGTGAGCATAATGTCTTTTGTCTGTTTGATATTCTACGTGAGCAGTAGCAATAGTAATACCACGCTCTTTTTCTTCAGGGGCTGCGTCAATTTGACTTACGTCTTTCTTTGATGCACTTTTTCCTGAAGCACCTAATACAGCCAAAATAGCTGCAGTTAATGTTGTTTTACCGTGATCAACATGTCCGATTGTACCGATGTTGACGTGAGGTAATGATCTGTCAAAAATTTCTGCCATGTTTATGTTTCTTACGGCCTCTATTCTTTTATGAAAGAGTTTTTTGCCCTGGAACCCAAAAGGCTCTGGCAACCAGCCGAAACTTATTATTTAATTAATTAAATTATATTTTAATAATTTATTTCTTCTAAATATTGTCTGTCTTCGTCAATTATATCTTCATCTATTTTCTTTCTTTCTTCTGGAATACTCCAGCTTTTTTTGGGCTTAGATTCTTTTTCTTGAGACAATTTTTCTTCTTCATTATCAACTTCTTCCTCTATGTCTGTGTCATTTTTCCATAATGCAATATCGCGATTTATTTTATCAATCATCTCGTCCTCTGTCAAGCCTCTTAAATCACTTGGATTTTCATTTATTTTTTCATAGTCGTCAATACTCATTATAGCGTAAGCATTTTCTGGTTCATTAGAGTCAAAAACAATAATTCTATCACCAGTTTTTTTTACCAACTTTATAATTCTTTTAAATTGTGAATCCATATGCTTGAATTTGGAATTTCAAATTTCGAATTTCAAGTGAAAAATTTTTCAATGAAATGCGTCCTTTCAAAATTCAATTTTTAACTTTTAAATAATATCTATTTCAAATTAATAATTAAATAATTAGAAATTGATTCAAAATTCAAAATTAATAATTTAAAATTATTTTCTACTTCTTTGCTCTTTCGCCCATTATCTTTTCTGCGATATTTTTTGGGACTTCTTCGTATTGTAAAAATTCCATTGAATAGTTTGCTCTACCTTGACTCATAGATCTCAAATCTGTAGCGTAACCAAACATCTGAGATAGCGGCACTTTGGCGTCAATTACTTTCAAGTTCCCTCTGTCTGACATTTGATCAATCTGACCTCTTCTAGAATTTATATCACCAACAACTGCTCCCATATAATCTTCGGGAGTTGTCACTTCAACTTTCATAACCGGCTCAAGGATTACAGCACCCGCTTTACGACAAGCGTCTTTAAAGGCAAAGATTGAAGCCATTTTGAAAGCTGCTTCAGAAGAGTCAACTTCATGGTAAGAACCATCATAAACTGCAACTTTAACATCAACCATAGGATAGTTAGCCAAGACACCTTGATCCATAGCTTCACGAACACCTTTTTCAATCGCTGGTATATATTCTCTTGGAATAACACCACCTTTAATTTCATCATTAAATTCAAAACCTCCACCTTCTTCATTTGGCTCTACTCTCAAATAAACATGACCGTATTGCCCACGACCACCAGACTGCTTAGCATATTTATGTTCTTGTTCTGCCATTGTTCTAATGGTTTCTCTATATGAAACTTGTGGTTGACCGACATTAGCTTCTACCTTAAATTCTCTTTTCATACGATCAACGATAATATCAAGATGAAGTTCACCCATTCCGGAAATAAGAGTTTGGTTTGTTTCTTCGTCAGTTTCTACTCTAAAAGTTGGATCTTCTTCTGCTAGTTTTTGCAAAGCCATGCCCATCTTTTCTTGATCTGCTTTTGTTTTTGGCTCAACGGCAATTTTGATAACTGGCTCAGGAAAAATAATTGATTCTAAAATTAATTTTCTTGATTCATCTGTTAAAGTATTTCCAGTAACTGTATCTTTGAGTCCGATTACAGCAGCAATATCACCAGCATAAACTTCTTTAATCTCCTCTCTGTGGTTAGCGTGCATTCTTACTAATCTTCCGATTCTTTCTTTCACTCCGTTTGAAGTGTTGTAGACATAAGAACCTGATTGCAAAACGCCAGAATAGACTCTAACAAAAGTTAATCTTCCTACAAAAGGATCAGTAGCTACTTTAAAAGCAAGTCCTGAAAAAGCTTCATCGTCACTAGGTCCAACCAATATTTTTTTAGTTTCATCATCTGGATTCATTGCTTCTATGGCAGGGACATCAAGTGGAGATGGAAGATAAGAAACGACTCCATCTAGAGCTAGTTGCACTCCAACATTCTGCAAAGCTGAACCAGCATAAACAGGATAAAGTTCGTTAGCAATAACTCCTTTCCTAATTGCCTTGTTTAACTCTTCTAAGGAAATTTCTTCTCCGCCTAGATATTTTTCAGTTAGCTCGTCATCAACCTCCACCACTCTTTCTATTAATTCATTTCTATATTTTTCTACTAATACTTTCATTTCTTCAGGCACTTCTCCTTCAATTATTTTTTCACCGAAATTACCTTCAAAAGTATAAGCTTTTTGAGTTAAAAGATTGATAACTCCTCTGTGATCATTCTCTGCTCCGATTGGCAATTGAATAGCTACAGCCTTTGGACTCAATCTTTCTCTAATAGACCTAAGACTCATTTCAAAGTCAGCGCCCATCTTATCCATCTTGTTTACAAAACAAAGCCTTGGCACTCCATACTTATCAGCTTGTCTCCAAACAGTCTCAGACTGTGGTTCTACTCCAGCAGATCCATCAAAAACAGCAATAGCTCCGTCTAAAACACGAAGTGATCTCTCTACTTCCACTGTAAAGTCAACGTGACCAGGAGTGTCAATAATATTGATTCTATTGTCCTTCCAGAAACAAGTAGTAGCGGCTGAAGTAATAGTGATACCTCTTTCCTTTTCTTGTTCCATCCAGTCCATATCGGATTCTCCAGAATGAGTTTCTCCGATTTTGTGTTTTTTACCTGTGTAAAAAAGAACACGCTCAGTAAAGGTTGTTTTTCCAGCATCAATGTGAGCCATGATACCAATATTTCTTGTTTTTTCTAATGAAAATTCTCGGGGCATATTATTTTATGAATTCCGAATTATGAATTTCGAATTTCGAATTATATATATTTTATTATTAATTATAGTTATAAAAGGGAGAACTAGTCTCCCTGTATTTTGTTTTATTCAAGATTCCTGTAATATTCCAGAAGCTCGTTAATTGCTTTTTCAATTTCTTCATCGAGAATTTCGAATTGGTTTAACTGGAATGGTCCTTTTAGTTTATAACCGGTTAGAAACTTGCTTACTTTTTCAAACTTCTCATCAAGCTCGGGAATTCTTCCAAGTAACCCAGACCTAATAATAGGTGTAACTTTGTCGCTCGCTTCAAGCAATGTCATCATTTTTCAGCCTCCTTTGAAAGCTTATCAAGTAATTCACTAATTGAACTTGAACTTGATGTAATCAAATTGCCTTCTTCTAAAACACAATCGCAGTGAGGGCAAGCATTTTGCCAAATAATTTGGTATTTATTGTTTTTTTCATCAATATTTTCCTGCCTTCTTTTTTCCCTATATTTACCAAATCTCTGCTGACAATTCGGACATTTTTTCTTCCCAAAGGAAAATATGGTCAATTTTTCCTCCTATTATCTTGAAAAATGAGCAAAAGCTCT
>RRYU01000515.1_pt1 | contig 10302 bp, 8 predicted proteins | sample 2162651 | NCBI WGS metagenome assembly RRYU01 (sample SAMN10267283, study PRJNA491782) | microbial mat metagenome | isolation source: biomat in the production well | place: Japan: Minami-Kanto gas field, natural gas well KTG3 | collected 2017-06 | reverse complement strand
ACTATTCGCCTGCCAACCGCAGTAGTGGCTGAACCGGCCCTAATGGAAAATCTGTAAATTAAGGATGTGTATGACACCACTTATGCGCCCGATGAGTATCGGCGATCTTTTTGATGCGATCTTTCGGCTGTATCGAGCGAACTTCTTGATGTTTATCGGCATCGCCGCGCTGATCCAGATTCCCTTGATTCTGCTCCAGTTAGGATTAGAGATGGCGCTGGGGCGTCAGTATGCCAATGATCTATTTGAGATGTTGAATGGCCTGGCTGCCCTCGGTGGTGGTTTTACGCAACTATCTGACCTGATTGGCGGCGATTTTGTCACATATCTGGCTATCTCGTTCTTCCTGGGCTTGATCCAGATTGCGGTAGTGCAGCAGGTGCTCAATGGTGCGCTGGCCAATGCTATTTCACGCCGGTATCTTGATCAGCCGGTGTCGGTGGTAGAGGCGTATCAGTTTGGTCGCAATCGGCTGGTGGCCCTGATTAGTGTGGGTTTGCTAGTGGCTTTGCTCACTATTGTGGTTATGGTGCTGCTGTTTGGCATCTATATCGGTGGTCTTGTCTTGCTTTTTACTGTGGTATCGGCACAGCAGGGCCGCACAGCGATTATTCTGGCGATTCTGGGGTTTGTCGGCTTGCTCTTTTTTCTGGCGCTGCTGTTGCTGGTCTTTGCCTTTATCGCGCTACGGTTTCTGTTTATTCCGCAAGCTGTGGTGCTAGAGGGGCTTGGGCCGCTGGCGGCGATCCGGCGAAGCTGGCGATTGATCGATGGTTCGTTCTGGCGTGTTCTGGGTGTTGTGGTGCTCTTGCAGATCCTGGTGCAACTGGTGGTGAGTATTCCGATCTTTGTGGTCAGTTTGGTGTTAAATATTGTGCTGGGCGACCCATTTGATCCGCTTCAGAACTATGTATTGCGTCAGTCAATAGTGTTGCTGACAACCTATATGGCTCAGATTCTGGTGCTGCCGCTTCAGCTTGGCACGTATACGCTGCTCTATTATGATATGCGGGTGCGTAAAGAGGGCTATGATATGCAGTTGCTGGCGCAGGATTATGGGCTGACGGGGTAACTTATGGCGGTCAAAACGATGCAAAAACATAAGCCGATCTACTATGTGCTTATTTGTCTGGGCATTCTGGGCATGCTGCTATCTGTGAAACCAGTTATGGCGCAAGAGCAAATGCCCGATCTGGCCACGTATGAGAACCTTCTGCGCGAAGCTCGTATTGCTGCGCAACGTGGTGATCGCCTGGGTCTGGAACAGGTTGCCCCCGATGTAGTTCAGATTGATACGGTGCGCCTGCCCGACGGAACGACTCTCCCGGTGGATAACACCTGGTTAGCAGAATCTCTGGCTTCGGCTAACCCGGATCTAGTTACGATTGAAGCTCGTCTGGGGGCACTGGTGGATGCGCTGGCTCAACCCGATGCAGCCGTGTCTGACGATGCGCAGCAGCGTTTGCAGACTATGCTGAATCGTCCACCGTTCGCGGCTGCCGAGACGCAGGAGAGCCTGATCGGGCGCTTCTTTAGCTGGGTCTTGCGTGTGCTAGAACGGTTGCTCAGTCCGATTAATGTGAGTCCGCAAACGGGTAGTGTGGTTGTCTGGCTGTTTGCTATTCTGGGGGCGGCGCTTTTGTTGGGGGTGTTGTTGTATCTGCTTCTGGGCATGCGCGTATCGCTGGCACATGAAGCCCGTATGGATCAGGACGCCGATCCCGATGCTAACCTGACAGCCAGTGAAGCTGTGCAGCAGGCAACCGCCCTGGCACGCGGAGGAGATTATCGCTCGGCGGTGCGCTATCTGTATCTATCGTCGTTGTTGTGGTTAGACGAACGCGGGTTGCTGCGTTATGATCGCATGCTGACAAATCGTGAGTATCTGGATCGGCTGGCCCATAACCATGAACTGCGTGACCGCATGATCCCGATTGTCGATACGTTTGACCGGGTCTGGTATGGCCATACGCCTCTGGACGCTGAAGGCTTTGCGTCCTACCAGCAACAGGTGAATGACCTGCGTAAGTAAGCCCAGAGCGCAGGTACGTACTCATAGTTGCAGAACACATATACCCCCGAGGCCCAGAGAGTACCATAGGGCGGGTTGTACGATCACCGGTCAATTCGAGCAAAAAGGCGAGCCGCGTGGAGGTTCGCTTTCTTCATCTCCCATCACCGTAGCCCATAATAACACCTGGAGGAGTTCCGCACTGATCGGCTGGTCACTGACAACCGACCAGATCAGGGTTGTGCGTAACTCACGCACATCACGTGCCATAATCCGAAAGAGTTCGCTAAACTGGACTGAACACCACTCATCACTATGTGAGGTATGGATTAAACGTTCGCGTAGACGATTGAGCATGATGCTCTGACGCTGGATCAATGCTTCGGTTTCCGTCAGGCGTTGTTCGATGCGGTTCAGTCGATTGTCAGGCTGGGATGGTGAATTCATTGATGCAATCTCCTGTGGCGTAGAGAAGGGTGTTTCCTGAGTATGTACGTATCACGAGTGTAGCACGGTGGCAAGGCAACTGCAAGAGGAGCTAAGTTACTTTTGTAATCAATCCATGGCAAAAGAAGCTTGCAGCACTGGCGCAAAGATCGTACTATAAGGGCCATGAATAATCATTTGCTCACTCAAACACTACGAACTGAAAAATACGAAACTCCTGCGCTCATTACGTGATGTCGTCCCATCGTGTATTAGAGGAGGTTCCATGCGTCAGCACCGATCCCTACTACTTATCGGCCTGCTGCTTCTGGTTATGTGTGGCGCGTTGCCGTCACCATTGTTTGCCGCTCCTGGCTTGCCTGCCGGGGGCGTTTCTACTTCGGCGGCCCAGTCGCCGGCTGTATCACCCGAAGAGGTAGCCCATCTCCAGGGGGCCTATAGCCCGAATACCCAAATTGCCTGGCATGCGGATGCACTCTGGTTCATCCGCCCCCCGTATCAGTCGGCATTAATCCCGGTTGGCGATGGGACGTTTCTGTTTGCCCAGGGCTGGCTAGCAGGGCGCTCGATGTATTTTGCGCCGAATGAGTCGGGTGGTATCAGTATCATGCTCTGGTCTGATACTGGTGACTGGGTTGAGTTTGCCCGTTCGGGTGAGATCTACCCGGATCTGAATCCGGTGCTGCGCCGGTCACTCGAAGAATTGCTCGAACGTACCGTTGACCATACGAATGTGCCAGGGGCAGCGCTATATGTTTCTATTCCAGGACAGGGCGTGTGGCTGGGGGCACGCGGGCTGGCGGATCAGGGCCGTGGCATTCCCATGGTGCCCCTGGATCGCTTTCGGATTGCCAGTGTCACCAAGACCTTTGTTGCCACGGTGATCCTTCAGTTGATGCAAGAAGGCTGGCTGACACTGGACGATACGGTTGAACGCTGGCTGCCGGGCGTTGTGCCCAATGGCGACCGTATTAATCTGCGACATCTCTTAACCCATACCAGTGGTCTTTATGACTACCTGGACAACGGATTTATGGATCGGGTTATGGCTGATCGGGGGCGCACCTGGTCGCCTTATGAACTGGTTGCCTATGCTGTATCGCATCCGCCCTACTTTGGGCCGGGCGAGCCAGAGCGCTGGCGCTATTCGAACACCAATTATATTCTGCTGGGGCTGGTGGCTGAACAGGCCACTGGCCATGCCCTGATTTATGAGATCCGCCATCGTATCATTGAGCCGCTGGGGTTATATAATACCTATTTTGATACCTACGAGAGTCTGCCCGGTGGCGTTACGCGGGGATATTCGGGCACGCGCGATTACACCGATATCAATATGTCATTTGCATGGGCGGCTGGTGGTATGGTTTCGACCACCGAGGATCTGGGCCGATTTGCGCAGGGGCTGTTTGGTGGGCGGTTGCTAGGGCCAGCGGCGATGGACGAGATGCGCCGTTTTGTGAATGTGTATGGAGCATGGGGCACAACTGACCTGGTGTATGGAGATGGCATTATGCAACGGATGCTGCGTATTACCGTTGCCGACCCCGCGTCTGCCGGGTTGGTCTGGGGTCACACCGGTGCATTGATGGGGTATCGTACCTCGATGTGGTATCTGCCGCAAAGTGGTATTACCGTGGTGGCAACGACAAATCAGATGTACTCGGAACCCAATGAGCTTGTTACCAGGGCGATTGATATCATTCTGGCACATAACTAGCGTATCGACGGTCAGGGCGGGTCGCGAACCGTCCCGACCCGCCTATTTTCATACCGATGGTGTACGGTGCAGCCGCATGGCGAACTAACGTGAAAATAACCGACGGACGGGAGGGGCGAATAATTTTCGCCCCTACAAACCCATTTTCATGCGAACGGTGTGCGGCGCAGACGCATAACCATTTAATGTAAAAATAGGTGATGGACGGTAGGGACAGGCTTCTGCCTGTCTATGCGGATGTGTTCCGCATCAGGACGCTATTCGCTCACCCCTACATGCCCCCCTTTTCATTTGGGTCATACTGCAACGCTGTAGCGATACCACTCTGCAAACTGCTCCGGGTCATAATACCACTCAGATCGACCCCCAGGTGAATCAAAGTCTGGGCGATCTGCGGCTGGATGCCCGTCAACATCACCCGGGCGCCCAGCAGTTTCACGGCCTGGGCTGCACGCATTAACGCCTGGGCCACCTGCGTATCTACCATGGCTACTCCGGTGATATCCAGAATAACCAGCGAAGCCTGATAGTCAGCTACACCCTCTAGCAAAGTTTCCAGCACCATCTGTGCCCGGCCGCTATCAATTGTGCCAATCAGCGGCATAATCACAATATCATCGGAAATGGGGATCAACGGCGTGGACAGTTCACGAATGGCGGCCTGTTGTCCCTGGATGACCTGTTGTTGCAAGCGCTCACGTTCCTGTTCAGACTGAAGCTGTGCAGTGATATCGCGTATGATGCCGGCTACGCCCTGCGGTTGTTTCTGGGCATCATAGATCATAAAACTACTGACCTGAGCAGGAAAGGTTGTGCCATCAGTCCGCCGGTGGGTTAGCTCACCCTGCCAGGATCCCCGAGTCGTTACTTGCTGTGCGATGGTCGTGACAAGTTGGGGGTCGTCAGCGATATGCGCCTCGAGCGACTGGCCAATCGCTTCCTTGCCAAACCCCAGTGCGGCAGAGTAGGCCGGGTTGGCATAGAGTAAATTGCCATCCAGATCAGCCAGCATAAATCCATCAGGGGCATTCTCAATCATGGCATGGAATATGCGCAACTGGCTTTCAGCCTGCTTGCGTTCGGTGATATCTTCATAGGTACCCAGAATACCGATAACCATGCCCGTTGGATCATGCAACGGAATCTTATTTGTATCAGCCCAGGACTGTTTGCCGTCGGCGTGTTGCTGTGTCTCGATGATATGATATTCAGGCGTATCGCTATCCATCACTTTACGATCGTATTGACGAAATGAATCAGCCTCCTCGATTTTCCATGCCAGATCATAGTCGCTTTTGCCGACAATCTGATCGGGCGTACCTACACCCGCAAAGGTGGCAAATACCTGATTACAGCCCTGGTAAATCAAGTCACGATCTTTCCAGAAGACCGCGCCAGGCAAGTTATCAATCACCAGTTGCAGCATGGCCTGGCTCTGTTGGGCCGCTGCCGTAAGCTCGTGCAGGGCATGGGTATCCCGGCAGATCGAGTTCATATGCGTCAGCACACCCTGATCATCATAATACAGGCTAATTGTCCAGAGCATCGGCGTAACCTGGCCGCTGCGGCTGATCAAGCGATTCTCAAAGGTGACATTCAGTTGGCGTTGTTGCACCCACGTTGTAAAAGCCTGCTGGGTACGCTGACGATCATCCGGGTGGATAAAGTCAAAGGCCGACTTGCCGATACATTCTGCTGCTGGTAAACCAAAGATACGTTCGGCTGACTGATTGACATAAACCAGCTTGCCATCTCTATCTACCTGCGTAATTAAGTCGTCGGTTCCTTCGACAAAGACCCGAAAGTAGTCTAGCTTTTGCTCTAGGGTGTGCATTTGGGAACGCAGATGCTGAATCTCGTGCTGTAACGCAGCATTTTCATCTTTTAGTGCGGTTATTATTTGATTCTCTGCTCTCATACGGATACTTGCTCCTGCTGATGTGATGCTGACTGGTGTGCTGGGGACGATAGTCGAGGTCGCTACATGGATGCAAGCGCATCCCTGCGAACATGCTACGGCTAAGTATAGCATATGCTTGTTTATGTTGTCGTATGGATATTTTGTGTGTGATTATTTACACAAGAACATTTTTTTGCGTTAGATATGGTTCAGGGTTACTTTACAGTTTGGTTGGATGATGTGCCCTCACCCCCCTGCCCCCCTCTCCCTCAGGGCTATACATGACCCGCAATTCTACCGCATCAGGATGCGGTAGAACCAGCAGTTTCCTGCTCTCCACGGGTACCGGCGGGGCTGCGCCCCGCCGAGATCAATACGGTTCGGTTTGTTGTGGCGGCAAAGCCGCCACAACAAACCGAACCGTATTCTTTTTGCGGGAGCCGGAGGCTCCCGCCCCCTCCAATTTGGGGTAACGCATAGCCCTGAGGGAGAGGGGGGAGATCTTGCAGGGGTAGGTTTTTCGATCGATGGTGTTCCAACGCCATCCGTAGAGACAGGCTTCTGCCTGTCCGTGGGAACGTATTCCGCATCAGGACGCCATGCGGACGCGCAAAAGCGCGTCCCTACGAAAAAAACCTACCCGTGAGAGGAGGGGGAGATGGGGCATCCTGGCGGCACACGCTGCGCGTGTGCCGCCAGGATGCCTCGTCCGTCTTTCCCCGCCCCGTGCAGGGGCGGGGGTTAGGGGGTGGGGTGATTCAAGCAACCAATCTGCCTATGATATGTTATGTAAAATTGGTCAGTCTGAAACCATGTCTTAGTTGCTCTTCTCGGCAGACCAGAGTAAAATCTGATTGCATTATCGAGTACAGCAAGGACAACTTATGTGGATATTCTTGTTATTGAAAGTAGTCCCTTAATACGCTACGCCATCCCGGCTTATCTGGCACGCGTCGATTATTATGCCACGGTGCTGCACGACGAAGCGAGCTTCTGGGAAGATCGGCAGCGTAAATTACCGGCTATGCTGGTGGCAGAATGGCCATTGCCGTCAGGTCGGGGCATAGAATTGATCGCGCATATTCGCAATCTGGATGTGCTGGAATATACCTATATCATTCTGCTGGCCCGGCGCAATCAGCAAGATGCCCTTATTGCCGGGCTAGAGGCAGGAGCCGACGATTATCTGATCAAGCCGCTGGATATTCGCGAGTTGCGTCGGCGTGTGATCCTGGGCCGGCGCATTCACAAGCTTGAAACGACATATCGGCATATGCAACACGAGTGTGATGCCCTTACCATGCGCGACCCGCTTACCCGGGCACTCAGCCGGCCAGCCGTGTATGAACGGGTGATCCAGGCTTTGGCAGCCTATGTCCAGGAAGGCAGCCCGTTTAGTGTGATGTTGCTGGATCTTGATCCACTCGCTATTCTGAATGAACGCCATGGCTATACCAGCGGTGATCATGCGCTACGCCTGGTAGCTGATACGTTAGTACGCATCACCCGCCAGGGTGATGCGATCGGTCGCTGGGGTAGTTCACGCTTTCTGGTGGTGTTAAACGGTGTCTATTGCCAGACTGCCCGTATGATTGCGCAGCGTATCAGGGATCAGGTTCAATTAGCCGTGTCTCAGGCAGCGGCTGAACCATTTCAACATTTGCATGTGCGCTTTGGCCTGGTAAGTGTCGCCGAAGAGCCGCCAGTCAGTGGTACGCAGTTGATCCAGCAGGTGGAGCGTGTTCTGGCCCAGTCATAGCATAGTGTCGGTCATGGGGTGACGTCTATTTTAGAAAGTTGACAAAGCCGTTCTTTTGGGTTAGACTCACAACCAGAATAGCCATCGAGGCTGTAAAGAGTTGTGTCGAGATACCCCCATATCAATATAGGCGTGTCATACATGCACAACAGAAAGACTCTCTCCACATCTGGTACTACGTCGCCCACGTTATCACTACACAACCGAGCGTCTGTAGAGCAACTGTTTCCACATGCCGCACGGTCACCTGAGCCTTAGTCAACCAGAGGAGTCTATATGCCTCTCCTGCCTCTCCCTGAAGCAACAATACTGGTGTTAATTGTAACGCTGGTGGTACTCATTCTAACATTGTGGTACCATGCGCGCATTCATGCTGGCCGTGTCCCAACGCGCCGTCCCTTGCGGGCGCTCGATATTATGTATGCAGCCCTGGGCCGTGGAGCAGAAACTGGCAAGGCTATACATCTTTCGCCGGGGGCCGGTACAATTGGAGATCGTGTCACCACCGCGGAAACGGTGGTAGGGTTGCTGGCGGCTCAGCGCGTGGCAAATGAGGCAGCCTTTAATGGCGCACCAGTACTGATGAGTAGTGGCGATGCAGTAGCGTATCTGGCGCTGCGTGGTGTGATGCGTCAAGCTTATCAGGCTGCAGGCCAGAGTCAGGAATATCGTTCCGCCAGTGTTCAACTGCTGGCTCAACAGGATCAAACGGCTTATGCTACCGGTGTGGCAGCGATCTATGCGCGCCAACCGTTTGAGGCGAGCCAGCTTATTGGTAGTTTTGGTCAGGAGTATTTGCTGGTTGGCGAAGAGGGAACTCAACGCCAGGTGCCACAACTGGTCGGTTCAACCAGTCCTGTGGCATTGCCGCTCATGCTGCTGACAACCAGCAATACTTTGATTGGGGAAGAGGTGTTTGCCGCCGAAGCATATCTGGCTACAACACCCACTCCTCAGGCACGCCTGCTGACCCAGGATTTCCTGCGTACAGTTGTGATTATTCTGATTGTGGGTGGTCTGGTGTATAGCCTGTTGCAACCGTCGATCGGGTTGCCGCCCTTGCCAGGGCTGTAGTCAGAGGATGTCGATGAGTTTTCTGCGTGACCCGAATCGCCTGATTGCTACGTTGATTGCCGGTGTGGTCGGGTTGATCGTGCTGGCTGATTTTGCTAGTATTGCGCCGCTGATTAATCAGATGTCTTTTTTGCTGGTCAACTGGGCGGCTGTTTTGACAGCACTGGCGCTGCTGGTCGGTCTGTTGAGTGTGGCTGGCTCGCATGTCGGGCGAGTGATCAAACGCGAATCCGACTGGGGCTATAGCATGGTGTTACTTATTGCTATGCTCACGGTGATTGGTGTGGGGGTGGCTGGCCCACCGGGCATCAATCTGATTGAGGCACCTATCCGCATTTTCTTCCGAGCAGTGTATGAACCGTTGGCCAGTAGTTTGCTGGCACTCCTGGCTTTCTTTAGTTTGAGTGCCATGCTGCGCGCTTTGCGTAGTCGCCAGGTAGAGGCACTGGTGGTTGTGGGTGTGGCTCTGGTGATATTGATCTTGCAGCTTCCTCCTGTATTGGGGTTGCCTTTTGTGGTTGATTCTTTGCAGTGGTTCAACGAGTATGTCGCTCTGGCTGGCGCACGTGGGTTGCTGCTCGGGGTTGCAATTGGAACGCTGGTTGCTGGGGTGCGAGTGTTGCTCGGTTTTGATCAGCCTTATCTTGATCGCTAGGACAAAGTAATGACGCAGAACAGGCAATAACCTTTCTGGGTTCTGTATATTTATATAGAAACATATGGCTGGTAGGTTTCGGTCTGGAGATACAAATGGAGATGTTCGGTTGCCCCCCTGGTTACAGGGGGTGCCTCTACCGGCACGTCCGCTGTCACGGCAGGTGGCAACTGAAGAGGATATGCCGGACTGGTTGAGTGAGGTACAGTCACCTGATGCGTCTCCGAGCGATGTCGGGATTATTCCTCCGTCTGCTGCCGTTCCCACGGGCGAGTCTGCTGATGCAACAATACCAGGGTGGTTGCGTGAGTTGCAAAGCGATGTGAGTGGAGGTGAAGAAGATCCGTTTCTGGTTGATGATTCGCCCGACTGGTTGTCTAGTCTGTCGGCTGAGGTGCCAGCTGCTGCACAATTGTTGCCTCCAGCAGGCGAATCTGTTGATGTGCCCGACTGGTTGCGAGACGAGGTAACTTCTCCTGAGTTGCCAGATCGCCCGACTACAGAAACGGCTTCAGCCCCTGATGAGCCTGCTTCGCTACCAGCGGATAGTTCGCCGCCACGTGTGCGTATACGTATGCCTCAGGGTGCTACTGATTGGCTGCGTAGCCTGGATGTGCCCGATGAACCAGATGAGATTACCGATCAAACAGGGGTATCTCAGCCTGATTCATCGCTATCGTTCGATGATACGTCTGAGGCAGATGCGGCTATTCCCGACTGGCTGCGCGATATATCG
>RRYU01009871.1_pt1 | contig 10307 bp, 18 predicted proteins | sample 2162651 | NCBI WGS metagenome assembly RRYU01 (sample SAMN10267283, study PRJNA491782) | microbial mat metagenome | isolation source: biomat in the production well | place: Japan: Minami-Kanto gas field, natural gas well KTG3 | collected 2017-06 | reverse complement strand
TTCGAGAACGGTACAGGGGTTTTTCGAGAACGGTACAGGGGTTTTTCAGGGTTTAGTATAACTCGTGTATGCCAAAGCACCAAGCTGCACGCTTTTATAAACCGCTCCACCTAGCCCTAAATCAGGTACTCGTGCATCAAATCGGCAGAGTACGAGTGTGCGAGGCGCGGATTTTCAGGGTTTAGTATAACTCTTTTCAGAAATTAGTATAACTCTTTTCAGGGTTTAGTATAACTCTTTTCAGAAATGGCTTCAGGAAGCCATAAAAAACGACGTGTAAAGGGTAAAAAGCATCCTTATGGTGTCCACAACACACGTGCAGATATCCTAGAAAATACCAGAACGTGGGTTCTTATGCGATTTGGCTTGCAATGAAGGTATACGGCAGCTTCTTTTGTCGTACCTGCCTCACAGTCGTGTGAATCTGGCACATTGTATTTGTATCAGACACGCTACCCCTAAAAAACGCTTTACAACCTATCATCTATCGAGTGGACAAAAAAAGCCGCGCATGGAGATCCATGCGCGGCTTTTCAACAGTGTGGATTGTCCACACGCTTCCGCACCATTGCATGATGGTCGGAGTCGGCTGCAACGAAGACGTTGCGGAACCAACCATATCCTGCCATGCGCCACCCAGCCAACGGAAGGGTGTAGGTGTTTTTTGCGCCCCGCGACCAGTCCCTGGTGGCAGAGCAGCGTGTTTTACAAGGAAGCAACACGACTCCTCGACTGAGGAGATACCGTACTATATGGCACCGATGTTTTTTTTGCAAATCAGTGATTGAAAGATAAACCGAACATGGAAGACATGACAGAAAAAGCACCAGCCGCCAACCCGCCATCGCCGCTTGAGCCATTGCCCAAACGCCGCAGTGAGTGGGGGGGGTGGATGCACCTCTGTGCCCCCCTCTTGGCCACCAACGCATGGACTCACCACCTGAAGATCCCGTTGCCGTTTTCCACCTTGCGCACCGCCGTCGAATCCAGCGTGGTCGGCCTTCCCTATGCGATGGATATCGAGGTGAAGAACATCTATAATCGCACCGCATGGATCCTATGGTGCGATAACCTCAACACCGACAACCTCGGCAGCATTATCATCCGACGCATCAGCGGCTCGCTCACGGCTCTCTCCATGACCGAGCCAACGCGCCGCTATCCACCCCCCCAACGGGTAGATGAGAATGAGCAGAACCTGACCGAGCGCGTGATTCTCCAGCAACGGACACTGGAGACATTCTTTTATCGACTGGCGCTCGTTGAAGGTCTCTGGATCGATATCCCCCCACAGCAGGTGGATAAATATGATGTCATCCGGCGCTACTATCGCCGCCATGGACGAAATAAGCGCATTACGATGGCTCACGTTGCGAAAGAATATAATCTGAGCCATAGTTATGTGCGCCGACTGAAATCCGAGTACGACAAGATCCAGGCCGCCCAACGGTCGGTCAGGACAAAAAAGCGATACTACGCAGAGAAGAAACGCCGCCAGACGGCGAAAAATGAGGATACAGAACAGTAGGGCGTATGGACAAACAACGGTACGAGGGGGGAGTGGGGGCAGAAAGCAGGTTACGTCTGACGACCAGCGTCGTGAGGCGTGTCCGGTGCAGAAGAACGGACATCCTCGTAGCCAAACCAGTGCAGCCAGATCGTCTTAACACCCCAAAAAAATCTCGAATCGCGCAGCATATCTTCAATGATATGCTGCCGAACATCTGTGAGTTCGGTCTGCGCGGATGATGATGATGAGGAAAGCCGCTGCTGGGCCAGCCGGTGCGCATCGTCGGCTGTAGCATCAGGCGTACTCATAAGCCAGTCGATATCGTCCCACTTCCCGTCTATTGTCTGCACGATTTGTGCGAACAGCATAGCCCCTGGATCTTGCCTGCCGCTCTCAATGCGCCAGATCGTGTTTTCCGTTGACATGATCAGATTGGCCAATCTGGCACGACTCATCCGCCGTCCTTCGCGGAGAGCCTGGACGTAGATGGCCGTCTCTCTCATTCCCACGAGCTTGGATCTCGATCCAGCAAGCCAGTTGCATAGAGCGCATACGCCAGTCGTTGCAACGACGGCAGCAGCTTTAGCATCATCGATGCCTGTTCATACGATAGCGTTTTCACGAAATCGCGGATCGCACGAGTCGCAGCATCTACGATTTCTGGCTCTGGCTCTGGCTGCGCCATTGACCTATCAGACCTGGGTTCCTGACCGCGTGCCACTAGTGGCGTATGCGACAATCCCGCTGCGTTCTCCTGCAATCGCTTCTGAGCCAGCCGACGGCCATCGTCCTCTGTGGCGGTCGGATCGAGGATCAGATTCGCCGCATCGTCGAACGTGCCCCCCACGGTGCGAACAACAGACGCCAATTTGTCTGCGCTCGGTCGCAAATTGGTCGTTTCGAGCCTCCAAATGTAGTTGGGATTAACGCTTGATTGTACCGCAACATCTAAGGATGTCATATCGGACGCTTCCCGAAGCGTGCGAATGTACATGCCTAGTGCGGTGCTTGCTGTTTTCATAGATGTCTATTGTATCACAGAAATAGATACCAATACGCACCAAAAATGCATATTGATTACCGCACGGTAATGACTATTTAACACACGCGGCAGCGTGCCAGGGTACCATCCGCAGAACAGGACTGACCTCCTAGTCCCGATCCTAGCCCCCCTCGCCATGTTCCTGCTATACTGACATCTAGCACCTGGATAACCAGGTGCCGCAACCATCGGGCATCAGCTTCCCGGTGGCGGCGTTCTGCCGAATGGCCCGCTCTCTAGGGCTTACCCGGCACAGCGTTGCCATTGGCCGGTTCATGCCCCACGGCAACGGCACCTAATGCCCCAGGGCTGTTTGTACCTACATAACCAAGCACATGCCTCTGAGCGCCAAGTACCCCCTGTCGCGTACTTGCGCGTGGTCAGAGTGAATTTCTTGCAGTCTATTTCCTGGCCAACCCGGCCAGATGACTATCACGCACGACCATCATCAAAACCGCCCGCCGCGAGCATCGCGGAGATGGGCGAGGTGCGTCTGCAAGATACCCCCCTGTGCTGGTTTTTCTGATTCCCCCACTTTCGTCTTCTCTCCTGACGCATCAGCGTCTGGTTTGCTGTGTCTAGCGACATGACATCAAACCATCGGATTGTCTACGGACACGGATCGTTGGATTATCACCGTCGCTCAGAGCAGTTCACCATCGCTGGTGATGGAGAGAACGGATCTGGGGGGATCTCCACTTTTTTCTGTGGACAATCCACAGACGAATTTTTTCCTCCACCCACCTGGAGGCGCAACACTTGTTGCAGCCACCGGTGGGGGTGGCTGCGTTTTCTTTTTTACACAGCCATTAGGAGGCTAAAATAATGATTATCACAACCGTCACAGCTTTTTTCATCATCGGAAATGTCGCTCTTTTGGCGGTGCTGAAAGCGTCGGCTCGCGCCGACGAAGCAGCCGCAAAATTCAGCGAATAACTCTCCCTTTTCCCTCCGCCCACTCGGAGCGCAACTTCTCGTTGCAGCCGCCGGTGGGGGTGGCTGCGTGTTTTTTTCTAACACAGCCATTAGGAGGATAAAATGTTCTCAGTCGTCATCAAAAACGGAACGTTCTGGTCAATCGCCTGCGCCTCGATGGGGCGCGAAGAGGCGGAAGAGATGGAACAATCGCTTCTTATTCAAGGTATAAAGGCAGGCGTTTTTTGTGACCCATACGCGGAAGATCTGGTACGGGGTACCGTCCAGATTCAGGAACGCTCGGCCTAGCCAGACTTCGCTCTTTTCCTCCACCCACCTGGAGGCGCAACATTCTGTTGCAGCCGCCGGTGGGGGTGGCTGCGTTTTCTTTTTACACAGCCAGAGGAGGCCAAGATGATCATAGGCACAATTGCCACCATATTCGTCGTCGGAAACGTCGCTCTTTTGGCGGTGCTGAAGGCGGCGTCTCGCGCCGACGAAGCAGCCGCAGAATTCGTCATCGCTGAATAACTATTCCTCATCAAAGTAGCCTGATCTTTATTTCTCTTCCGAGCAGCACACCCGCTGCCCGGAGGGGCGTGCGTGGTGATGCTGTTCCTATCTCAGGAGTATCACCATGTCACGCAACGAGATCACCACCGCCGCCGCTGACGCAACGCAGGCTCTCGACCGCTTTCACGCCCTGGAACAGGAGCGCCTGGCCGTCGAGGTCGAGGTGGCCTATGCTCAGTTTCAGCACATCGTGCATGAGTACGACGTGTCCACCGAAGTCGACGCCGCGTTTTCGCGGCTGTTCGGTTGCTAGGAGGATCACGATGTACAACCACTTTGCGGTGTCCAACCACGGACGCCGATGGAACAACCACGAAAAAATTCAAGGACACTTCATCCTCTGGCGTGCGGCTCTGCGCCGCCGCTTGGAAATCTGCTGGTTATAGCCATAATAAACTCACCCTCATCGGGACAGACACTGTGCTGTCCCGGCAGGGGCGCGTGGTGGGCTGTCCCTTCTGAATAAGAAGGAAAACCCACCATGAATCAGCACGAAACAGAAGAATACGTCGGACAAGACCTCAGCGGACAGTCCGCTGGAGGAACGCCCATTGATAGCCGTAATCAGACCGTCTCAAATGCGGTGGTCGTGTCCGACTCCGCGCTCGCGGCGATGGGCATGACGCGGGAGCAATTCAACCAGATGTTTGCGTAAAAAATTCTGGTCGTGGAGCCGCTGAACGGCTCCGGTGTGCCCTGGATCGACAGATCGAGGTCAGACCGGAGTCGTTCCAGCCAGCTATACACCAGGAGTCCAAAAAATGATAATCATAACCTCGATTGCCGCTTTCTTCGTTGTCGGAAACGTGGCTCTTCTCACCCTGCTGAAAGCGTCGGCTCGTGCCGACGCGGCGGCGGAACGTTTTTAACTGGGCGTCATCCAGTGGAGCCTGTGCCGGTAAATGCGACAGGGCCAGTGGGACACACTGGCGGTACATGCTCTGACGCACGATGACGACCAAACCACAACGCCCCCATCGGCTTTTGCTGATGGGGGCGTTGTGCATGATGCGCACTATGCAGTTCTGTCACACGCAAGCAACCATCACACGAGCCAGCGGGGACGCGGCTCAATCGGGAGACCGCCCCACTGCGCGGATGTCAACTCACCGGCGCGGACATATCCGAGAACAGCGTTCTGCTCATCTCGGATCTCGACGATCTCATCTCTCCTGTCGAAATCGTTCACGACCCGCGAGAGATCAAGATCGTCCCACGTCCCCGAAATCCGATCAAAAACCTTCACGATTTTCATGTTCCCCCTCCCTTTTGTTGCCTACTCTATTGTATCATAGATGCCCCCGTCCCCCCTCAGAACAGGACTGACCTCCTAGTCCCGATCCTAGCCCCCCTCGCCATGTTCCTGCTATACTGACATCTAGCACCTGGCAACGGTGCGGCTGCCCCATCGTGCGGCAGTCGCCCGCTGGCGGCGTTCTGCTGACTGGCCCGATCTCTAGGGCTACCCAGCACCGCGTTGCCAGTGGCCGGTTCCCGTGCCACGGGACGACCGCACCAGCACACCAGGGCTGTTTGCACATTTCAAACCAGCACATGCCTCTGAGCGCCCAACCGTCCCTCGTTGCACGGGTGCGCGTGGTCGGAGTGAATCCTTGCAGTCTCTATCCTGGTCGGATCGTCGGCCAGTTGAGCATCACCGCACGATCATCACACAAAACCGCCCGCCGCGTGCCACGCGGAGATGGGCGAGGTGCGTCTGCAAGATACCCCTGTGCTGGTTGTTTCCTGCTTTTGAGAGGAGTCTTTTATGGAATACGTTCCTTTTGATTTTTCGATGGCAACCATTGATGTCGCCATCGAAAAATATGGGCGACTGCCATGTACACTTCATAACCATGAAATGGAAGAAGTCGAGGAAGAGGTCGCTCGTAGAGCATACGAGTACGACCAAACGTGGGATTCGGACATTCGTGACGAGCTAACGCGCACGCGTTGGCTCGAAAAGCGTGATGAGCAGCGTTTGCTCGAAGAGCGTGACGCTTAACCTACAACCACCACCTACAACCACCACTTCTATCTCCCATATCTGTGGACAGTCCACAGATCGGTTGTGATTCCCGCCACATCCGGGCTGTATCTCTCATACAGCCGCCGGTGTGGGGTGGCTGTGCGTCTGGAAAGGACTCATAGTGGATCTCACAGCCACATCATCGGAATCAATCGACGCGATGATCCGCGAGATTGAAACGAGGAAGGCCACGCTGCAGGCCGAGATCACGCAGCGCGAACACGAGCTTGAACGGCTCAAGAACGGGCAGACCGATCTCGCTGCCGAGATGGCCTACGCCCAGGCCGTGGTAGCCTGGCGCACACGCGCCCACGTCACCACGGGGGATATCTATGCCCAGGTCGAGAGCCTTGACATGGCCGATGCCCGCTTGATTGCGATTGACGACCTTGCGCCGGACGCCGATGAGCGACCAATCGCCATGATCATCGGATGGCCGGATGGCCGCCGGGTCGAGATACTCTTCACTGGCGTGTACCTCATCACGCCGGGTCTTCCGCACTCGACGGAGGATATGGCCGTCACCTTTTTCCATGCCGACTCATTTAACGACGGCGACTGCTGGCGCATTGGCATATCAAACCTGAATATCGCCATCTACGGCGATATCAGGTCTATCCGCGAAACACGCTAACCTCACCACATACGCTAGGGGATGCATCCTGCTCCCCGGCAGGGGATAGCACGCTGCATCCCCTGGTCGGAACAGGAGACCCCAATGACCCTCACGACTCGCGACGGGTATACCCTTCGGCACGTGTTGGGTGCTGACCGTACCCGTGCCCAGGCATTCATCCGCTCGCACCACTACACCGCCAGTGATGGCGGGTCAGGCTTCATGTACGCCGTCTTTGCGCCCAATGGCGATATTGCTGGCGCGTGCTTGGTCGGCCCCACCCTCTCGACCGCCGCAGACCGGGCACTGGTTGCCGCTCCCTGGCGAGTCGAGGCGTGCAAACGCCTGGTGGCCGCTGATGACTGCCCTGTGCCTGAATCGCAGATCCTGCGCTATGCGCTGCGTAGCACGGCGAATCGGCGCGGCGAGACAACGCTGTTCGTCTCGTATGCCGATCCGTGCGCCCGTGATACGCGCACCGATCTGCCGCTATCCGGTGCGGTCTACCTGGCCGCAGGGCATTTCTTTGTCGGGGAGACATCACAGCCCCGCTACGCCGTATTTGACGAGCAGGGCCGTGTCCGGTCAACCCGGCAAGGCAAAACGACTCTGAGCAAGGGCAGCATGCCCGACGGCTGGCGCATCCAGCGCGTGCCAGCAGCACGTATCTGGGTCGCCATTGTCACGCCGGAAACGATTCCTGGCCCAGACGAACCACGTCAGACGACGCAACGCTGGCGGAAACATCAGTGGCTGTCCTGCTTTCACGACCTCAACCCCGCCCGCCGCGTGCGTGCGATCCAGTGGATCGAGGAACGCGCCTGGGAGCGGGCAGAGGCCGATGGCGCGACGGCGCTGGGAGACCCCCGCAAAACGACTGGCAACGCCCGGTTTCAGCCAGCTCGCTGGCAGCCTGGCGCGATCAACCGCTCGGCATCCCCGGTGTGGGAGCCGATGATCTGGCAAACCGAGATCATCGGCTTCAACGAACACGAGACGACCGCTGGCCGATCCTACGTGGGTCGGGTGGCGGCGTAGATGTATCAACCAAAGAACAAGGAGCAGAAATTATGCCACGCCGTAAACGAACAACCGTTACACAAGAGCAGGCCCAGGATAGTGCAGCCATCGCTACATGGCTGCACGCGAACGTCGATGGATTCAGCACGCTGGAGCAGGCCCAGAGTTGGGCCGCGCAGGTCGTGTTGACCCGCGGCTACGACCGGACACGACCGATTCTCGATAATCGGCGCGGTCGCGTCGTATTTGACGTGCCAGCACCATGCTCTTTTGATGAGACACCCAGCCAAGTGAACCTGACCACTGCAGAAAAAGACCGGCTTGCGTGCAAGCTGCACGAGGCGTGTGTCCATCTCGCCTTTTACCGCCTGGTGTTGGAGCAAAACCAATGCGGCGGCGGGGCGTGGGATGGCGCATGCCTGGCTGTAGCCCACGCCCTGCGCAGCCTGCTCGGCGGCACGATCTGCATTGCTCGGTCGGCAGTCACGGATTAACACATCATCCTGAAAACTGGCGACCTGTTCTGCGACGGCTTCGGTCGCCAGGATTGGCAGGCACTCTGCCACAATTGGCGTACCGAAGAGGGCATTGTGTTGACAAGCTGGAGGCCGATGGAGATGGAGTCCGACACAGACCAATACCAGTGGGGTGACGTTCAAGCGCCCCTGGAGGTCGTGTACAGCCTGTTCATCTATTTTTTTGAAGTCGCAAAGGGATGGCGATTAGCCGATACCCCCCTGCGCTACTTTGTCATTCACGACCCAAAGATCGGGCCAAGTTGGGCATTCACTGCCCTGGATGAGCAGGAAGCGCACCAGACCCTCGTGGCGTGGAGCGCCTTTGTGCAACGTACCAGTGGCGAATCCGTGCCGTACACGTTGTCCGAATCCACCGAGGTCGATCTGGACGTACCGATCCACAACGACATGATCTATCGCTATACACGCTCCTAACAATGTGGCCTCACCACCGGGCACTGCCACTGCATCCCCGGTGGTACGTGGGGATGCATCCAATGGAGACATCTCCTTATGAAACCAGCAGAAACGCGCCCCTATACCTTCTCGGTGTGGGCCTTCACCGACCGTGAGATCGATATCGTTGTCGATCATGTCCTTCAGTACAACCGGGGCTTCAGTCGCCCCATCGACCGCAGGCGAGTCCCCCGCACCGTCCAGGAGTACGGCATCAGCCGCCACCTGTTTATCCCTGGCTTTGTCCCTGGCAACAATGGCCGCTGGTACTATAGCTCCAGCATCATTGGCGGCACATTCGACACGGGCAGCGATACGCCGGTTGAATCGCTGTGGCGCATGGTCAATCCGATGATTGGGCCAGAGGGCACAGTTGGCTACAGCATCAACCGTGATGAGCGGTGGAAGACGTTGAACATCTGGCCGCTCAACGAGCGGCGCGATCAGCGTGGCCAGGCGTATGCGGCCCGCGACCGCTGGGACGTGCTGTGCCGATTGGCCCAACACGGCTACATCTGGTTCGATGCCGCAGGCACGATCTGGGATATTCGCACCCGCCCGGTTGCCGACCGCTGGCAGCCACGGCTGCCACAGGACACGGTGGCAGGAGGTGCGCAATGATTGGCGTCACGTTCAGCGGAGCCTCTGTCGGCTGTCAGGTACAGCCCGACAGCTCCATTCGGGATGTGATCTGGACTATCGGCCAGGAGCATGCGCCACGGTATTCGGTGCATGCGTATCGTGGCGGTGGATCGGAGAGTGTCGAATACGGGTCGGAACAACCACGAATCGACTCGCCGGTCAGCCCCGACCCAGACACGATGATCGGCACATGCCGCATCGCGCTCTGGCGCAACGGTGGCCCCCTCGTACCGGCGCATGTCTATCAGCGCCCCAGCAGCGATCCGGCACGCCGGGGCGAGACCGTCTACGATGTTGTCATAGACGTGGATGGCATGCCGGGACGAATCATCGACGGGTATCGCATATACCCGCCCGAATTGAAACACTGGCATGCTCCAATGTTCTGGGATGAATCGGCACAGGCGCTGACGAACGATCTGTTCGCCGTGCTGGTGACTGTATAACGACATGAATATCACCGCAGCGGGCCACTCCATGCCCGCTGCGGCGGCGCATGGTGGTCTGCTGCCTCTATCACGGAGATCACCATGCTTTCACTTTCAGACGCAGCCTATACGGCATTACTCACCGCCGAGATCGATGACACATCGGTACGGCTGACATGCGGCCAGCTTGACCGGGATGTGTACACCGAGGTCGATACCATCCTCACGCGCCTCGGTGGCACATGGCGCGGTGGCCGAACCCAACGCCATGTTTTTCCTGAATCACCTGCGGCGCACATCCGCCGCTATCTCGAAACCGGTCTCTTACCGCCCAAAAATGCCCTGGCGTTCTTCCCGACGCCCGATCCCGTGATTGATCTGATGATGCTGATGGGGGACATTCCCACCAGCATCATCAGCGATGCACGAATCTTGGAACCATCCGCTGGCTCCGGTGCGCTGGCCCGTCGTGTGCGCACGGCCATGCAGACGTGGTGCGACCAACTTGGCGCACCACACGCATTCACCATCGACACGGTCGAACTCGATCCGTGGCAT
>RRYU01004735.1_pt1 | contig 10307 bp, 6 predicted proteins | sample 2162651 | NCBI WGS metagenome assembly RRYU01 (sample SAMN10267283, study PRJNA491782) | microbial mat metagenome | isolation source: biomat in the production well | place: Japan: Minami-Kanto gas field, natural gas well KTG3 | collected 2017-06 | reverse complement strand
GTTTTGAGAAGAATATAGATCCTTAATCTATTAATGCTTTGATTGTCGCATTTTATTCTGAAATGTCGCAACTATTATAAAAAGTCACAAATGGCTCAAGGATGCTCGCCTAAAACAAGGATTGACTATGCGTGATCTTGGTACGATTATTGATATGCCCCATTCATTTGTGGGTAAGGTTGAGACAGGAGAAAGACGCTTGGACGCATATGAGTTTATTCAATATTGCTAGGCTTTGAAATTAAACCCTGAGGAGGGATTGGAATTTTTGAAATAGCATCTTATCCCTATTAATACATTTCAGTATCAGAAATTGATTTTTGTTTAACGGTCAAGCTCAGACGAGGAGGCACAACAGCGCCGATGTCGGCTGGAGCGACATGTTAGATGCGCTATTCATCTTCCCCTCTAATGTGATGATGACTTGGAACATTAAGCTGGCCAACAAAACCTGTGCTATTTCGGTTTTTAGTTGCCTCACTAATAGTCACAAATTCGACATAATACATAAGAGAGGATCGAACCACCTTTAGCGTCTCGATGAGACTACTGGTAAATTCTTCAATTGGGTAGTGCTCAACAGCCTTGGACTGTCTAGCTCGGGAGTTACCACCCAAGTCATGGAGAACGACAAACCTATGTGTTGATGCATTCCTTAAAGAGCTAATACTTCTTAGAAATCCATTCTTCTCTGAAAAGTCCTTAGATATTTCGGTTAGAGCTATTAGCGCAGTATTTCCTTCAAAAATAGAGTCTTTAATTTTTGACTTCCATCTAAAACCTTTATCGTTTTCGTTGAACCAAGCATTCTTAAAGTGCGCATCTTTGGCGCCTCCCATCTTTAAGTATTCAAGCGAAGAAACCGCTATTTTGTCTAAGATATCGATGGCCGATCTTTGGGCAAGTGTTAATAGGGAATATTTTGCTCCGTAATTTCCGTAATCAAGCGTATCTAAATAGTACCCAGTGTCGGGGATATCAGAGTTCATTGCTTCGTAAGCCAGCCATCTCGCCAGAATATAGTCAGACTTCATAATATTAAACATGGAAAATATGGGTGGCACACCGCGGTCAGAGCGCACATCTTCCATGATGGAGTAAATATTTAAATCGTCCCATCTCTTTATGCCCATTTCAATATTTTCTACCGTTGGAGATAGAGCCAATCTATTTTTTAACACGAACCTCTCATAATCACTCAATTCTTCTGTATTGAATTTTTTAGGCTCTATCTCATATGACGTAATTTCACTACGAATACCCTTCATACCCCTAAGTCCGGTATATTGATGGATTCGCGACATTGAAGCTTCAGTGATGTTGTTGTATTTGTTAATTGATCGCTTGATTGTGTCTGGCTCTCCAATTCCTCTTTCTAAACAATATTTTAGAATTTTTGCTGCACCCGATGAGGCCACTCCGTTATTTTGGTCACTCGCGAGAGCATCGTTATATGAATCAAAAGCCTCCACCCAGCGGTAAGATGAAAAAAGTAAATTCCCTAGATTGGTGCTTGCTTGAGTAGAAATATCTTTAATATCGTCAGATTTAGAAACGCTACTAAAATATTTCCGAGCATTGCTTCTGTAAAAGTGGGTAGACATATACCACAATGGATCTTTGAATTCCGTAAGTTGGGCTAAAGCATGAAGTCCGTTTGCTAGGTTATATTGTAGTTTCAAATTATTTGGATATTTCTCTTGTAAGCTCTCCGCAATATTTACCCCCTCTTCAACGAACCTCTTATTAGATAGATCATGGCCACAATCAATCAAAATCGCAGATTTTAAAACATCCATATCCCTACTGTCGGGAAGCTCCAAAACTCTCCGAATAGCTTCTTTTGGATCTTTCTGTGATATACGAAGGATTTCTTCCGATATTTTCATCACGTCTCCAGCCCCAACATCTAACGCCCTAAGCAGTGGTTCGCGCTTTTTGCGCGCCCATTGCTATCAGAACACTTTCAGTGTCATGTGCTTTAATATCAGTCATTTCTATCTCCTTTATAAATCATTGTTTGTCCATCAATGATTTTGATACAAATGACTGATCTTGTTCATACTTCCATATGTACCACTGAACAGAGTTCACTAGCAAGGCGATGTTTTTCTGGAGTCAAAAGACAAAGGTCAGACTTGAATTTATCCGGGTTTCATAAGTCTATGTTTTTATCAGTAGTGTTGCTTATTATCATACAATTTAAATATGTCTATTGTCACTAATGAAACCCAATACCCCATCTTCAAGAATATAATTATATATGTGGGTTACTATATTGAACGATTCTTAAAACGGAATTTGATAGAATTAGAAATGCTATATTAATGAGTGTAAATTAGATATTGATTCAAAGCATCAAAATTATTATATAAAATAATAAGAATCATTATATAAATATATGAATTTGATGGAAGATATTTTGTGAGAGTGTTAAATAATTTCACAAGTCGCGTAGGGGCAATTGTACGAGGAATATCAACAGCGTCATCACAAATGAATTTACCCCAAATAGATATGTTAAGTCCACCTTCAAGCATATCAGAGTGATTAGTATTTGCTAATCGTATATTTGAAATTATATTATCAGATTTAGAAAAAAAGAAAGTTCCTGAATAACCAGTTCCAGGAACTATAACCCTAGATAAAACTGGCAGAAAATCATTGTCACCACATATATTTAAAATTTTATTAACCTTTACCATGCCATCTTCATTAAGGAATATATTCCAATCATAATTTTGTTTTTCGATTGATGCGTTAAAAACTATATTATGTATAATTAAACTTGAATTTATTTCTTTAGCATATTCTAATGCCTTAGTAACTAGTAATGTTCCGTAGCTATGTGTGATTATGGATATTTTATGATTAGGGTAATTTTCTTTAAGAGTGTTAAGCGATTTTAGAATAGTTTTAGCATAAATATTTCTGTAAATCGGTAATACCAACATAATTTCAGTTATAAAGGGGATTCTTACAATTAAGGAATCAATGTCAAATTCAGACTTTAATACCTGTTGTGCATTATCTGCCCAATATGCATGTGTATTGTATCCGTGAGATATTAAAACTACATGCTTATCTGAAAGATATTTATCGGACTCAATAGATTCAAACTTTAATATACATGAATAGTAAATATTATTATGTTCATTTAAAATTTCCTTTAGCGCTTCATATTCATTGAAAGGCGAAAGGCTATTTAATGCCATTGTTATCCCTGATTCAAATAATAAACAAATGAAACTGAATATTTTAAGCGAAAGTTTGCTAAATAAAATATTTTCAACAGGCGAGAAAATAGATAGTATTGCTAGATTGTTTTCAACTAAAATTGGTTTTGTTAATTCTGTATCAAGTAAAAATATAGTAAATTCACTATTGATGTTATGAGGTAATAATAATTCAAAAACAGAACGCGTATCAGCAATATTACCAAATAAGTAATTTAGTGATATTCTTTCTTCAGGGGTATATATTTCAAATATAAATTGATTTTTTAGCTTGTTAAGCTTTGGAATAAACTCATCATAATTGTGATAGTTTGTATAATTAACTATCGTTATTTTCTTCATTGTTTATATGCTTATATAAAAATGATTTTTTGTTTTTTAATGATAAAACTAAAGCCGTAGAAGCGCGCAATCCATCTGTGTTATAGTTTTTGTTATATGTTCTTTTTAAAAGTAAGTATGGATTTTTAATGTCATCAAGTACGATACTGCCTTTTGAGATCTCATCAAGTTGCACCTCAATTTGTTCATACTCTTCATTTATCTTTGCCCTAAAGTCATCATTCCTGTAATCATCATAAAATTTATTCATAACAGGTGTGTACTTGTGAAATAGGAGTATTATTGATTTTTTATTATTGTTTATATAATCGAATTTATCGTCTGAAATTTCGATAGGAAGTGAGCGAATTTCTTTTAAATGTTCATCCCAGTATTTGTTTAATAATTGTCTGTATTTATCTCCTTCACCATTCGTTTTTCTTAGTTCTTCAATATTATGCATCGCATATATTACAAAACTTCTAAAATAGTATTCGACTAGATTTTCGTGAACTATTGGTAATAGTATCCATGACTCCCAAATGTTCTTGTTGTATATTTTAAGATCGCAGTCATAGAAATGATAATAGTCATACCAATGAGCAAATAGCTCATAGACCTGATCAAAGAAAGTGCTATCAATCCCTAACTGTCTTTCTTTAACTCTTTCCTTAAAATTTTTTTCGATAACGTTTTTATAAAATTCATCAAGATCATTACCAACACCATATCTTGTATATAATGCGTGAGAAATCTCATGTGTAAGAGTTAACCAGTTACCTTGTTTAGATAATGGATTGTAAGTTGAAACTAATGGTAAAAAGATAGTTTCTCCAAATCTTACTTTAAATCCAAATGAATCCGAATAAGCTGGAAAGCCATTACTCTCATAGCGCGCATTATAACTTGGTACAGTATTTGACCAAGTTACAAATATATAATCAATAAGATATTCAAGTGCAATCAAGTTAGAAAATACACCATCACCAAAATACATTGGTAATGATAAATCAGAATTGTTGGGATTTATTTTACTCTCAATTCTTTGAGTTAATCCAAGCTCAGCTGTTTCAATAGCCTCTAATAATCTGCTTTCTGCATAAAATCTTTGTGCATAATCATATGCATTATGTTTTTCTTGGTATTCATCTATAAGTTGACATAAATATTCAGTGAATATTGATAATTTAGAAATAGCAATTTGGTAAACCCGGTTGGCTCTACATGAGTTTATATTATTAAAAAATGTCTTTAATCTATTAGATAATCCTGGATTATTTACTTCTAGCGCAGATGAAGAAGATAGTGAAAGAGGTTCTTGTATAACTCTATAGCAGGTAACCTTAGTAGATGAGTGTTCATTAGTCGAGTCTATTATAGTAGTTGATGTGCTAATTGGACCTTTTTTATTTAAGTACCATTTATTGCGAAATGATAGGAGATCTCTTAAAAATACTGAAGTTTCTATATCATTTTTAGTATACAAAACAATATCATTAGCACCAAACGTTCCTTTAATATCATATGTGTCACTATCTTTGAAATAATCGGAAATATAATTTTCGAATCCAGACTGACAATTTACAGAAATGGCAGCGCGGCATTTCCCTTCAATATTATTTATAATGTAACCGTCATTATTATTTTTAATGTTTTCATATGAGAAACAAGGTGTGGTTATGGTATTAGCAAATATGGGGTAATTTTCTTCACCTTCTTTACAATTATCTATACAATCTAAGAATGTAATATTTCTACATTTATGTGTGAAAGACCATATATCTTCTAATTTGTTTGTTTTTACGAGAACATAAAGTTCTGATTTACCAAACCCACCATATACTGCGATATTGATATCTAAGTCATCTGATACTTCTTTAAGCTTTTTAATAATGGTTTGACAGGCATGAATACCTGAAGGAGAACCTGAATCAGATGTATATAACCATTTCTCTAATTCAAGATATACGAGACCAACAATTGAAGCTTCAGCTAACCACTGTGCAGTATTAGGGGATGAGTACTCATCATCTATAATGTAGCTATATGCTGATAATGCTGTAGTCGAAACTATTCCATCGTCATTTGTATATAGGCGGGGATTATCAAGTACGTTTGAATCATATATTGAAAGTAAATCATACTGCCCAAGCACTTTATATAGATTTGTATGCGCCTGATCACGTAGATTATTGACAACGGATTCTTCGTTTCCAGGATGAAGTTGGATGTATCTTAAGGTGAGAAATGAATTTCCAATTCCAATTTTTGACAAAACATGTCCCTATATTACAGATATATCGTGGATTATTCTTCTATATAAAAGGCATACGAACTAAAATCATCTTTAAATGATTCTTTTTCTTCATTAATATCATTTAAATGATGTTCAGTGTTACTCAATGGCCTAACGCTCCCACCGTGCAGATTGATGTTGCTCGCAGCTATAGCACTGCGGGGATCTCTTTTACATAAGAGCCGCATTTCTAATTCAGTGTTTAAAAATTGTGATTTCATTGGAGCCAAAACCTCCTAATTTCCCTAATAACTACACTTAATGGTGCCTGAAGCCTGAATAGACAACCGAAAATGGTCGCACAAGATACGATATTTTTCGGGCATATACAACAAAAGATTATTTTCCTTAATATTATGAAGAGACAATGAACCGTCGCTTTTAGCTAAAGCGTCACGCATTGTATTTGATGCGAAGTCAGTCACTATGGACTCAACTATTCATGATTCGATTGATCATAGTTAATAAAATAACACAGAGGATCTGTATGTCAAGTGAAAAGCGTAAACATTTTAAATGTTAATATCCTTAATATATCATCATGTTACGATTATAAGTTAAAGTAATTTAAAGAATAATAGAATATTCTGAATATGCATTCGAAAGTTTGTGATATAAATCCAAAAATTCTACAAAAAAAGAATAGTTGAATAAACCATATCTAGTTGTTTTTACTGAAAATATTTAGAATTCGTCGCTGTAAGCTTGGCTAATTGAAAGAATGTACTATTGAGGGAAAAAAATAACCCTATCATTTACTCTTTAAAAGCTAGAGCCTGTGATCTTTCCTCTTCGACACTACCGGAGACGATTTTATCGTCCACTAAGGCAGAAGGAGTGCCGTTTGGTTATTCCAAATAAACGACTGATAACGCCATTGGGCAGAAAAATCGTCCCGTCCCTTTGGGTTGCGCCCCAAAGGAGAGTTTGATCTTTTTTTTCCGAACGGATACGAATTACTGTCGAAAGTCCGTCTGTGAAAATATCGGTGTTTTAGAACCCATAAACATAATACCGATATTTTTGCTCATTTTATTATAAACATTAAGTCATTATTCTTTATTGAATAAAAATCAGATCTCACCTTGTCAACATACCACTCACACCAAGCCCTGACCTGCTCCCTATTCACTGGAACAGAATAGAATGAATATTTAACTGTTACAGGAGAAATTGATTCGATATCACTCATTTTAAATTCAGCTATTTCCTCCACACTTAATCCAAGCACTCTTCGAAGTGCAAGCATCACTTTATCTCCAAGCAATTTATACCGAACATTTTTATCCAATGTTCCACCTATCTCATGATCGATACTCGTCATCATATTTTCATAGTCAAAATATGGGATTGAAGGTTTTACATACCACTTCGCTAATTTTGATAAATCATGCCCACTTTCCATATACGCAAGTCCATTGCTGTAATACCCATGCTTTCGTTCAACGTACTCAATGATGCTTTGAATCTCATTCTTTGGTATGGCATCGTTTTTATTCAAAAGATGCCGCAATACAGATTGGTACCAATATGGAATATCTTCTTGTTCATTGGTCAGAATACAACTTCTTAATTTGTACTTATTCACAATGTCGATAAAACTATTTGGCCAGTCGCTTATCAATTTCAAAACAACTTTAATAAGTACATAACGTTCATTAACCGAGGCATACTCTAGTTCCATAAATTTTTTATTCACGATCACATCAGACAACTCATTCGAAAGCATTGAAGTTCTATGTCGTTCTGTTTTTCGAATAAGTCCACCACATAGAGAACGCAACCCGTCAAAGAACAGGAATGAGTACATTGAATGATTACCTGCCCATTCAATCCAACCATCGTCAATAGACTTTTCCCATTTATGCTGGTATTGAACAACATTCTTATCTACTATCTCTAAACCTTTTGGATCCGTTAGTAATTTTCCGCAACTAAAGCATTTAATATTATCGAGATCCTTTGGAAAAACCGACTTGCTTATCATATCCACTCGGTGAGGTATAACAGGTACGCCGCAATGGTCACATCGATCTTTTAATAAAATCTTGTGCTTGGTACAAACAGTAATAAACCCAAGGCGCCATTTTCTTCTGAAGTAGGGTTTATTATCTTCACTGAGGCACACTGGACAATACTGAAGACCGAATCGTTTCCTTTTCCTGTGAAATATACCTAATGGCAATACCCATCGAGAGCCCCCGGAGATATTCAACTTTTTAAAAACAGTGCACTCGAAATTCTTTAAAGTCGTCTCTTTTACGCGTTCAACAGATGTACCAGTTGCTTCTGCTAAATCCGTGATCACATCAGCTGGTGCTAATTTATCAATATCCCGATTCCATATAGGTCGTCGATAACCAAACAAAACCGTACACATGGTCATCACTTTGTAACCATTGGCATGAGCTAACCTGACCAACCAAGAGCTTAATAACTCATCTTCCTGTGGTTTAAGATGTATTGGCCATAACTTCCCAAACAGTGCCATACTGACTAAATTTCCTTATTTTTTTCAGTCATACCTCGTTTTACGAACGTGCAGTTCTTAACGATCTCCTCATCAATTTTCTCAACTTCATGTTTAATGGCATATTCAGCTGCACTACGGAGTATCGATGCCAAATCGCCAATCACACCTTCACTTAGCCCATACAAGAACTTTGCAAGTTGGAGCTCTTTAAGATTTGAAGGCTCGGCAAGTGGAAGCACATGTTCAAAGCTAACCAGAAGCTTCCTGAAATCGTTACTCCATTGCCATCTGGGGATAATCCTGATAGGGAAGCGACTTTTTAATTGCTCATCAACTGAAAGAGCTAGTTGAGCCTCAGCAGTACCTGCACATACAATCGAAATCTTCAACTCATTACTAATGTACTTCAGCATATTCATGAAAAAACGTTGTTTTGTTGGGCTACCTGCCAAAAGTGAATTTAACTCATCAATCAGAAGTACTTTCACTTCAATCCGCTTTAAGATGTTCATAAACTTAATCAACTTTTTATCCGCTGATTCATTCGTCTTCACGGACTCCCATACAATCTGAAGTGCCTTGTTTAAAAACAAGTGCTCATTAGGAGCTGGAGGAGATTGGATATACAGCACAGGGGCACTAATCGAATCCATCGACAGCCTTTCCTCTGGCGGATGTCGACGTATAAACTCTTTTAAGATCTCAGTTTTACCATTATTAGAGCGTGCTACGATGAGCATATTAGGCATTCTGTTCACTTTAGGGTGAACCAAGAGTTCTTCCATCTCATCAAGCAGTTCATGTGCAGTCGCGTAGGGAATAAATACACTCTTTTTAATGTGTTCAATACGCTCCTCATCTGGAAGAGTCAAAATTTCCCTAGCTTTAGGAGACAGATGTTTTAATTCCATGGTTAATCAGGCTCCCTAATATCATCAAATGGGGTAATATCAACATCATCAAACAACCCATCATCATCAGCTACATTCACAGGTGGAAAACGTGTTTGTGCCTCAAGGGCATTCGATTTTGATACTTTGCTCCACTTCTTCCTTCTTTGGCGCTGCTTGCGGGCAGTTTTAGTTTTTTCTGCCTCTTCTTCAACAATCTCCCTCATGTCATCAACTGTTTTGAAAATTAATCCCTCATTCACTATAGAGATTGATTGTTCTTTAAGTCGTTTTTTGGCATTTCTTAGCTCCCAAATACTAATAGGCGACCTTGTGATATCACGGTAGGAGACTTCGATATACACCTCATCTTCTGGATGGTAGAGCCATAACCGACTTAAATCACGAGGATCGTATCGACAGATAAACTTACGCATCGTTTCGGGGTTATCAGGATCCTTGGCCAAAATAAGGTGTCTTAAGGCATCACTCCAGTAGGTAATGCCTTCATTTAAAATCCCATATCGTTGTACGGTTCTCATGACAAATGGAAGGAAGTCGAGTTTCAATGAAAGCTCATCAGGCACTCTTATTGGCAAACCAGTTCCCAAAAGATCACCTGTACCAAATACACCCTCATTCCACTTTGCTATAGGTGGAAAATCTGCAATCCCTTTATGTGGCTTCTGATGATATTCACCCAGAATATAGAGCGTAAACCATTTCTCCAGTGCATCGAGGGACATTACTGCTTTACCCTCAGAGTCATATTCCCCTTTTTGCTGGATATTTGAAAAGGTAGTGCCTGGAACCTCGTTGTGCACCTTATCCATAAAGGTGCGGAACATACGTTCGACATGCCCCCCATAGTTAGGAGAACCTTTAGGTCTGTTCTCAAGCACAATGTGATGATCATTACAGGCTTTACTGACCATAGAACCTCTAAATTCCTTAGCATTATCAACATGGATCGTGCTCATTACACCCCAACAAGGCCATGGTAAATCGACTCCAAGTTCTTTAAGAAAACTATCTTTTGTCAGAATGGCACGGGAGATACAGATACCCGTCGAGATATCACCCGGAGGTTC
>RRYU01018598.1_pt1 | contig 10321 bp, 10 predicted proteins | sample 2162651 | NCBI WGS metagenome assembly RRYU01 (sample SAMN10267283, study PRJNA491782) | microbial mat metagenome | isolation source: biomat in the production well | place: Japan: Minami-Kanto gas field, natural gas well KTG3 | collected 2017-06 | reverse complement strand
CAGCGCATGAACAAGCCGAACAACAGCCCGGGTGACATCAAGGTAGTGCACATCGCACCAACGCCTTTCTTTTCCGACCGTGGCTGCCATATCCGCATCATGGGCATGCTGCACGGACTGGAGCAATACCGGGTACGGAACATCCTTTGCACTTATCACCACGGCAACGACGTGGTCGATATCGACACCCGTCGCATCGGCAATATCAAGCGTTACACCCGGACCGGCGCGGGACCGGATCCATGGAAGTTCTGGGCCGATATCAAGCTGGCCTGGCTGGCACTGAAGACCGTCTGGAAAGAGAAACCCGACCTGATCCATGGCCACCTGCACGAGGGTGCCATGATCGCCTGGCTGGTGCGCTGGCTGACCATCTGGCGCCGCACCCCGGTCATCGCGGATATCCAGGGCAGCCTCACCGGCGAACTCGATACCTTCAACTTCTTTGCCGGTAAACCCTGGCTGGTCAGTATCTTCCGGTTGATCGAGTCGCTTATCGTCCGCATGCCGGTGGCCCTGACCTGCTCCTCGCTTTCCAGCTACGACCAGTTGCGAGAGATCTTCAAACTCCCCGAGCAACGCCTGCTGCTGGCCGAAGACGGGCTGGATGAGCGCATGAAATTCGGCAAGGCCCGCAGCAAGGCGAAGACCGAAACGCTGACCCTGCTCTATTCCGGCTCCCTGCTGGAAGGTAAGGGTGTTCGCCACCTGATGGAGATTCTCAAACGAATCCTGGTCCAGCACGAACAGGTCAATGCCCTGATCATCGGCTACCCCGTCGAAAAGGTACGGACCTGGCTGGAAGAGGAAAAGTTGCTGAACCGCTGCGAGTTGACCGGACGTCTCAGCTATTTCGACCTGCCGGATTACCTGGCGCGTGCAGATATCGCGCTCGAGCCCAAGCTGGCCGAATCGGGTGAGGGGAGTGGCAAAATGATCAACTACATGGCCGCGGGCCTGCCAGTGGTCGGCTTCGACACCGCCAACAACCGCGGGTTTATCGGCGACGAATCACTACTGGCTGCCAAACACGATATCGATGGCTTCGTCGACATCCTGAATCGCCTGATAGCAGACCCTGCATTACGCCGAGCAACCGGTAAGCAGAATCAGATACGCGTGCGCAAGTTATATAACTGGCACGAAGTCGCCGGGGATATCCGCGGCTTTTATCTCCGGCACCTGGACTGAACTGATCACCGTTTCCGGTCGCATCGCATGATCCGGTCGGCAGGACCGACGCTATCGATTGGAATACCTTGGCCCACCGGGCTGGTATTCTTCCATGGGTTGCAACTGGAAATCGCCTGCACAGGCCGCCAGCCCCAACACCGTCACTATGATTACCAATATTTTCATATCAAAGCCTATTTCTCTGAATCCCAGGGTGTAATCTCGTAAGGGGGAGCCACACCCCAGTTAACCTTCCCGTTTTCATAGACGCAGGCGCTTGCTGAAAGCACCAGCAACAGGGTGATAATTATCTTAATTTTCATTTCTATTCTCTAGATGATCTGCCGACGATCGGATAGTTCCCGAATATCTTAATCTACTTTACGACCGCTACGCGATTATTTTGTCAGGTACTGGTAAACGTTCATGGGCTGGTCGACGCCCTGCAGGCAATGCCTGCCAAGTAATCGGAATTCTCCCATGCTTTCACACTGCGCCTGCTCCATATGCACAACAAATTTTTCACTGGTGAGAATGTTTGCCTCGAGGGCATGGGTCAGGGACTCAAGGCGCGCGGTTTCATTCATGGCCGGCCCGATCACTGAAAATTCGAGCCTTTGCGGCACGCCGATATTCCCAAACAGCACCTCACCAACGTGCAGGGCAACACCGAAATCCAGTTCCGCCTGATGTTCGACTGCCCGTTCGGTATTCAACTCCGCCAACTTAGCGAATGCCATCGACGCGCTTTTCAGCGCCTGTATGCAGGCAACCGTCGAGCTGGTTTTCGAACCGATCGGGAAGATAGCCAGCACCGCGTCACCGGGGAATCTCAACACCTCTCCTCCATGGCTCAGTACCGATCCCGCAGTACACTCAAAATACCGATTGAGGAGTTCGATATACGCATCCCCGTCCATGGCATCTGCCAGCTGGGTCGAACCACGCAGGTCACTGTACCAGACTACGGAATAGATTCTCTCTCCATCGCCTCTCTTGATCTGGCCATTTAACACTTTCTGCCCCGCATTTCTGCCCAGGTAGGTTTCAAGTATATTGGCCGCAATCTGGTGTTTTATGCGCATCTTGACCGCCACTGCCAGACGCTGCTGCAGACGATTCAGCGCACGCAGATCAGCATCTGTAAATCCCGTGATTCGGTCGGTCGCCCAGGAACCGATGATCCCGGGTTCAAACTCTCCGTAGGCCTGCGCCTGTCCAGGTGATTTGAAATACACGGTATAACCGGCATAGTCCGTAATTCCCGCGTTCAGCAATTCTTCCAGGATCGGAAAATCCAGGACCGCCTCCTCTCCGGTAAGCTTACGTCGCAGGACGGTCAGGTCATGGCTCAACATGTAGTGAAAAGGACTCGACAACCAGGCGTCGCGGTTACGACTATCGTGAACGTGATAGGTTGTTTCGATGCCCCCCTCGAGCGTCCACAAAACGTTGAAACTCTCGTAAAGCGGGTGCAGAATAGACGAAGAGATCATCGCCCGGGTCACCGGTATGCCGGCCGCATGCAGGCGCCGATTGCATCCTTCGAACAACGCCTCAAGATCCGGCTCGGACAGGGCCTGTTCCATCAGCCAGTCACTGAGCGAATCGATCGGTGTATTGGCGGCACTGAAACTCATCTTTCCTGGCGTCTCTCCTGTCTGCGGTATGGCCATTATAGCGCCTGGCGGTTGTGGGCGGATACGCACAACCGGAAAATCCACCGATGGAGCAGGCTTGCTCTATAATGACGGCTGATTTTCTCACCGGGCCGAGCTCATGAATCGTCATTTTAAAACCACGCTGATCATTGCACTGGTGCTCGGGTCTGCTTTGATGCTGACCTCTAATCGGCTATCGGGCAGGATCGAAACGATGATTCGTGATGACGCCGTGGCGGCTCTGGGACTCGATGTCGCGGTCAACCGTGTTGATATACAACTGGCCCGGGGCAAGGCGACTATCGAGGGGGTGAAGGTGGCAAACCCTGAGGGATTCCCGTCCGAACACGTGTTTGATCTTCCCGGTATTCACGTCGACCTCTCCATCCTGTCGCTGATACCCGCGGCGCTAGGCTGGAGACCCTATCGGGTGGAGGAGATACGTATCGAGGCGCCCCTGGTCACGGTTGATATCGACGAGCAGGGAAGGACGAACCTCGACCAGATATCCAGGAGGGTACAGCAATCCCGGCGGGAAGCCACAGCCACCAGGCAGCCGGAACCGGAAACCAGCCCCGCTGAAACGCCGTCCCAGGCGCCCACTACCAGAATCGAGACTCGCAATGAGCTGGCCAGATTCACGATTGACCGACTGATCATCGACGAGCCGGGCTTCAAACTGAACCGTGCCGGCAAGCAACCCGAGTCCGGCACCCTGCCCAGCATCACGATTGAGGATGTCGGCGGTGCCAACGGCATCACCGCAGCCGGGCTGGGTGTCAAGGTCAGCGCTCGCCTGGCCAGTGAAATACTTGCGATCGTGGTCTTGCGCAAAGCCGGCGAACGCCTCAACCAGCGTGCCGGCGGACTACTCGACCAGCTGTTCAAGGTTTCCCGGCCGACTTCCGACAACAAGGCTCAGCACTAGCCTGCTCCAACGGTTGTGATGGTCTGTCGCTGAGAACCGATCATCTGCCTCCTGGTAGCCTGGACATGGGCTTCCATAACCCCCCTGCTTTGCTGTCGCCCGATCAAGCACGCTGACAACCCCCGTCGGCGCATCCCGGCCAAACCAAGCGCGGAATTAATTGCACAGTTTATTACACATCTATCCAGGATTCGGTGTTGAGTGAAGAGGGCAACCAGGCCACGGCTTGATCCAGGCACCGCAGTACAATATTTATCTCTATGATTTAAAAACACAAAAATTTCTTGTGCATTATTTTGCACAAAAATATTGTTTTTGTGTAACCATATGTATATTATTTGTGCATCGAAGAGGTAAATGAGCAATTTTTTGTATAGGTTATAGCGACCCTCCGAGATTAACCAATCGCATTCACCAACCCCGGAGAGAAACCATGTCAAACAGTACCCGAAACCAGTCACGCCGCAAGCTGCTGCGCAATACCCTTCTCGCCACCGGCACCCTGGCGGTAATGCCCGCCGCCTGGACCAGGCCGGTCGTTGATTCAGTCATACTTCCGAGCCACGCCATGACCTCGACCCAGTCCATTTGTGAGATCGCCGCATCGACCGGCGTACACACGACCCTGGTACAGTTGCTGACAGATACAGGCCTGGCGGACGCGGTTTGCAATGCTTCAGAGCTGACCGTTTGGGCACCCACCGATTCCGCCTTCGCGGCGATATCCGATGTACTGGAAACACTGACACCCGAACAGGTCAAGGCGGTACTGGTTCATCACACCGCCTCCGGTACGCAAGCCGCGACTCCGACTCCGGAAACGACGATTACGCCTCCCAATGTCGGTCCCTCGGTACCTGCCAGCAATGGCGTGGTCCACGTTATCGACCAGGTGCTGGTGCCTGCTTTGTAGTTTCCTCAGGCAACCCCTGCACCGGATCTATCCACGCTATCCGAAGGGGTTGTTTACTCTGCCGTTGAGATTGCCCGGTACTTCAAGGTACCGGGCTTTTTTGTGTAGACAGCGATTGGTGGTGTCAAAGTTTGCACCATGAAGGGCACGGTGCGCACCTGATCGTATGCTGGTATTACGAAGGGGGTTTTAGAGGGGGCGTCGGATTACGGACCGTCGGCGAACCTCACATCGACCTGCGAACTGTTTGCCTGTTAAAACCACCAGGAAAACAGGGACTGCAAAAAAGATAATACCTGTACAAATATGATTCCAGATCCTCCGTGGTCTTTGCGGCAAACAAGAAGCGCATCATCGCCCCCCGTAACAGCGCTTTACCTGGTGCCGTACCCGGAAAAGGCCTGCAGCGCTTCTTCCATCTGCTCATCGCTGAGCATCACCGGTTCTCCCATCTGCAGGGTGCGTACATATTGCGCCGCCAGGGTTTCCACCTCGACCGCCAGCGCCAGTGCGCCCCTGAGGTCGCTGCCCAGGGCGATCATGCCGTGGTTGGCCATCAGACAGGCCCGCCGATCCTCCAGGGCTTTGAGTACGTGGTTCGATAACGCCTGGGTACCAAACAGCGCATAGTCGGCACACTCGATCGACTTGCCACCGGCGACTGCGACCATGTAATGAAACGCGGGTATGGAACGACGCTGACAGGCCAGCGCGGTGCAGAACACCGGGTGCGCATGCAGGACGACGTCGACCTCCTCCCGTGCACGATAGATGTCCCGGTGGAAACGCCACTCGCTGGAAGGGCGGCCACCACTGAGTACCTCGCCGCTGTCCAGCGCAACCTCCACCAGCTCGTCGGCCTGCATCTCGTCGTAGTGTTTCGCCGAGGGCGTAATGATGAATCCCTCGTGGGTTCGGAAACTGATATTGCCGGCCGCGCCCTGGTTGATGCCCAGCGCATTCATGCGACGCGCGGTTTCAAGCAGTCGCTGGCGCACGTCGTTCGGCATCATTCCGGCTGGGGGTAGTTTTCCGGAAACAGGCCCCGAAGACCCGTTCGTGAAGCCTCGCAAATACCGCGCTCGGTCACCAGGCCTGTCACCAGCCGCGCCGGAGTCACGTCAAAAGCATGGTTGGCGACCGGGCAGCCATCCGGCGTGATCCTGACCTCGACGATCTTCCCGTTCGCACCGAGGCCCGCCAGGGTGTCGACCTCCTCGCTGCCACGTTGCTCGATCGGTATCTCGCGCAACCCATCGCTGATCCGCCAGTCGATACTGGGAGAAGGCGCACAGACATAAAAAGGAACATCATTGTCGCGTGCCGCCAGGGCCTTGAGGTAGGTACCAATCTTGTTGCAGACGTCCCCACTGGCGGTGGTGCGATCGGTACCGACGAAACAGATATCTACCTGGCCGTGCTGCATCAGGTGACCACCGGTATTGTCGACGATCAGGCTGTGCGGTACGCCGTGTTTTCCCAGCTCCCAGGCGGTCAGGTGGGCGCCCTGGTTTCGTGGGCGGGTTTCGTTTACCCAGACGTGCACCGGTATCCCCTCGTCATGCGCCATGTAGATGGGCGCCAGCGCGGTGCCCCAGTCCACGGTGGCCAGCCAGCCGGCATTGCAGTGGGTCAGGATATTGATCGTCACGCCCCGCTCCCGCCACAGCGACCTGATCAACTCCAGCCCATGCCGCCCCATCGATTGGCACAGTTCAACATCCTGGTCACAGATCTCGCCAGCGCGTTCGAAAGCTGCCTTGGCCCGTTCGCTCTCCGGCAGTTCTGCAACCGCTTTCACCATCGTCTCGAGTGCCCAGCGCAGGTTGATCGCGGTGGGGCGGGTAGCCTGCAGCAGTTCGGTTGCGCGTTGCAGCGAACCATCGGACGGGTCTTCACGCAGCGCCAGGCCAATGCCGTAGGCGGCGGTCGCGCCGATCAACGGCGCACCGCGAACAAGCATATCACGAATCGCGGTTGCTGCATCCTCCACCTTTTCCAGGCGCACAACCTCGAAGTGATGCGGCAGCCTGCGCTGGTCGATGATCTCTACGGCTGACTGGCCAGCAAGCGGCCAGATGGTACGATAGTGTTTGCCGTCGACCTTCATCCTGACACGAGTTCAGCAGCCTAGCCGGCAACCGATTTCCGGATCAGCGGGACCAGTGGCTCGGGCAGTTTCAGCGCCCCTGAAAGCGCGAATGCGTGCGCATCGTCCGACATCTTGTTCCAGGTCTTCTGAATGATGTCGATCCACTTTTCCTCGGTGTAGTCGGGGTGCTTGTCGGCGAATGCCTGCATGTAGTGCTCGATGAACACCAGGCTGGCGGTATCCTCCAGTAACTGGGTATCGGGATTGGCCTTGATCTTGCGCTTGCCGATCGCATTCCGCGCACGCTCCAGCTCGTCGGCCTCATACCCCGCCTCGGCCATCAGGCCGGCGGCGGTCACCGCGTGGAAGAAATACAGGTCGGTTCGCCACTGGTGATAACCCTTGCGATCCATCGGGTAGGCACTGCGGGGTGATTTCCAGCGCTGAATATGCTGCGCACGCACGGCCAGCTTCATGATATCGTCGGCCTCGGGCTTGTAGCGCTCCAGCATCTGTGACATGCGCTGGCCGTACAACAATTCCCTGGGCCACTCCTCGCCATCCAGGACTTCGATGTTGGGATCCTCAGCGTTGGCAGCGTCGATCAACTCTACCGCCTTTTCGTATGCTTGTTGATTCATTTTCAGATGATTAGTGACAGAGCCGCGAATGCTATTGAGGCTCGATTTTACTGGATATAGCCTATCTGATAGGGCCGTAGACACCCCTGTCGTCGGGCACCCGGCCTGGTTTTTTCAGGATACCGGGCCTGAGCGATCCCGTCAGCGCTATTTGGGCTTGAAACTGAATTTCTGTCCACCCACGGCCGCTTCGTACATCAGGCCCCCCTTGGCCAGGGTGAATACCGCCACGCCATCTTCGAAGTCTGCATCTACGGAAGCGCCGACTGTCGCGGCGACCGCTGAAGCCTGGGCGCCCAGCTCATAGTTACCCTGCTTGAAATCGTCCAGATCAGCCTTGGTCTCAAAAAAGATGATCTCCTGGTACAGCTGCGCGCCTAGCTGGAAACCGAAGCTCAACTGGGTCAGCTTCGAAGAGCCGATGATATTGCCCTGTTCAAATACCAGGCCAGCCCCGTGGGCTCCACCGATGCCCATGCCGGCCTTGCCGACATCGGGATAGACTGCATACCCCCAGGCCTTATCGAAAAAAGCCTGCATATCCGGGTCGCTTTTTTTGAACGCGGCAATCGATTCCTGTACGTCCTTCTCTTCATTCGCATCCCAGCCTGCATATGCCTGCGATGAAAATACCAGGCTGAAAGCCAGAAGCAGGTGTAACCAGTTTTTCATTGTATTCTCCTGTGTTTCAATAGGGTCTAATTCTGACCGAACCAACGTTCGGGTAGAGCGAAGTATATAGGTACGTGGCCCTGCACGGTAATTATTTGCCGGGCCAGGCGTTGCTGAAATGGCGAAACAGGCCCGGTCAGTACTTGCTGACCTCTTCGGCTTCCAGCAGGTAACCGCTGTTGACGCTACCCTGACCGTCGACCAGAAACAGGCTGGAGCTCTCCTGGCTGATTTTCGTCCTGCCCCGGATACGAACGGCTTCGAAGCGAGACTTTGACTCCACGGGGTCCTTTGGTCTGACCAGTACGATCTGGTTGGGGGGCGGAGGCGGCGTGTGGATACAGGCGCCCACCGTCGGCACCAGCAGGAATTCAGAGACCTTGCCATCAACCGTGTCCAGCGCCAGCATGAAGCCTCCCATCTCGATGTCGGCTTTGTCCAGCTCACTGTTGGTCTTGTTGGCCGCATCGCGGCGCAGTTCGGTCACCCGTTGGCGATTGTCCAGCAGGTATACAATATCCACACCCTGCCCTGTCAACAGCGTCTCTGCCTGCTGTTTCTCCGCGCGCATCGCGTCTGTGACCTGGCCGGGAGAATATTTCTCCAGGGTATCGAGCCGCGTGTAGATTGACAGGTGATAGCGCTGCTCCTCGGTCAATTGTACAAAAGGATCGTCATATGCCAGTTTGCCCTGCAGGTCCGCCCAGTTGACGGGGGTGTAATCCGCGGCCTGGACCCAGGAGCCGAGCAGCAGGCCAAGTACTGTTACCAGGGTTTTCACCGGGGACCGGATACCTATTCGTGCTTGAACTCGCGCGCCATGTTGAAGAACTCCGGGTTGGGTCGCATGTCGATCAGCCCGGCCATGCGGTTGGACAACCCGAAAAATGCCGATACCGCACCGATATCCCAGATATCCTCGTCGCTGAACCCGTGTTCGTGCAGCACCTCGTAGTCACTTTCATCGATCTCGTGGGCCTTGAGCGAGACCTTGACGGCGAAATCAAGCATCGCTTTTTGTCGGGGCGTGATATCAGCGGTGCGGTAGTTGGTCGCCAGTTGGTCTGCCACGATCGCATTCTTCTCGCGGATACGCAGGATTGCCCCGTGCGCCACCACGCAGTAAGTACACTGGTTAATGCCCGAGGTCGCCACCACGATCATCTCGCGCTCACCCTGGGTCAGGCCGCCTGCCTTTTCCATCAGCGCATCGTGGTAGGCAAAAAAAGCCCTGAATTCGTCGGGGCGATGTGCCAACGCCAGGAACACGTTGGGCACGAAACCCGCTTTTTCCTGTACCTCCAGGATGCGCTCGCGGATATCCTCCGGTAGCGCATTGATATCCGGTGCGCCGAACCGGCTGACTTTCTCGCTCATTAGTTGTTGATCTCCTCGCCCAGTGCCTAACGTCAATGCAGGGGATGAATCTACGCCTGGTGCGTACCGGGTGTCAACAAAACCGGTTCATTTAACCCCCTGACACGCAACCGGGTAATCAGCAAATTGACTTTTTACAAGCAGCTGCCGACAATCTCTGCCATACTCAATATCAGAACGCATACAATGCGGATTGGCATCCTGCAGACGGGCGACCTGCCCGACGAACTCATACCAGAACACGGTAACTACCATGATATGTTCATGGAACTGCTGGGCTCCGTGGAGCAAGGCTTCGGGTTCGAGGTGTTCCGAGTTCATGATAACCAGTTTCCGGCAATCGCACAGGCTTGCGACGGTTGGTTGATTACCGGCTCGAAGTACGGCGTCTACGATCCCTTGCCCTGGATCCCCCCGCTCAAAGAATTTATCGGACAGGTCGCCGCGGCAGGGCTACCCCTGGTTGGAATCTGCTTTGGTCACCAGATTATAGCCGAAGCCCTGGGCGGCAAGGTTGAGCGTTCCAGCAAGGGCTGGGGGCTGGGCATCGATACCTATCAACTGGCGACAGACAACAGTGACGGCCTGGGGCGCCAGATCAGCCTGGTTATTTCACACCAGGACCAGGTGGTCGAGCTGCCCCCGGGCGCGGTGGTTTTCGCCCATTCAGATTTTTGCCGTTATGCCGGACTCTACATCGGCAAGCGGATCATGACCCTGCAGGCCCACCCGGAGTTCACGCCGAAATTAAACCTCGCCCTGCTGGAGAGCCGTCGGAAAACGATTGAACCCGCCGCAGTGGTCGAACAGGCACTGGAGCGGACCCGTGAACAGGACACCAGGGAGAGCTCTGACCTGTTCGCC
>RRYU01021123.1_pt1 | contig 10323 bp, 6 predicted proteins | sample 2162651 | NCBI WGS metagenome assembly RRYU01 (sample SAMN10267283, study PRJNA491782) | microbial mat metagenome | isolation source: biomat in the production well | place: Japan: Minami-Kanto gas field, natural gas well KTG3 | collected 2017-06 | reverse complement strand
CCGCCGAAAAGCTGCCCGAAGGATCGTTCATGCCCGCGTCGAAACCTTCGAGGGTTTCGCTGTAGCCGTAGGAAGCCTCCACCCCGAGCTGCGGAAAGAAATCCGATCTCGCGATTCCCACGCCGTACTCGGCCTGTTTGACCGCCTCAAGCGTGATCAGGTAGGAAGAATACGACGTTTTCGCCTCCGCGAGGACATCGTCTTTTTTCAGCGTGGCGTCATACCTGACCTCCTTTTCAATCTGGTAGTTGCTGCCGATCGGCCTGTCGAGCAACAGGTTGAGAGTGCGTCTCGCGTTTTCCATGCCCAGCACGGCGTCTTTCCAGGAAACGCTGTCGGCGTTGGCATCGACGGTTGCGGATAGCACTTCAAGGGCGTTGGCCTGGCCGTATTCGGATCGCAGTCGGGCGCGCTTGAGGCGGTCGCCCGATATGGCTATCGCCTCTTCGGCGACCGCGACCTGCTCGACGGCGTCCGCGAGGCCGTAGTATGCCTCTCCAACCGAAAGAATGACATTCTCAATCGTATTACGGGCCTGAAGCATCCCTTTCCTCCCGGCGCTCTTGAGCTTCCTGAAGGTATAAATGTTGCCGAAACCGTCGAAAAGCGTGTAGCTGGCCTTGATGGCGGCGCTTGTCGAAGTGTACTCCGTCAGCCCCGTCTGCGCGGGCTCTTCGTTGTCCTGGTAGTTAACCGAGCCGACGAGGTCGATCCTCGGCAGCAGACCGGCATTGCCGATATTGACGTTGTTTCGGCTTATACGCTCCTCCCCTCTCGCGACAAGAATATCCGGATTGCGTTCGAGCGCTTCGAAAACGGCTTCCCGGAGACTCAACCGCTCCTGACCGTACACGTTTTCCGGAAGCGCGCATACGACTGACAACGCCGTCAGCGAAACCAGAAAAACGGCGAGCGGCCCGACGAATGTTCGACCCGGCGTTTTTTTCATTATCATTCGCATCATTGTTTAGCTTTTCCCGGTCCGGACGCTACGATAACGGCCTTCCTTCCCTCACGGCCGGCTCTACCGATTCAGGAGAGGGTTTCACGCCCGTAAACAGACCCTGCAGGAATACCTTCGAACGGTTCAGAATGACCAGCATGGCCGGCAGCATGGCAAGCGTGAGCATCGTACCGAAAAGCAGGCCGTAAGCGACGGAAATGGCCATCGGCGTCAGGAATTGCGCCTGTCGGCTCTGTTCGAAAATCAGCGGACCAAGTCCGGCGATGGTGGTAAGCGATGTCAGGATGATGGGCCGGAAACGGTTGATTCCGACCTCGAAAACCGCCTCCCTGAACGGCATTCCGTCCCTGAGCTTGCCGTTGAACGTGTTGACGAAGACGAGCGAATCGTTGATGACGATGCCGATCAGCGCCACAACGCCGAAGAGCGAGAGAATGCTCAGGATGTAGCCCTGTACGAAATGCCCCCAGACGACCCCCACGAGGCTGAAAGGGATCATGACGAACACCGTTACCGCCTGGAGGAAGGAACGGAAGGAAAATACGACGAGCAAGAACATCATACCGAAAAGCACGGGAAAGACGCTCTTCATCGAACCGGTCGTCTTGCCGCTCTCCCGGCTCTGCCCTTCGAAATCGTAACGCACATCGGGGTACAGCTCCATGAGACCGGGCAGAATGTCCGCATCGATCCGTTCGAGAAGATCCGGAACGGATTCATTCGAATTGGCTATGTCCGCCTCCACCTTGACCACCCGCTGGGCGTCGATATGGTTGACGGAGGAGACACCCCGGCGAATGGATACCTCGGCGAGTTCCGCCAGGGGAATCGCCCGGCCGTCGGCGAGCCTGATACGCATCTGCTCCATTTTCCTGATCGACGACCGGTCGGCCTCTTCGAAGCGCACCCAGATCTTGACCTCGTCGATACCCCGGAGAATCCGCTGGGCTTCATACCCGAAAAAGCCGCTTCGCACCTGGCCCATGACATCTGAAACGGTCAGCCCGAGAGCCTGCGCTTTCGGATTGAGCTTTACGCGCACCTCCCGCAGGCCGGGCGGATCGTTATCGCTGACGTCCTTGAGCTCCGACATTTTTTTCAGTTCATCTTCCAGGTAGCCCTTGGCGCCACGGAGTTGTTCCAGGTTGTCGCTCTTGAGCGCGATGGAGACCGGCATCCCCCAGAGCCCGAGACCGCCGACCTGCAACTTCTCCGCTGCGGGGATATCGCCGATGCGCTCACGGATAACGTTGGCCACCCGCATGCTCGACCATTCGCGGCGCTGGCTTTCGACGAGCGTGACCCGCAACCCGCCTTCGTATGCATTCGGCCCGACGCTTCTACCGATGGCCTCGATCAGTTCGTTCTCGCTGCCGTGTTCGCGGCGGTAGTCCTCGTCCACCATCCAGACCTTTTCCTCCATCCCCGCGAGAATGCTGTCTGTAACCGTGTCCCTTGTACCCGCGGGCATCTCGAGAGTAACCTGGACATTGTCGCGCTCGATGATCGGGAAAAACGTCATTTTGACAATGCCGCCCTGCAATGCTCCCACCGTGACGAACATCAGCGCCACCGGCACGACAACCGTGATGACCGGGTTGTCGATACAGAACCTGAGCACCGGCGCATAGAGCCGGTCACGCTGAAAATGAATGAACGCCTCGGATTTGCTCAAGAGCCATGTCTTTTTGCCAGGCTCTCCCCGTATGGCCCTTGAATGGGCTATATGGCCGGGAAGAATGAAAATCCCCTCGACGAGCGATATGAGAAGCGTAGCGATGACCACGAAGGCGATATCCTTGAAACGCTGTCCGAACGCGCCGTCGAGGGAGAGAAAGATCATGAAAAACACGATGGTGGTGAACACCGCCGCGACGACCGATGGCAACACGGCCATGGTGCCCTTGAGCGCCGCGTCGATGGGCTTTTCTCCTTTTTCATGCTCCTGATAGATGCTTTCGGCGATCACGATGCCGTCGTCGACGAGGATACCCACGACGAGAATCATGGCGAGAAGCGAAACGACATTGATCGTAAGACCGTACCAGGTTCCGAGCAGGAACATGCCGGTGAACGAGAGAGGGATTGACAGCGCAACCCAGAAGGCCATGCGGGGGTTGAGCGAAAAGGAAAGAAACATCACCACGAGGATGATGCCGATGATGCCGTTGCCGGTGAGAATATCCGCGCGTTCGCGGACAATCGCCGAACCGTCGCGCAGCTTGCTTATCGATATGTCGTCGTGCCTTTCGTCGAACGCCTGCATGAACCCTGCGGCCTTCTCGGCGATGGTGAACATATCTTCATCGCTGGTCTTTTCGATATCTATCGTCACCGAAGGCTTTCCGTTGAAATAGGTGCGGTTTGGGTCTTCCGACCACCGGTCCGTGACTCTGGCTACATCCCTCAAACGAACGATTCCTCCGCTCTCGTTTGTCCTGACGACAAGATTTTCGAGATCGACCGCGTAATAGCCCTTGTTGTCGGCACGGATGAGAAACTCCTCGTCCGCCCCCCTGATGGTACCGCCGGTTATCTTCAGGTTGGCCCCGCTGACGGCGCCGGCAACTTCAGAAAAGGTGAGGCCGTAGGAACGCAAGGCGTCCTCGCGCAGGCTCACCTCTATCTCTTCCTCCGGAAATCCGCTCAGGGTGATTTTGGAAACCCCGAGCTGGTTCCTCAGATCGCGCTCTATCCTGCGAGCATAGGTTTTGAGCACACCGAGGTCAACATCGCCGTAAACGGAATAGGCCACGACAAAATCGGTCATTTCCATTTTGTAGACTCTGAGCTTCTCGAGCTCGGCGGGAAAGGAGCTGATCTGGTCGACGGCGTTGGTTACTTCCTGGAGAAGATCGTTGACATCGTAGCCCGGAAGAAGCTCAACCGTAATGAGCGCCGAATTCTCGCTGGAGGTGGAGGTCACTCGATCGATGCCCGTGACGCCCTTGAGCTTGTCCTCGATCTTGAGCGTCACCCCTTCCTCGATCTCCTCGGGCGAGGCTCCCGGGTAGGTTGCGGCGATGAAAACGGTATCGGACGGAACTTCGGGGAAGAACGTTGTTTTCATCCCCCTGAAGGCCAGAAAACCGAAAAGAAAAATTGCCAGAAAAACCGCATTTCCCAGAACGGGATACCTGACGAAATATCTGATAATACCTTTCACTGAAGGGCCCCTGCGTTACTTTGCTTTTCCGTTTCCTGTCGAACCGCCGTCCCCCTCCTCTTCCGTCACGGTCACCCCGGCCGGATCGAGCTCCATGCCGCCATACATCCCCTCCACGGGTTCGGCGACTATTCTCGTCCCGTCAGGTACGCCCCTGACCACCGCACGTGCTCCGTCTAGGGCCACGGTTTCGACGGGAATCTCGACAATAACCGAATCATCGAGCGCGTAGACGGTACTCCCCGAGCCCAGCAGACTGCGCGGCAAAACGACGGCGTTTTCAACGGGCACCTCCAGCTCGGCAGTCAGGTACATGCCGTCCCTGAGCCTCGGATCCTCGGCGGATATATACACTTTCACGGTTTGCGTATTCTCGTCGATCGCGGTGTTGACCCTCGACACCACGCCCTCGACGGCACCGTCGAAATCGACTGAACGCAGTTCGATCTTCTCCCCTTTCTTCACGAACGGCGCATCCTTCACGCCGACTGAGGCCTCGAGCTCGTAGCCCCCTCCCGAGGCGAATTCGCCGATCTTCTGGCCGCTCCTTACGAGCATGCCGGGGTTGATCTCGGAAACCGTCACCACACCGTCAAACGGCGCCGTGATCCGGTATTTTCCGAGTGTCTCCTCCATGCTCCGGACCGAATAGAAGCGGTTGTAGATATTCCTCGCGGCCACGTAGTTCCGGATTCTGTCGGTGGCGGCTCGGGGAAGCGGTTTCAGGGACGCGTCTATCCTGAAATTCTCGACATAGGCTTTCCATGGTGCGAAATGAGTGGGGAAATCAATCGCCAGGTCGGGCAGAAGCAGCGTCAGTTCATTCAACAGGGCGCTTCTTTCCGCAAGGACAGTGCTGCGGTAGACATCGTCCTTTATCCTGACGAGCACCTCGCCCTTCCCGAAGGCGTTGCCTGCCCTGAAGGGGCGTGAAGCGTCGAGGAAAACCCCCGAAACCTCGGCGTACAGCTCGATCTTGCGCACCGCTTCCAGCTTGCCGCTCATTGAAACCGCCCTGAAAACCCTACCGTTTTCGACGACTCTCACCCTGACCGGCTTCGCCTCCTTTTTGACCGGCCCCTGCTCGTCCTGCCCCTGGCGGGTACCGAGCAACCTGCCGACGATAAGCCCGGCGGCGACGATAAGCGCCGCGACAATATACGGCTGGATTTTTTTCAATGACATCGTGTTTGGTTTTAATCCTCTTGTTACGAACCGCTCGTCGGCGTTCCCCCATCAAGGAACTCCAACCGAAACTTCAGAGTTGCATCGCATTGTTTCTCAAACGTTCGAGAACCCTGATTGCGGTCGCGAGTTCACCTTCTCCGATCCCTTCACGAAGTTTTTCATGAATCTTTTCGAGCATGGGAAAAACCTTTTCCACGAGGGCCTTCCCCCTGGAAGTAATGAACGCGAGATTGGCCCTGCGATCATGGTCGGATTTCTTTCTCAGGGCAAGCCCTTTCTTTTCAAGACTGTCGAGAACGCGGGTTATGGTCGCGTCATCCTTCAGCACATAGTCGGCGATCTCGTTCTGGGTCAATCCCTCTCCTGAACTCAAGCGAACAAGGACAGCGAACTGTTCAGGCGAGATATTATCCGCCTGCGTCCTGATCCTGGCCGCAAAAACACGGCGCAGCACACCCGAGGTAATCCCGATTTCATGCCCGAGCAGGCCCTTGACAGTGTATTGCTGTTTACTCATCGTCTTTTGTTTGAGATAGAAATATTTGATGGTGCAAATATAACAAACAAATCGGTATGACGTAAAAAATCGGATGGAATGGGGCGGAAAAAAGCTAATCGAGACGCTTGAAGAATTCAGCGAGGATCCTGCCCAACTGCCGGTGGCTGACCATATCCAGGGCCTCGCGGGGAGTGACGGCCCTGCGCTCGCGGACGTGCATGTCCTCCCACTCGGCGAGGATTTCCTCCACGTAGAGCGGATAGACTCGGACGATGCAGGTTCCACCCCATTTTGAGTAGCTGTAACGGCCAAGTTCCTCGTCGGTGACGGAACCGATGACGCCGGCCTCCTCGAAGGCCTCCTTGGCGGCAGAGTCGTGGGGGGTCATATCCCGTTCCACGATGCCCTTGGGAATAATCCATCTGCCGGAATTCCGGGTCGTCACGAGTATCACTTTTCCGTCGTGAACAGGAACGGCTCCGGATTGTCTGTAATGCCAACGCGACTTTGAGACCATAAAAAGAAAACAGGATGATTTTTCCCGGCAGGCGCCGTAAGAAACGGAAGTCAATATAAAAAACCGTATCGCCTCGCGGAAAAGAGCGGTTTCGATATCGGGTAATATTTACATTTTCTGATGTTTTTCTGTAACATGATCTTACCCTGAAAAGAAGCCGCGCGCGCAAGAAACGCGGCGCAGATCGTCCAACAAAACCCTCTCGATCAATGAAAGCAATCATTCCCGTGGCGGGTATCGGAACCAGGCTGAGGCCTCACACGCTTTCGCAACCCAAGGTGCTCCTCAACGTCGCAGGAAAGCCCATCATCGGCCATATCATGGACAAGCTCATCGCTTCTGGCATCGACGAAGCGATCGTCATCATCGGCTACCTCGGCGAAATGATCGAGTCCTACCTCAAAAAGCATTACGACATCAAGTTCACGTTCGTGACCCAGCAGGAACGCCTCGGTCTTGCCCATGCGATATGGATGTGCAGGGAACATGCCGATGACGGCGAACCCGTTTTCATCATCCTCGGCGACACGATTTTCGACGTGGAACTACAAGACGTGCTCCGGAGCGAAATATCGACCCTTGGCGTTCGAACGGTCGAGGACCCGAGACGCTTCGGCATTGCGTTGATTGAAAACGGCCGTATCGTCAGGCTCATCGAAAAACCAAGCGAACCGGTCGGAAACCTCGCCATCGTGGGGCTCTACTTGATCCGGGAATCGGACGCGATGTTCCAGTGCATCGACACGCTCATCGACCGCGACCTCCGGACGAAAGGAGAATATCAACTCACCGACGCATTGCAGATGATGCTCGAACGGGGCATCCCGTTCTCGACATTCCACGTCAACAACTGGTACGATTGCGGAAAACCCGAGACACTTCTGGAAACGAACGAAATCCTGCTGAGAAACAGCCCGTCTCCAGAACAGAGAGAGGGCTGCGTCATCCGCGAGCCTGTATTCATCGCCACGAGCGCGACGATCGAAAACGCCATCGTCGGTCCGAACGCATCGATCGGCGAGCACGCGGTCATTACCGACGCCATTGTAAGGAATTCCATCATAGGAACCGGCGCGAAAGTCCGTCACGTGATGCTCGACAACTCCATCGTCGGTCACCAGGCCGACCTGGCGGGCGAATCCCACCAGGCCAACATCGGTGATTTTTCTGTAATCAAACTCCGATGATGCCCCTTGCATCAATAACCCTGATTGCTTACATTTTGATCTTTACAAGGCATCCCCATTACCTATGGACACGGTGCCGCAAGCCTTGCGAAACGCTCGTTTCGTGACGGCCTGCAATCAGGGTTTTCCGTGTCCGTTCATTTCAACACTCCGCAACCGCACGCAAACCCGCTTGAAGGCAAGCAAGAGCTTTTCTTGTAGTTCTTGTTGTTCAGTAAACCATAAAATCAAAGAAGATGGCACAGTCAAGATACTTCTTCACCTCAGAGTCTGTATCAGAAGGGCATCCCGACAAGGTTTCGGACCAGATTTCCGACGCTATCCTCGACGAGTTCCTTCGTCAGGATCCGAATTCGCGCGTCGCCTGCGAAACCTTTGTCACGACCGGCCAGGTCATCGTCGGGGGTGAAGTAACCACGAAAGGCATTGTGGACGAACAGGAACTTGCAAGAAAAGCGATTGAAAAAATCGGCTACACCAAGGGCGAATACATGTTCGAAGCCCGCTCCTGCGGCGTGCTCTCAGCCCTTCACAGCCAGTCTCCCGATATCAACCGAGGCGTCGACCGCAAGGAAGAGATCGCCGACGAACTCGACAGGGTCGGTGCCGGCGACCAGGGCATGATGTTCGGATACGCCTGTACCGAAACCCCTGAACTGATGCCCGCGGCCATCCAGTACGCCCATGCGCTCGTAAAAAAACTCGCCGACATCCGCAAGGAAGGCGCCATGATGACTTACCTCCGTCCCGACTCGAAGAGCCAGGTCACGCTGGAATACGTCGACGGCGTCGCGAAAAGAGTAGACGCGGTCGTCGTTTCGACCCAGCACGATCCCGAGCCTGAAGGCGTCAGCGAAGCGGAGTGGCAGGCAGTCATCAGGAAAGACATCATCGAGAACGTCGTCAGGAAGATCATTCCTGCCGAGATGCTCGACGAGAACACCAAATTCCATATCAACCCGACCGGACGTTTCGAAATCGGCGGCCCTCACGGAGACACCGGCCTTACCGGACGCAAAATCATCGTCGACACCTACGGCGGCGCGGCTCCGCACGGAGGCGGCGCATTCAGCGGCAAGGACCCGTCAAAGGTCGACCGCAGCGCAGCCTACGCCACGCGCCACGTCGCGAAAAACATCGTCGCGGCGGGCCTTGCGGATAAATGCACCGTCCAGGTCTCTTACGCCATCGGCGTCGCCCGTCCCGTATCGATCCATGTCGACACGCACGGCAGCGCCGTCAACGGCCTCGGCGATGCTGAAATCCAGGAGAAAGCCGAAAAAATCTTCGACCTGCGGCCCGCGGCCATCATCAAGCATTTCGGTCTGAACAAGCCGGAAGGCTGGTGTTACCAGGATACGGCGGCATACGGCCATTTCGGCCGCGACATCTTCCCGTGGGAGAAAACCGACAAGGTTGACGAGCTGAAAAAAGCCTTCAACCTCTGACTCCGACGACACACAACTGAAAAACTTATTGACTTATGACAACAACCGACACTGCAGTACTCGACTACAAGGTGGCGGATATCTCGCTGGCTGACTGGGGACGAAAAGAGATCGAGATAGCCGAGAAAGAGATGCCGGGCCTCATGGCTACCCGCGAAAAATACGCGGGCAAGAAGCCGCTCGCGGGCGCGCGCATCACCGGCTCGCTGCACATGACCATCCAGACCGCCGTCCTTATCGAAACCCTCGTCGAACTCGGCGCGGAAGTCCGCTGGGCGAGTTGCAACATCTTCTCAACCCAGGATCACGCGGCGGCGGCCATCGCCGCCGCCGGCGTGCCGGTTTTCGCGTGGAAAGGGGAAACGCTCGATGAATACTGGTGGTGCACCCGCCAGGCGCTCGCCTTCGAGGGCGGCAAGGGACCAAACGTCATCGTCGACGACGGCGGCGACGCGACGCTCATGATACACCTCGGCTACAAGATCGAAAACGACCCGTCACTGCTCGACGTCACTCCCGGCAATGCCGAAGAAAAAGCCCTCTACGGACAGCTCAGGGAAGTTTTCGAGGCCGACAGCCAGCACTGGCACAAGGTGGCAACGGAAGTCAAGGGCGTGTCGGAGGAAACCACGACCGGCGTGCACAGGCTCTACCAGATGATGGAAAAGGGCGAACTGCTCTTCCCGGCGATCAACGTCAACGACTCGGTCACCAAGTCCAAGTTCGACAACCTCTACGGCTGCCGTGAATCCCTGGCCGACGGCATCAAACGCGCCACGGACGTGATGATCGCCGGCAAGGTCGCCGTGGTGCTCGGCTACGGTGATGTCGGCAAGGGCTGCGCGCACTCCATGCGCACCTACGGCGCCCGGGTGATCGTCACCGAGATCGATCCCATCTGCGCCCTGCAGGCCGCCATGGAAGGCTTCGAGGTCGTCCCCATGGAAGAAGCGGTCAAGGAAGGCAACATCTTCGTCACCACGACCGGCAACAAGGACGTCATCACGCTCGAGCACATGAAGCAGATGAAGGACGAGGCCATCGTCTGCAACATCGGCCATTTCGATAACGAAATCCAGGTCGACAAGCTCAATGGCTATGCCGGCGCGACGAGGACGAACATCAAGCCGCAGGTCGACAAGTACGTCTTCGACGACGGCCATTCGATCTACCTGCTCGCAGAAGGCCGCCTGGTCAACCTCGGCTGCGCCACCGGCCATCCGTCGTTCGTGATGAGCAACTCGTTCACGAACCAGACCCTGGCCCAGATCGAACTCTGGACGAAGAAGTACGAAACCGACGTGTACCGCCTGCCGAAAAAACTCGACGAGGAGGTCGCGAGACTGCATCTCGA
>RRYU01009473.1_pt1 | contig 10325 bp, 15 predicted proteins | sample 2162651 | NCBI WGS metagenome assembly RRYU01 (sample SAMN10267283, study PRJNA491782) | microbial mat metagenome | isolation source: biomat in the production well | place: Japan: Minami-Kanto gas field, natural gas well KTG3 | collected 2017-06 | reverse complement strand
GAGCTTGGTCGTTGGGCAAAAAAGGAGAAAAGAAATCATGCGAATCGCGATATTGATTCTTTGCTGTGTGTTCATTGTCTCATGCGGAAAGCCTAATCAGCCTCCAGAGGAGAAGCAGAAGCCTGAGCCATCACCACAGGTCAAGTCCAAGATACAGCCGCAGACGGCCCCAAAACCAGAAGTCGTTCGTGAAGCGCAGGTCTCGTTTCCCGCTCACAAATTCGGTCCATCCTCTCGGCTCGGTCGTTCCAAATCTCAAATCCGTGCCATCGTCAAACTTGGCAGTTTGACTGAAGCCGATTTCAAGCAAACTTCAGTCGACCTGTGCAAGAAGTATGAATCTCGTGCAGCAGACTCGTTTCTTGTGCAGTTCTTTTCCGATGCTTCGTGTTTGGAACAATGGGACGGCACAGGTCTCCTTCGTGATTCAGACTGGCCTCACTGGCTATGCCGGGTTACAGTCGAAACTGACACCAGTGGGAAACTATATGCACGTACGTTCAAACTGGCAGTTGATGAGAACACAGGTCTGGAACGTACAGACGTACTGAAGAAATAAGATTGCCCAACCAAGCACTGCACACGTATTTGAAAATCCGCGCCCGGCGCGGATTTTCAAAACGGTGAGTGCAGCCGTTCCAGTCGACGTAGTCGACTGGAATCGCGGCGCTCATTTCGTTCGGCCTTGTCCCGTCGCCTTGCGCCGGAACAAGGCACTTCACCTGACGGCTCAGCCGTCGAACCTGCGGTTCGCCGCCTGCTCCGCAGGTGAGCGCCGCGATTATGTGTAAAAGGGAGAACGAAGAATGAGCAATTTATCTGACGCCGTTGCAGGCACTGGGGCAATATTAAAAGCAGCATCTGGCTTTATCGTATTTGGCTTTCTAATTTACATCCTGTATTTCACAGGCCACTACGAACTTACAATTTTCAAAGGCATAATTGCATTTATCGTGCTTTCGATATTCATAGGCTTTACGTCAATGTTTCCTTTTGGCACTACATTAGCTCCAATATTATTTGAATGGTGGTGGCACGATATCCCATTCTGGGATTTCACTACTGCGGCATGGGTGGTAACCGGAATTTCTATGGCAGCAAATATATTGCTCGTAGCCGGTATTGGTCTCGCTGAAAGAGAATAATTAATGCCTGTTGCGGTCATCTATATCGCTGCAGCAATGCTGTTTGTAGGTGCAGCACCATTGCTATATGGGTATTACATGCTCTTACGCCTTGTAACCACTGGTGTATTTATCTGGGCCGCTATTGTTGCATATGACCGCAAGAGCGAAATATTGACATGGGTTTATGGTGTCTTGGCTGTCGTATTTAATCCGATAATCAAAGTTCATTTGCCTAAAGAATTATGGGCTGTAGTAGATGTTGGGTTAGGTGTTTTACTGCTAGCTACAAAATCGGTAATTCAGAAAAAGGTGTAAATAATTGAAAGAAAAAATAGCTGTTGTAGTAAGCATATGTTCATTTGCCGTGTTTTACTTCTGTATGGACACTATAGCAGACTCTCTTGGTGTGCCAACATATATCGATTTTGGTGAAACAGTAACTGTTACCAGAGGGTCAGGCAGATATTCATATGATGAAGAAATTGATGGAACATCAACTGATGTAGGGATGTTTATTCTAATTGCAAGCATTATGCTTGCATGGCGAATTTATCATTGGGTTATTTCTGGAAAGGTGAACGGCAACATCCCAATCGAAAGTCATACTACATGGCTATATTGGTTGCTCGGAATGTCCACTTACATACTAATTACCACGCCTTTATGGCACATAGAAATACCGGGTTTTATCCAGCGCATTGGTGCTTTGGCTCTTGGTGCTGGCGTGGCTTGGTTTTTTTACAACAAGCATAACGATGCTATTAGCAAGATTCGCAGAGAAAATGAAAACAACACATAACAATCACATCCAGCCGACCCAAAAAATCGCTGCGCGTTTTTCGGTCGGCTGATGTGAGGCGTTCACGGCGGCGAAGCCGCCGTGAATCGCGGTGCTGACTGCGTCCAGTTCCTTGTCCCGGCGCTACGCGCCAGAACAAGGAACTGGGCCGGACACCGTGAACCGCACAATCAAGCTGCGCTTGCTTGCACGGCCCACGGCACCGGGCAGCACCGCGATTATACATTCATTGTCATATAGGACTAATCTAGATGAAAATATCAAAGAAATTGATTTTATTAATCATCGTTCTTATTTTTGGAGTATTAATTATGGGTAATTTTTTATTCAGTATTGGAAATCCTGAACCCAAGATTGTAAAGCTAGAAAAACCTATTTCTTTTGTTGGTTTATCAATACAGACTACTGACAAGAACATTTACAAGGATGTGGAAAAACTCGGTAACAAATTCAACACAATAAAAGAGAAAAATCCGATTTCAAATAAAAAGGAACCTTGGGCTTTTGTCGCGGTAACAAAAAACTATAACAGTCAAACTGGAACAATGGAGTATATTATTGGAGATGTTGTCACTGAACTGGTTGATGTACCAAATGGATTAACTGGTTTCAGCATACCTCCTGTCACATGTGCTGTATTTCCTATAAAACCGAAATTTAGTTTTTTGTGGGGGCTAACCATTGGTCGAACAAAGAAATATATTTACACTAAATGGTTGCCAAACTCAAAATTTGAGCTTGATGGTACTTTTGATGACTTTGAGTATCATGACGACAAGAGTCTAGGAAAAAAACCAGAAATTTCTCTTTATGTTGCAGTTAAAGAAAAGCATTAATAGCTATGTATAACAAATGCATACACCCGACTTTCCCCGCCGTTTCGTTCGCTGCGCTCACTGCACTCTGGGCAAATCGGGTGATGCCAGCGTTCCAGTCGACTACGTCGCCTGAAATCGCGGCGCTCACTTCGTTCGGCCTTGTCCCGTCGCCTTGCGCCGGAACAAGGCACATCACCTGACGGCTCAGCCGTCGAACCTGCGGTTCGCCGCCTGCTCCGCAGGTGAGCGCCGCGATTAGCTGTCTGAAGCATATCCAAAAAAGGTATTTAATGAAATTACCAGAACCGCAAACAAGAACATTTTCTAGCCTTATCGCTGAAATAGAAAAAGGTCAGATTAAAATCCCACAGTTCCAGCGAGACTTTGTGTGGACTATTCAAAAATCTGCAGGGCTAATTGATGGCGTCATTAAAGGTTATCCGATTGGTACTTTTATTTTCTGGAAAACGAAGGATAGGCTTCGTTCTGTCAGAGATATAGGTAATCAAGTATTGCCTGATCCCGAGTCGGGTGAATCAGTAGATTATGTACTTGATGGACAACAACGATTAACTAGTTTGTACGCTTGTTTGAAAGGAGTGAGTATAACGCGAGAAGATGGTAAGAAGGTTGATGACTTCTCGAAAATATATATAGATCTAGAATCTAATGAAGATGAAAAGATAGTAACAACAGAAGTTGATGAAGCGAAAAATAACCACCACATCAGTATTCTTGACTTGCTGACAGGTGATTTTACCGTTCTGGCGTCTTATCCTGCTGAATACCATGAAAAACTTAAGCTATACAAGAATAGAATTGAGAGCTATCAATATTCCATTATCCAAGTTAAAGACGCTCCTATAGATATAGCCACAGAAATATTTACAAGGATTAACGTTGGAGGAAAACCTCTTTCATTATTTGAGATAATGGCTGCGAAAACGTTCGATTATGAAAAGGACTTTGATTTATCAGAAAAATTCGAACAACTAATCGAAAATCTAAAGCCGCATGATTACGAGACAATATCTGATGCTACGGTATTACAAGTTATATCTATAATTCTTTCTAAGGAATGCAAGCGTCAAGTAATACTGAAATTAGAAAAAACAAAATTCATCGATACTTGGGATGGCGCTATCGATTCTATTGAGAGAGCGGTTGAATATTTTAAAAGTTATTACAGAATACCCGTTTCCCAGCTGCTTCCATACAATGCCCTTATAGTTCCTTTTTCATATTTTTTTTTCCATCACAAAGACAAACCTACTGGGGAAAAACAAAAATATCTTCAAGACTTTTTTTGGCGTTGCTCCTTATCTGGTCGTTACTCTTCCTCTGTAGAAAGCAAATTAGCTCAAGATGTTAAGAGAATCGACGATATTCTCGAGGACAAACTGCCAGCTTATGATTGGCCAATAGATTCTTCTACGGATTTTATTATTGATAATGGTTGGTTTAGCGCAGGAAGAAGCTATATCAAAGCAATTTTGTGCATATATGCATATCATCAACCAAAGTCATTCAATGACAATTCCCTAGTAAATATTAGCAATTACTGGCTAAAACAGGCCAACAGTAAAAACTACCATCACTTTTTCCCTAGAGCGTTCCTGAAAAAGCAAGGAGAGGAAGAACACTATATTAATCATATATTGAATATCACGATTGTGGATGACTTCTTGAACAAGCGAGAAATAGGTGCGAAGGCACCTTCAAAATACATGGGCAAGTTCAAAAAGATAAATCATGAATTAGATTCATCAATGGAATCACATCTCATTAATGATTTGGATGAGTTTGGCGTTTGGGAGGATGACTACGATGCTTTTTTTGAAAGCAGATCAAAATTGCTCCATAAAGAAATTGAAAAACGAATAATAAAACAAGAAGTGGATAGGAAATCACAGCCAGAAATACAGGATGATTATGAGGAAGAACCGACCATCACAGAATAAACCACAGCTAACAATCACATGCACTCGGACAGCAAAAATGCGCCGCTCGTTCCTCGCTCTGCTTTTTGCTGCCGGTGATGTGAGGAGTTCCAGTCGACTACGTCGCCTGGAATCGCGGCGCTCACTTCGTTCGGCCTTGTCCCGTCGCCTTGCGCCGGAACAAGGCACTTCACCTGACGGCTCAGCCGTCGAACCTGCGGTTCGCCGCCTGCTCCGCAGGTGAGCGCCGCGATTAGCTTTTCAAGGAAGTTCAATTATGAGCGTGAAAGAAGCCTTTGATAAAGGCGCAAGAGAGTACGATTCCGCAAGAAAACAGCTTGTTCCCTGCTTCGATGAGTTTTATGGTACGGCGCTTGACTTGATCTGGGCAACGAAAACAGACAATATCAAGGTACTGGATTTGGGCGCAGGCACCGGGCTTTTTGCTTCCCTTGTCTCTCAGCGTTTACCCAATGCCGAATTGACGCTTTGCGATATATCGAGTGCAATGCTGGATGAAGCAAGAAACCGGTTTCGTAACAGCCGCAACAAGGTGGAGTATCTTGCTGCGGATTATTCGATTGAAGTGATTCCCGGGCAATACGATCTGATCATATCCGCACTCTCAATTCATCATTTGTCTGATGCAGAAAAAGAAGAATTATTCAAGCGATTGTTTCGTGCTTTAAATAACGGCGGGCTGTTCATTAACGCTGATCAGGTGCTTGGCGAAACGGCGCGGATTGAAGAAATGTATAGAAAAACGTGGTTACGGCAGGTTAAGGAAAAGGGGGTGTCCGACTCGACTCTGGCATCGGCATTGGAGCGCATGAAAGAAGATAAAATGTCAACATTGTCACGCCAGTTATCGTGGATGAAGAATGCAGGGTTCCTCGATGTCAACTGTTGGCACAAGAATTACAGCTTCGCAGTCTATTCCGGGCGTAAACATGAAGACGCCTGACAAGGCACATGCGTTCGGACGGCAAAAAGCGTCGCTTTACTTTGCTTTTGCAGTCGGCTGATACTAGCCGTTGGGCAATACTATTTGCCGGACGTTCGGTTTCGAGCGGTACCCGGTTAGTGCCGTAGGCAGGGAAGATGCGCGCAACGTGATCTCGGGTCAGCCGAGCGACGCGAGCCAGGTTTCAAGTTTCTGGCGGATTTCGTCGCGGGCTTTGCGGAAGGCGTCGAGCTGTTCTTCTTCAGTGCCCGTGGCTTCGGCGGGATCGTCTACCGGCCAATAGAGGCGGTTTTCCTGGATGATCAGGCCCGGCCAGATGCGCGGGCAGGTGTCGTTGGCCTTGCTGCAGACGATAATCAGGTAGTGGAGAAAGGTCTTGCCAAGGTAGAGGGTGAGGTCTTTCGGTTTCTGCTCGGAGAGGTCGATGCCGGCTTCCTGCATGACCTGTACTGCCTGCGGGTTGATTGCCGGGGCGGGTTCCGTTCCGGCGCTCATGACTTCGAACCGTTCACCGGCCATTTTTCTCAGAAAACCTTCGGCCATCTGGCTGCGGGCCGAGTTTCCGGAACAGAGGATCAGCACGTTCTGTTTTTTTTCTTCCATGACGGTAAACGGATCGGGCGTTTTAAAAAAGATTGCTGTAATATATGGCGGTAAACGTGGCCCGGAGCGGCAGTTTTCCTGCTTGTAACAAATCAAATCAAGGGACATCGAGCCCTTTGCCGGTGCGAACCCTTTGCTTTGTTTATCGTTTTTCGTATATTTACGATTAATTGACAACGATTCCACTATGCAACGAACGACGGCGGACATAGCCTACACCGAAGACGAAAAAGCCATGGCGGGTTTCGCCAAGGCGCTTGCGCATCCGGTGCGCCTGCAGATCCTGAAGCTGCTTGCTTCGCAGTCATGCTGTTTCACCGGCGAGCTTACTTCCGTTATTCCCATGGCCCAGTCGACGATCTCCCAGCATCTCAAGGCTCTGCTGGAAGCGGGGCTGATCCAGGGGGAGATCAACCCGCCGAGAGTCAGATACTGCCTCAACCGGCGGAACTGGGATCGCGCCTCCGTTCTCTTCGAAGGGTTTTTCACAGCCCATGCCGCTGAGGACACATGCTGACCTTTCTTCGGTATTGTTCATCGTTTATTTGCGTTTAACTATAAAATCTTCTTGGCAATGAAAACCATCAAGGTGCTCGGAACGGGCTGCGCGACCTGCAAACAGCTCGAAACCCTCGTCAGGAAAGCCGTGGAGGAGACAGGCATGGAGGCCGCGATCGAAAAGGTGGAGGACATGCAGGATATTGTGTCCTACAATGTCATGTCCACGCCTGCGCTGGTAGTGGACGAGGAAGTCCGGATTTCGGGCCGCCTGCCTTCGATCGATGAAATCAAAGAGGCGATAGCGAGGTAGGATGCCGGAGGGCGTTTCGTGGGGCGGGGGCGGTTCGTCGCGTAAAAACGCAGCGGTTTTCGGCGGCGTGGCTCTGGGCGCGATCCTCTGGCTCGCCCTTTTTCTGAATCTCGATCGCGCAGCCGATTACCTTGTTTCGCTTTCCGGTCTTTCGAGGGAGACCCGCGCGGGAGAGTCCTTTCACTTCTTTCTCTTCGAGATCCCGAAGGTCCTGCTGCTCCTGACGGCCGTGGTTTTCGTCATGGGCGTGGTGCATACGTTCGTTTCGCCCGAACGGACGAGGGACATCCTTTCGAAACGCCGCGCGGGGACAGGCAATGCCCTGGCCGCGGCGCTCGGCATGGTCACGCCGTTCTGCTCCTGTTCCGCCGTGCCGCTCTTCATCGGTTTTCTGCAGGCGGGCGTTCCGCTCGGGGTGACGTTCTCCTTCCTGATAGCCGCACCGATGGTTGACGGCGTGGCGCTTTTCCTGCTGTTCGGCATGTTCGGCTGGCGGGTCGCCCTGACCTACGTGCTCCTCGGCTTCTCCATAGCGCTCGTTTCCGGCATGGTGATAGAACGCCTGGGGATGGAACGGGAACTCGAAGAGTGGGTGCGGAAACTTCAGCGCGGCACGGCGGCCGGGACGGAAGAGCGGCAGAAGCCGGGCTGGCCTGCCCGCATTCTCGAGGGATGGGCTTCGGTCCGGTCGATCGTGGGAAAGGTCTGGCTTTTCATCGTGCTGGGCGTCGGGGCGGGAGCCCTCATTCACGGTTACGTTCCGCAGGAGTTCATGGCTGCCATCATGGGCGAGGACGCATGGTGGTCCGTACCGGCGGCCGTGCTGCTCGGCGTGCCCATGTACACCAACATCGTCGGAGTGCTTCCGGTGGCCGAAGCGCTCATCGGCAAGGGGGCGGCAATCGGAACGGTCATGGCGTTCATGATGAGCGTCATAGCTCTTTCCGCACCCGAGATGATCATTCTCCGCAAGGTTCTCAAACCGCGCCTGATCGCCGTTTTTGCCGGCATCGTGGCTTCTGGCATCGTGGTCGTGGGATTTGTTTTCAACCTCGTTCTGTAATTCCGGAATTCTTATCCGTCATCTCCGATCGAGAGCGACGGGCAGGCATCCATCTGTTCCCGGCAGAGCTCCATGTCTTCATCGCTTTCCGGTTGTCGGGACACATAGGCGTAGCCTTCGTCGTCGGATGCGAAGAAATCCGGAGCCGCGGCGTAGCATATCTGGCATGCGGTGCAGCCTTCGCCGTACGGGTCGTCAGGACCGGTGCAGTAGAACGGACCGGTGACGTTCTGTGGGTGTTTCGCTTCCTTGTTGGCCATGACAAGACTCCTTTTCGTGAGTGGTTGAAAGAGACTTCGGTGCTACGGGCGCTGAACCGTTCAGCGGTTCATGTACGTTCTCGCTTCCGGGATGACCTGCCGTATCCTGGCGATGCGTTTGGAGTCGGCGGGGTGCGTGCTGAGGAATTCAGGCGGTTTCGCTCCTCCGGCCTTGCGACTCATTCGCTGCCAGAAAGGAACCGCCGCACCGGGATCGTAACCGGCCATGGCCATGAAGATCAGGCCGATCCGGTCGGCCTCGTATTCCTGCAAACGGCTGTAGGGGAGCACCAGCGCGAGCTGCGAGCCTGCGCCGAAGGCCGTGAGCCAGAGCTGGCGGGTTTTTTTCGGGCTCGATTGCAGGGCTGAGCCTAATGCCGCGCCACCCATCTGGGTGAGCAGCATCTGGCTCATCCGTTCGTTGCCGTGCTTTGCTACCGCATGGGCGATTTCATGTGCCATGACCACGGCCAGCCCCGCGTCGTTTCGCGTATAGGGCAGGATGCCTGTGTAGACCGCGATCTTGCCGCCAGGCATGCACCAAGCGTTCGGAGACTTGTTTTCTATGAGATTGAACTCCCAGGAATAGCTTCGCAGCTCGGAGGAAAGTCCCCGCTGGCGGTAGTAGCGTTCCACCGCCTGCTGAAGCTTTCGGCCGACCCTTTGCACTCTTGCGCGTTCGGCGCTGTTGCCGCTTCGTTTGTTTTTTCTGAGAAACTCCCTGTACTGTTCGTTGCTCAGGGAGAGCATCGAAGAGGATGACACGAGATTGAGCTGCGAGCGGCCGGTTATGGGCACGGTCGCGCAGGAGGCGATGAAGAGCGCCGTAATCGTCAGGAACAGGGCAAAACGGATGTTTTGCGGCTTTTTCAGGCTTCTCATGGTATGGTGTGGCGTATCGGGTTAGAAGGATTCCAGTCGCTTGATTTCTTTTCTCCACGCATGGAACAGAATGTGTCCGGCCAGTCCCGCCAGATCGGGATTGAAGAGTTCCGTGGCCCGACGCTGTAATAAAAGATAATTTTTCCTGTTCAAAATTTTCAAGGCTTCGTCGAAGGAAAACCATTCGGCGAGGTACTGGTGTACATGCGTGTCGATCGGGAACGCCGAATGGCGGCAAAGCCCGAAAAGCAGGATGCAGTCGGCTATCTTCAGGCCGATGCCGTGTTGCGCGCAGAGGCGGTTTCTTGCTTCGTCGAGAGGTATTTCAGGGTCTTTCAGAGCATCCAGATCGAGCTTTCCGGACGCCACGGCGACGGCTGCATCGATGATATTTCGTGCCCTTGCGCAGTTGTTGTTCGTGCAGAGCCTGAGGGTATCCGGATCAGCTGCGGCCAGTGCATCAGGCGTGGGGAAGGCATGGTAGGTGAACGGTTCGCCGTCGATTGCCGTCGTGCATCTCCGGCCGAAGGTCCTTGATAGGTAATCGACCTGTCTTCTGATGATGCGCATGCCGATACCCTGGGCGCACATGAAGGTTATCAGGGTTTCGAATGGCTCCTGTCTGAGCAGTTTCAGGTGCAGGTAGGGTTGAAGCAACGCCCAGAGAGTCGGATATGTTCTGGCGAAGCTTTCGGGAAAGGCTTGCCGGTTATCGATGTCAAGCGAAAAATAACGGGTTGCGAAACAGGAAAGACTTATCCCTGTTATTGTTGGGCTGGAGCAGTACAGGGTTGTGGCATCCTGTCCCTTCTTTTCAAGAATAAGGAGTTCACCAGCTACTACTCCGATAAATTTTTGACAGTCTGTTTCAGAGATACGCCACCTGAAAGACTGCCCGCTGAATATGGATCCTTTAATATCAAAATATTTAAGGCTTGTCTTGTTTAATGATTTCACGTTGAACCGTTATTTTTTGTGTTACATGAATTTTACTGTGTTAAATTTTTTGTTGTTTAAAGCACTTAATTTCTTTTAAAAAAAGATTTTAAATTCTTTTG
>RRYU01003861.1_pt1 | contig 10330 bp, 6 predicted proteins | sample 2162651 | NCBI WGS metagenome assembly RRYU01 (sample SAMN10267283, study PRJNA491782) | microbial mat metagenome | isolation source: biomat in the production well | place: Japan: Minami-Kanto gas field, natural gas well KTG3 | collected 2017-06 | reverse complement strand
GTCCAGCTTGGGCTTCAGTGGGCTCTCCTCGTTCCTCGTCTGTCCCCGATCGCAAGCGCTGCTCCTGCCATTCCCGTTGCAGTCGATCGATCCCTTCTTCGATCTCGCGCAGGGCGTTGCGGCTGACACCGACGCCCTTGAGACTGCCGTGATAGACAAGCAGGGTCCACCAGGCGTCGAGCAGTGCATCCCGATCTGAAGCGGCATCGCTGAACAGGGCCTCGGGCGCTGCTAAGAGCGCTGCCGCCAGCGGTGCCAAACAGCGCTGACGATTACGGCCAGGCGCCAGGTAGCCAACGTAAAGGCGGCCTGGATGGTTTTCGGTCGGTGCTATGGTCCGGGCGAAATACGAATTGTCGGCATTCAGTCCCGGCGGCGGAAACACGGCCGCCCGACGCCCGTAAAGCCGCTCTACCTGCTCAGCTGCCATTCGGATCGTCGCTGTCGAGGCGATATACTTCGGATGCATACCCCGCATCCGCAACACGGTCTCCAGCCCTGCCTCGTAGAGTCCGGCAACCGAGCCCAAGGCACTGGAGATCAGGTGCAATTCGTCCTGGATGATCAGCTCCGGCGGACGATTGCCGTCACGTCCGAAGAAAGCGGAAGTACGCTCTTCCCAGGCAAGCCGTGCGAACTTGTCGATGGTAGCCAGCAAGAGAGTCGGCGGCGATGCGTAGAGCGCAGAATCGACCACGTTGCAGGGTAGCGTACCGTCTTCCGAAGAACCAAAATCACAATTTGCGTTGGTACAGCGAACACGAAAATGCTGAGTACCGGTGTCGAAATTCTCCGCCGGAGTGAATGCTGATCCGCACCAGGGACAGGACTCCAACACCAGCAGACTCGGAGGATGTTCCTGCCCATCCTCAATAGCCTCTTTAAGGGCCTTGTCTGCGTCTTCGTAGGAGTTCGGACTGGAATCGCCACCTACCCAGAGCCCCAGGGTCACCGGCTCGGAGCCCAAGGTGCCGGGCTGCTTGCGCCGCATCAGCTCCATTGCACAGATCAATTGGGCTGCGCGGCGGAACTGATCCTTGGTGAGCAACCGCAGTGTATAGCGCATCAGAACCGTGGTGCCACTTCCGCTGGCCTTGAACCTGAGCCTGCGCCACCAGATGACGAAAGCCATCAGCCCTAAATAGGCCTCGGTTTTGCCCCCGCCGGTAGGGAACCAGATCAGGTCGAGTAGATCCCGATCATCGTCGTCCTCATTGATGGCCGAGCCGGCGGTCAACAGCAGAAAGGCAAGTTGAAATGGGCGCCAGCGGGGAGCCTCAACCGGCTTGCCCGTGTTTTTGCGATGGCGCAGCGACTGGCGCATCTGGCTTGCCATCGCCTCATTGGCAAGGCCGAAGGCAAAGGCAGCGGTATCGTCCCCACGCAACAGCGCGATTCCCGCCTGCATCCGGTTGGCCGCCACCCGCATACGCGCGACTATGTCCCCGGCGGCCTTGTGGTAACGCCTGTCCAGCCGTTCTGCAGAGATGTCTTGACCCTTGATCCAGTCACTGTAGGCGGTGACGAATCGGTCCAATGCATCGCAAACCTCATCTCGCTGGGTCGCAATGGCTGCAAGACGCCCAACATCAAGTGCGGCACCATCCGCCTTCCCCGCATCCGGATCGACGCGTGGCACCTCCACTCTCGGCAGAAACTCGGCGCTGATAGTGACGACCCGGTCATGATCCAGGGTCCAGTCCACTGCTGCACCGTGGCCGATGGCATAAATGACCTGGTTGCGGTAACGCAGTTCGAGCTCCTGCTCCTCGTCGCTCAACAAATGGAAGTCCCCTCGCGGGTAGGGACCAATCGCGCCTTGGTGGATGAAACATTCCAACTCCACCTCAAGCAGGGCTCGTTCGTTCTGCTCCTTTAACTCATCCGTGACATTTCCGGTTTTCTGTTGGCTAGCAACTGGTTGAGTGTTGCTGAGCGAGACGGTGACCAGCCAGCCGCTCACATGATGACGCCAAAGGACGAAAAGCTCGGCACGTGAATCGAACACTGGCTTGCGAAAAGGATTTACAAACTCGCTCTCTGGTACCCGCAAAGTATGTGCCTCAGAGTCATTCTGACCCAGCGGCACGCGTTGCCACGTATGCACGGCACCACGACGTTGAAACTCATAGCGAACGGCACGCGGTACCAACTGGATCTCGACACTGTCACCGCGAATAAAGAATGAGAAGCCAACCGACGACGGTGGGACAACCCTCCGTCTTGGACGACCCAGGTCCAAGGGCTGCACATTTGTTTTGCCGTCATCACCCAAGCTTTCGTCATCTTCATCAGTTTCAGACTCGGACCCGTCGAGTCCGGATTCACCGGCCGAGACGGGGAACAGAATCGCCGTCTGGAAACGTTCCAAGGGCCGAACACGATTTAACACATGCTCATTAGGACCCCCATCAGATTCAACATGGGTGGCGGGACCAATCAAGCAACGACGAAGCCAATGATAGAGCTCGTTGCGTGATTCCGAATTCATAGATATCGGATGTGTTGATGCTCAGAAGGCACGCGTAAGAACATATTTTTACTTCAACACGTTAGTCAATCTGCGCCGTGGAGTTATTCCACAGTCACTGATTTCGCCAGGTTTCTGGGCTGATCCACGTCCGTGTCCTTTAGCAAGGCGACGTAGTAGGCAAGCAGTTGCAGGGGTACGCTGTATACGATGGGCGCCGTGCTGTCGCAGATATCCGCCAAAGTCAGGTTTTGAAACAGGTCCAGATCAATTTTCACCTGCTCATCGCTAAACAGGAACAACTCCCCGCCGCGGGCGCGGACCTCCTGAAGGTTGGACAGCACCTTGTCCAACAGTGGATCGTTGGGCAGGGCACAAACTACGGGCATGTCCGCATCCACCAGGGCCAGAGGTCCGTGTTTGAGTTCTCCTGCGGGATACGCCTCGGCATGGATATATGAAATTTCCTTGAGCTTCAACGCACCTTCCATGGCTATGGGATAAAAAGTGCCTCGGCCCAGGAATAGAGCATGATGTTTGTCTGCAAAAGCGCCTGCCATAGCCGCAATGGCTTTGCTGAGATTCAGTACGACTTCCACCTGACGCGGAAGCGCTTGTAATTCATCCACCAGGGACTTTTCTGTCTCCGTATCCATGCCGCGTCTTCTCGCCATGGCAAGCACCAGCAACCGCAAGGCGACGAGTTGGGTAGTGAAAGCCTTGGTGGAGGCCACGCCGATTTCCGGTCCGGCACGCGTCATCAGGCTCACATCCGACTCACGCACAAGTGAGCTTTCCGGAACATTGCATATAACCAAACTGCCCAGATAGCCTGACTGTTTCGCGACTCTCAGTGCTGCCAGGGTGTCTGCTGTTTCACCGGATTGAGAAATAGTGACAAAAAGGGTTTCAGGAGGCACCACTACCTTGCGGTAACGAAATTCACTGGCCACTTCTACGGTACAGTGGACACCGATCTCCTCAAACCAATAGCGGGCCACCAAACCTGCATGGTAACTGGTTCCACAGGCGATGATATGAATACAGTGGGTCTTGTCCAGCAGATCTTTTGCCTGATGCCCAAAGCTTTCCTCCAGTAGGCGGCCTTTATGAATCCGACCCTCCAGGGTCTCGGCGATAACCGACGGCTGTTCAAATATTTCTTTGAGCATGTAATGGGCATAAGGCCCTTTTTCAGTCGAACTGGCGGCCAACTGGGACTTGTGCACCGTCCGGGATACTCGTTCACCCTTCGAGTTGTACAGGCGGATGGAGTCCTTGAATATCTCCGCGAAATCCCCCTCTTCCAAAAACATGAAGTGCTGGGTGACTGGGAGCAATGCAAACACATCCGAGGCAATGAAGTTCTCACCTTGTCCCAGTCCAATCACCAATGGACTTCCCGCCCGCGCAACTATCAGATGATCCGAGTCCCTGGGACTGAGCACGGCAAGGGCATAAGCGCCTACCAGACGTGCAGTCGCTTCCCTTACTGCCTGCAGAAGAGTTACATCGCGCCGAAGAATACTCGCCAACAGATGAACGACCACTTCAGTATCTGTTTCCGAAGTGAATCGATAGCCCTGGGTTTCTAGCTCGTTACGCAGTTCAGCATGATTTTCGATGATGCCATTGTGAACAATAGCCACCTCTTCACCACTCATATGCGGGTGAGCATTGCGCTCTGCAGGCATACCGTGGGTAGCCCAGCGTGTATGTGCAATGCCCATATTTGCAGAATAATCCCCAACGTCGAGCATTTGCTGCAACATGGCTACCTTGCCTACGGAACGGATGCGTTTGAGAACACCCTCATCTGTACGCAGTGCAATACCGGCCGAGTCATAGCCACGGTATTCCAACCGCTTGAGGCCCTCCATGAGAACAGGAGCAACATCACGATCGGCTATGCCTCCAACAATTCCACACACGCTCACTCACTCCTTAGGCTTATCTGCTTGTTTCTGTGGCCGCCTCCATCCACGAACACTGGTCTGGTGAGCACGGGTGAGTGTGAGCTGATCTGCTGGAGCATCTCGGCTAATGACAGAACCCGCGCCTATAGTTGCTCCTTCACCGACCCGGACAGGAGCCACAAGAGCCGTATTTGAACCGATAAAGGAATTATCTCCAATTTCAGTCCGATGCTTGTTGACTCCATCATAATTGCAGGTAATGGTGCCCGCACCAACGTTCACTTCAGACCCGATGATGCTGTCTCCGATATAACTCAGGTGATTGACCTTGCTGCCCAAACCAACTTCAGACTTCTTTATCTCAACGAAATTACCCACATGCACACGGTCGGCTAAGACAGCATCCGGTCGCAGCCGGGAAAATGGGCCTATATTCGCATGTTCACCGATGTCAGCCTCTTCAATCACACAGTTTGCCATTATCTGGGTATGCTTGCCTATGCGGCAATTTTTAAGCAAGCAGTTTGGACCTATACTCACTCCGTCTCCCAGTTCCACCTGCCCCTCTATGACCGCATTGACATCAATGAATACATCTACACCGGTAATCAAATCTCCGCGGAGGTCCAGACGTGCGGGATCAGCCAGGCTTACGCCTGAACGCATCAATTCATCTGCCTGCCTGATTTGATAGTAGCGCTCCAGATGCGCCAACTGGGCACGGTCGTTCACACCAAGGACTTCTTCTTCAGATTCCGGCTGCGCGCTGGTAATCACCACTCCTTCAGAGACTGCCAAACCTATGACATCGGTCAGATAGTATTCACCTTGGGCATTATTGTTGCCGATCTTATACAGCCAATCATGCAATCGGGCGCCCTCAAATGCCATGATCCCGGTATTGATCTCGTTGATGGCGAGTTGTGATTCGTTTGCATCCTTTTGTTCAATGATGCGTTCTATAAAACCATTCGCATCACGCACCATACGTCCGTAACCATGTGGATTGTTTAGCCATACCGTAAGCACACCTAAACCGCCTTTTTTGCATTCCGTCAACAGCCTTTGTAGTGTGCTCAGTTGAATGAGCGGTACATCACCATAGAGTACAAGAATCGTTTCAGCATCCTGCATCAAATGCATGGCCTGCAGTACTGCATGCCCAGTGCCCAATTGCTCAGATTGTTCAGCCCACTGTACGTCCCTGTCAGAAAAGTAATCCATGAGATACTCGCCTCTGTGGCCATAAACCACCACAGTACGCCTGGGACTAAGTTGCGCGGCAGTATCCAGGACATGGGCGAGCAGGGGTTGTCCAGCAAGTTTATGCATGACCTTGGGTAAAGTGGAGCGCATGCGTTTACCCTGACCGGCAGCGAGAACAATTACACCGAGATCCATAAACCACCTGATAGGTAAGTTATTCGGAAGGAAAAAGTATAACCAAATAGGCTTGGAGGATTGGGAGCTAAAGCCGGCTACATGGAATTGCTGGCTGGTCAATATGTAGATTCATGATATGTCGGCTTCAAGCCTGGCATGTGACGAAATTCTTACTGCAAAGAACTAGTGATATATCGCCTGATTTGCCAGTTGTTGATAATCTGCCTCCGTAGCCTGCCGCACTTCAATGATCTTTACCTTGACTCTGAGAGTCTTGCCGGCGAATGGGTGGTTGCCATCCACAGTCAGTTTACCGTTTTCAATGTTCGTCACATAGAAGCTCTTCACTTCACCCGATTCGTTCTGCATCTGGACCTCTGCCCCTATAACATGAAACTGCTCGGGCACATTTTGCAACTCGTCCGTGAATGTAAGGCTGGGCTCGTGAGGCCCGAAACCATGTTCCGGCGACACCTCCATGACGATTTCATCGCCTGCACATTTTCCTTTGATCGCCCTGTCCATACCTCCGATGAGTTCCTGATCCCCCCCATGGATGTAACTAACGGGCAGGTCATTATGCTCCAGGGTATTTCCTTCAATATCTTCGATACTGTAGGTCAGTGAGACATATTTACCGTCGTCAATGCGATTATCAGGCATGGAGATTTACAAGTGTGGCGTTGGATATGCGAGAGTAGAAATCGCTTCTGGCGGCTCTACAAACAGAACAGCCCCTCCGGATCGGAAGGGCTGTAATATGTTTCTGCATCAGGTGATCAACTGGACCTGCCTTTACGCAGACGTTCTATGGTGCGCAATTGAGCGACAGCTTCGGCCAATTCCGCCTGTGCCTTGGCGTATTCGAATTCCGCGGCCTGTCCTGCCAATGCGTCTTCTGCTCTACGCTTGGACTCCAATGCAGAGGCCTCGTCCAGATCATGGGCCCGTAACGCGGTGTCCGCCAAAACGGTGACTACGTGCGGTTGTATTTCCAATATGCCACCGGACACATAAAAATGCTCTATTTTTCCACCGCCCATATCCACCCGGATATCACCTGGCTTGAGCCGAGTAATCATCTGGGTGTGGCGCGGTGCTATCCCGACTTCGCCCATTACGGCCGGGGCATAGACCATTTCTGCGCTACCGGAATGGATGGCGCCCTCGGCGCTTACGATGTCGACGTGAATGGTCATAGCCATGATGGTCTACTCCGCTTCAGAAGTTTTCGCCCTTGCTCACAGCCTCATCGATGGTACCCACCATGTAGAAGGCCTGCTCCGGCAGGTGGTCGTACTCACCGGCTACTATGGCCTTGAAGCCTGAAATAGTATCCTTGAGAGAAACAAACTTACCCGGAGCACCGGTGAACACCTCGGCCACGAAGAACGGCTGGGACAGGAAGCGTTGGATCTTGCGGGCGCGTGACACTACTAGCTTGTCGTCCTCTGCCAGTTCGTCCATACCCAGAATAGCAATGATGTCCTTCAGTTCTTTATAGCGCTGAAGCATTCCCTGTACCTCGCGGGCAGTATCGTAGTGCTCCTGACCGATGACATTGGGATCAAGGATACGCGAGGTGGAATCCAGCGGGTCTACAGCCGGGTAAATACCAAGTTCCGCCACCTGACGCGAAAGAACCAGTGTCGCGTCCAGATGTGCGAAAGTGGTGGCGGGGGAGGGGTCCGTCAAGTCATCCGCCGGAACATAGACCGCTTGGAACGAGGTAATGGAACCGGTCTTGGTTGAGGTGATTCGCTCCTGCAGGACACCCATCTCTTCAGCCAGGGTAGGCTGATATCCCACCGCGGAAGGCATGCGTCCCAGCAAGGCTGACACCTCAGTGCCGGCCAGGGTGTAGCGATAGATATTGTCTACGAACAACAGGACGTCACGACCCTCCTCGCGGAAGAATTCGGCCATGGTCAGACCGGTCAGTGCCACACGCAGACGGTTGCCCGGAGGCTCGTTCATCTGCCCGTATACCAGGGCCACCTTGTCCAGGACCCCGCCTTCCTGCATCTCGTGATAAAAGTCGTTACCCTCGCGGGTCCGCTCACCGACCCCGGCGAAAACTGAGAAGCCGGAGTGTTCCACGGCAATGTTACGGATCAGTTCCATCAGGGTGACGGTCTTGCCCACGCCGGCACCGCCGAAGAGTCCGACCTTGCCACCCTTGACAATGGGCATGATCAGGTCGATGACCTTGATGCCGGTTTCCAGTACTTCGGCAGATGAGGCCTGATCGGCAAAGGCTGGTGCGTCACGATGGATTCCCCAGCGCTCTTCCTCGCCGATGTCTCCTTTCATGTCCACAGGCTTACCCAGTACGTCCATGATGCGTCCAAGGGTCTTCTGGCCTACCGGAACCATGATCGGCTCTCCGGTGTTCTCTACGTCCACACCCCGCCTAAGACCGTCGGTTGAACCCATGGCGATACAGCGTACCACCCCGTCGCCCAACTGCTGCTCGACTTCGAGCGTTAGACCTACGGAGTCAATCTTGAGGGCGTCGTACACCTTGGGCATATGCCCATGGGGAAATTGCACGTCGACGACGGCGCCGATGATTTCCACCACATTACCTGAGCTCATTTACACATCCTCTCGATAGCAAATTCTGTTGGCTGGTGTGTTGTCTAGACAGCGGCTGCGCCGCCCACAATTTCGGAGATTTCCTGGGTAATGGCAGCCTGCCTCGCCTTGTTGTATATCAGCTGCAATTCGTTGATCAGGTCACCCGCATTGTCGGATGCGGCCTTCATGGCCACCATTCTCGCCGACTGCTCACAGGCACCGTTTTCAACCACTGCCTGATACACCAGTGATTCCATGTAGCGCACCAGCAGATTGTCGATGACCGTCTTGGAATCCGGTTCATAGATGTAGTCCCAATGGTGGGCTAGAGACTTATCCGGTTTTTCAGCTGTAAGGGGAACCAGTTGCTCCACCTTGGGATCCTGGCTCATGGTGTTGACGAAATTGTTGTAGGCAATATAAATAGCGTCGATTTCACCTGCCTCGAACGCATCCAGCATCACCTTGACCGTTCCGATGAGATCCTCAATATGCGGCGCATCTCCCAGATGGGTTGACTGAGCCAGGATGCGTCCGCCGACCCGCTTGAAAAAACCCAGGGCCTTGCCGCCTATGGTGCAGAAATCAGCCTCTATTCCTTGTTCGCGATTGGCCTTGATTTCAGTCACCAAGAGGCGAAACAAGTTGTTGTTGAGACCGCCGCAGAGGCCGCGGTCAGAGGACACCACTATATATCCCACCCGCTTGCGCTCACGTTCAGTCGCCATGAAGCTGTGATGGTATTCAGGATTGGCATAGTACAGATGGCCGATCACATTGCGCACTTTTTCCGCATAGGGCCGCGATGCAACCATTCGGTCCTGGGCTTTGCGCATCTTGCTCGCAGCCACCATCTGCATTGCCTTGGTGATCTTCTGTGTACCTTTGATCGAGCTGATCTTGGTACGTATTTCTTTTCCGCCTGCCATATCTCGCTCACTTTTTCGCGTTAAGCGCCCAGTAGTCGGTCACGGTCAAAACCGGTAGCGCTTTACCATGTATGCGATGCCTTGAAGGCCTTGATGGCCTCATGCAGTGCGTTCTGGATTTCGTCGTTGTAGTCGCCGCTTTTGTTGATCTTATCCAACAGGGCCGACTGTTCGCTCTTCATGTATGCCTGCAGGGCGTCTTCGAAATCCACCACCTTCGTGGTCTCTACATCATCCAGATAACCTTCGTTGGCCGTGAACAGTGACACCGCCATGGCACCGATACTCATGGGTGCGTACTGTGCCTGTTTCATCAGTTCCGTGGCGCGGGCTCCACGTTCAAGCTGTTTGCGGGTAGCCTCGTCCAGATCAGAGGCGAATTGGGAGAAAGCAGCCAGTTCACGATACTGGGCCAGGGCAAGACGTACGCCACCACCTAATTTTTTGATGATCTTGGTTTGAGCCGCACCACCTACACGGGATACCGACAGGCCGGCATTGATGGCGGGGCGGATGCCGGCATTGAACAGGTTGGTTTCGAGAAAGATCTGACCATCGGTGATGGAGATGACGTTGGTGGGCACAAAGGCCGATACGTCACCCGCCTGGGTCTCGATGATGGGAAGCGCGGTCATTGAACCGGTCCGGCCTTTCACTTTACCGCCAGTCGCCTTTTCCACAAAGGCGGCGTTTACCCGGGAAGCGCGCTCCAGCAGGCGGGAATGCAGGTAGAAAACATCACCCGGATAGGCTTCACGGCCAGGCGGGCGGCGCAGCAACAAAGAGATCTGACGATAGGCCCACGCTTGTTTGGTGAGGTCGTCGAAAATGATCAGTGCGTCCTCGCCTTTGTCTCTGAAGTACTCTCCCATGGAACTGCCGGCATAAGGGGCGATGTACTGCATGGCAGCGGAATCGGATGCGGATGCGGCGACGATGATCGTATGATCCAGAGCGCCGTGCTCATCCAGCTTGCGCATTACACCGGCGATGGATGACGCCTTTTGGCCGATCGCCACATAGATACACTTAATCCCGGTGCCCTTCTGATT
>RRYU01003701.1_pt1 | contig 10331 bp, 6 predicted proteins | sample 2162651 | NCBI WGS metagenome assembly RRYU01 (sample SAMN10267283, study PRJNA491782) | microbial mat metagenome | isolation source: biomat in the production well | place: Japan: Minami-Kanto gas field, natural gas well KTG3 | collected 2017-06 | reverse complement strand
CATGCCGTCAATACGCCAATGTTGCAGTAAAACAGAATGGAGCCAATTTAACACAGAAATGTGGATATGCCGGACCACTGTGGAATTCGAACATTAACTATCATACCAACTGGTGCATGAAGGTGACACCTGCCGTCAGACAGAAGGGATTCCGTGATCGTAATGCGGCATTGAAACGCTGTAGATAAATACATGAGTGATACAATGAACAGTGGACTTAGACAATGGGAGCATGGTTGCGCAAAGTATTGTCACAGTGGTCGATACTGATTTCTTTTCCAAGCCCTGATTCAGACATGCATCTTGTTGTAGAAGATGTAGCTTAGGTGGTCTGATTGATGCTCTCGGCCCGCAAAGGTGCGGCCATAGATGAAATCAACCTGTCAACACAGAAGAAGGTTATCGAATTTAAAAAAGATAAGTAGTAGAAACATAGCTTTGATTATTAGCCAGTAACAGATTAATTCAGTACACGCTTCAGCTTTCGGCACAAGCAGTCATCAAGGAAGCCTGAAGATTTTTTCTACACATGATGAATGAGGCTGTCTTTGATGCAGCGGCAAAAACCAGCCCCGTGATTTCAAGCGAGATTAATCGGAGTCTCATTACATTTTCGCCTTGGTAGCCAGGGTTTACCATGTGAAACCCGTGACAAACTCAGCCTTCTCATCCTGCTGCTCATAGATCATTAAGATTGATCCATCCTGAAGGCCTTTTTGGTTCCGGTTTTGGTTGTGGCTCAGGCTCAGGCTCAGGTTGTGGCTCGGGCTTTGGCTCAGGCTTTTTCTTAATTACCTCTTCAAAGGCATCAGTCAAATCCTTTACATCTTTTGCTGAAACCGCCTTACCTCCACCTGCTTTAGCTACTTTATCAAGTACATTCTGTTGAGAACTATTTACCTGTAAACCCACAGTGAAGATCTTAATAGCCTTCATTTCATATGCAGGTCGATTTAGGAGTTCATCAAAGATTGAGGCGTTAAAATCAATACGATAAAACTCATCACCCGCTGGAATTGCCTGGGTTGTAGACTCATTATTAGCGGGATCTTTGGAAATATACAGGTCATCAGAATAGGCCAATGAATCGAGTGATTGATTCCTATTTACTGGGATGTTTCTTCTAAAAATAGAATCTGCAGCTTTTACCGGATTTGCTGAACAACTATTTTGACCATCACAGAGCAGAATGATCTTTCCTGTCTTACCATGCCCAAAACCCCTGATAGCTTTCTCAGCTGATTGTAAAGCTGGGGTCATTGGTGTCCCGCCACCTGCTTTGATTTTTTTAATTGCCCTGGTGAGTTTTGCCGTATCCCGAGTGAATGGAAAAAATGGGAAGTTGCCCTTGCACCCACCAGAATAAGTCATTAGACCAACTTCAACATTCTTTGGCATGTTTTGAATTGCCGAGACAGCGGCCTGCTTGGCGGCAGCCATCTTTTTGCCACTCATGGAGCCTGATGTATCAAGCAAAAGTAGGACAGAGCTGGTTATCTCAAAATCACGGCAATTTAGCTTGCCATCATTTATCATCGACTGTACAAGGAAATACGGATCAAACCTCCACTTGTCATTTACTAATTTTAAAGCATAACGCTTGATCTCTTGACTAGAAATTGGATCGCAATGTTTTTTGATTATTCTTGCTGCTGCACCTGCAAGATAGCCAGCATACCTTTCGGCAAGTCCCTCATTAATGGTGATTTTAGAGCGATAATAACTTTTCTGAAGGGCCACCCAATCCTTCATGCTCATGCCATTATATTTACTTTTCCCTACTCCTTTAACCGATCCATAAACTAATCCCGTTGTTGAATTGTCATAGCCTTGTTGCCAAACATCGAAGACTACAATGTCACCATTCTGATCTTTTAGCGCAGCAGCCTGATGCACCCGGTTAGCAGGGCCTGGATATACGTATCCTGCAACACTGGTTATTTCACTTTCTACCGAAAGGATGGAGTCGTGATTGATTCCCGCGCCTTTAAAAGCAACTTGTAATCGGTTTTGTGTCCAGTCACCACAAGTCTGTGAAGCGCCCATGGCAACAACCCGACCAAACCCTCCGGTATTTGCTTCAAAGCCGTAATGGGCATAATGTTTACCAATAGCAGCAACTATTTTTTTCCCTTTGTCTACTGCTGATAGCCCTGGGGTTGCCTTATTTACAGCCTCGCCAAATTTTAACCAGAATGATTTGGGGTTGGATGAAAGAAGTGACTTATCAGGAAATCCAGCAGGGGGGGCTGCACATATGTTTAGGGGAAACAGGGAAGATAGAAGAAGAATGATGGCACATATGGAAAATTGCCTATGCATGTGAGACTCCATTTTTATTAATCTAGTAAGCCTATGAATAGGTGTTCGTTATTGCTGCACTGGCCGCACACACCATATCGCCCAAAAAACCCTACCCTTACCAATAATCCATTCTCAAACCCCAAAATCATACTGTCAACAAGAATGCCACAGAAAACATACCTGGATTAGAAAAATAGTTGCTTCTTGTCAATAAAAGTTGGACTAAAAACGGCAAGTTTGATGTATGAATGGTTATTTAAATGATAGTAATTTCAACCCACAAAATAAGCCTATTTAAATGCGCCTAAAAGGTTAGCTGACACTTCCACATGGGTTTTGGCGAGCGCAAAGCACCTCTTTCTATGTCCACTGTCAATATAACGATGAAAATCCACCCCAAATACCCAGACAGAACGAATATGGGTCTCAATACAGGTCAAGAATTACCCGCAACTTTTACGTGGCGGGTGAAATTATCTACCGGTTTACTGTCTGGTCATATTCAAATTCTGGTCTAGATTCACTATATCAATATCCCGTATTTAACGCAGAACCAGCTCCAGATAGAATTCCGATAGATATATCAGCCAAATCTAAAAGTATTCTTGGCCACACAACCGACACCTCAATCTGGCACTCAGCATCAGCTAAGGCCTGAGTCTCATCAGAAAAAACCTAAGGGGCCAGCTCGATAACCAGCACTTCATCCCCTTCCATATGCCAGCGCAGGTCAAAGTCATACAGGCGAAAGCCGTAGACCCGGCCATCTTCCTCGGCATAGGCAGGTCGCGGATCCAGTTCCAGCAGCCTGATTATCAGTTGACGCAGCCCAATCCCATCTTCACGTTTATCTAGTTGAGACTCGGCAAGTTCCGAGAAGCGCACTTCGAGTAATGCCTCCGGCTGTGTCGGCGCAAAGCCGGACCTGGCATCTGGGATGCTGTCCACATAAGAAACATAGGGCTTGATATCCAGCACAGGCGTTCCGTCCATCGTATCCACACCTGACAGTTCAAGTAGCACAGAATCTTCACCTACAATAACCTGCTCCAGCTTAACAACGGACAGACCGATCGGATTTGGCCGAAACGGGGAGCGGCTAGCAAACACTCCTACCCGTTTGTTGCCTCCCAGACGCGGGGGTCTTACTCGAGGCTGCCACTGTTCACGCACGGCCTGATGGAATATAAATTGAAGCCAGATATGAGAATAACCCTCAAGTTCAGTCACAGCTTCCGGATTGTTATAGGGAGCAACCAGTTCCAGTTGAGCGCGAATCTCAGAAACCAAACCTGACTGGCGAGGGATACCAAACTTCTGCTTAAAGGGTGAGCGGATAAAACCAATCGGTTTAAATTCAAATTTCATTCTTAATCAGCCGGTTAGATTGGACCTAAAATATACAGCAATGTATCCTTCCCCGATTCTATCTGAAATTCTGCACTAGCAATGATTTATTACTGGGTAAAAAATCTGCACCTCACTACGGTGGCCATCAACATTTGCATCTTTGTGATCCGCTTTTACTGGATGATGCAAAAGTCCGGCTGGGTCCACAAAAAATCGGTCAGATATATGTCCGTCACCAATGACACCCTGCTGCTGATTGCCGGTATAACCATGGCCCTGATGAGCCATCAATACCCGTTTGTAGCCCCATGGCTTACAGCCAAGTTATTGATGTTGGTGGCATATATCATATTTGGCAGCATTGCGCTGAAACGCGGATCAAGTATGCGTGTGCGCATAGCTTGCGGGATTATCGCCATATGCTGCTTTCTTTACATAGTTTCGGTAGCATACAGCCGCACCCCGGCTTCCTGGGCATTTTTCGGGTTCTAAACGGAGCAAGCATCAACATGTTGAAATACGAAGTAATAACAGTCACACCACTGCGAGAGAACTGCTCTCTGGTCTGGTGTGACATAACTAAAAAAGCCGCTGTTATAGACCCGGGCGGTGAAGCTGAAAGAATCGTTGCTCTGATTGAAGATAAGGGTGTAGATCTTGAGCGGATCCTGATAACCCATGCCCACTTCGATCATGTCGGAGCAGTTGCCGATCTGGCAGAACAATTTGAGATACCAATTGAGGGGCCTCACCTGGATGACAAATTCCTAGTGGACGCGTTACCACACCAGGGGGCAATGTTTGGTTATAAAACAGTGCGTGCCTTTACTCCAAGCAACTGCCTGGGTCAGGGTGACAGTATCCGGATTGGCGAGTCCACACTGAAGGTATTGCACTGCCCCGGCCATACCCCGGGACATATCGCCTTCTTCAACCAGGAGTCCAAGATTGCTTTTGTGGGAGACGTGATCTTCAAGGGATCGGTAGGCAGAACCGACTTTGAGGGTAGTGATCACAACGCACTTATCAATTCCATCAAAGAGAATCTTCTACCACTGGGAAGCGATACCACCTTTGTTCCGGGCCATGGACCAAGCTCTACCTTTGGTGAAGAGCGCCTTACCAATCCATACCTGGCAAACCACCAGGTCTTATAAACCATTCGTCTCTGATTCGCCTCTGCGCTGAAAAAGGGGCAAACACAGAGCCAGTCAATAAGACATGGCCGATGGTGAAGTGATATAAATCCTGCCAACTGCGATCATCGATGTAGATCAGATTGTGGAACAGATTATCAAAGTAACAAACGATGACGGTTCCCTGAAAACCTGTCGTCAGCACAACCTCACGTGAACTTGGGAGAAAATTCTGTGTCTACCTTTGGGATGGCGAGAATTCGTTCACTATTAAGAGGAATTTCAGAAATATATTTTTTAGGAATAACTGACGTGAGGAAGAATTATGAAGCAGGCAAAGTGGAATATCGGTCAGTTGGTTCACCATAAGCTTTTCGGCTATCGCGGCGTGATCTATGATGTCGATTATGAATTTATGCTTTCTGAAGAGTGGTATAAAAAAGTAGCCCGTAGCCGTCCGCCCAAGGATGAGCCCTGGTATCGCATTCTAGTGGACGGAGGCGAACATGAGACCTATGTAGCACAGTGCAATATAGAGATAGACCGTATGGAAGTGCCAGTAAAACATCCGCTGGTACAGGAGTATTTCACCGGGTTCAAGGATGGGCATTACACCATGGGACATACTAATTAGCACTGTTACTGCTATGCCTGGCCCAAATATTCAGAACTCGTCAAGGGTAGCTATGGGGCAAACAAACTTTATTCTGATTCTTTTTTGTTATCAGAGCCTAAACTTGCTCGTAGTACCAGATAACCAACAATACCAGAAGCCAGCGATCCCACAATAATTCCAAGGCGTTCATCAAAAAACAGGTCTACATTCGTTTCTTCAAAAGCCAGCGAACCTACAAACAAGCTCATAGTAAATCCAATACCACATAGCGCTGCCGTTCCATACAAAGAACCCCAGTTAACTCCTTTTGGCAACCTTGTGAAACCAAGTTTTATAACGACCCAACAAAAACCAAATACTCCAATCTGCTTACCAAAAAACAGACCAAGCGCAATACCTAAGGGGACACTATGCAAGGCTTGTTCAATACCCACACCTGTTAAGTTAAGCCCTGCATTTACAAATGCAAAGATCGGTAAAATAACAAAAGACACTACAGTGTGCAGATCATGCTCCATACTTTTCAAAGGCGAATAATCAATGCGCGTCTTTGATTTCATAGGTATAAACATTGCGAGAATAACACCGCCTAAAGTTGCATGAACACCTGACTTCAGCATAGCCACCCACATAAACACACCTACCATCGCATAAGCAGTTTTAGACTCAACTCCATACCTATTCATCAAAGCGAGAACAGGTATACAGCAAGCAACAGCTACTAGCGCAGAAGTTGAAATCTGCGCAGTGTAGAAAAGAGCAATAATCATTATCGCCCCAACATCATCAAAGATAGCCAGGGATGTTAAGAAAATCTTTATTGTAGTTGGCACGCGGGAGCCCAACAAAGATAAAACGCCCAGAGCAAAAGCAATATCTGTGGCAGCTGGAATCGCCCAGCCTTTCATTGCTGTAGCATCTCCCCAATTGTAAAACATGTATATTAGTGCTGGAACTAACATGCCTCCGATTGCGCCTACTCCAGGTAAGATTATGCTGCGCTTATCTGAAAGTTCCCCTTCAACAAGTTCTCTTTTTAATTCCAAACCAACAAGAAAAAAGAATACCGCCATTAACCCATCGTTAATCCACAGCAGCAAAGGCTTCGCAACCTCAAGGGCCCCTATTCGAATCTCCACAGGAGTATCAAGTAAAAGTGCGTAAAATGTTCGTAAGGGGGTATTTGCAAAAACCAAGGCAAGCAGTGATGCAATCAACAGAATTATGCCACTAGCTGATTTGAGTTTAGAGAAACTTGATAGGAAGGTCTCTTGGCTGTTAATAATAAGCTTCATTGCAGATTAAACCTGTGTAATCGTATTAGTCTGAAAGCATAGCAAGAGATGGATACATCATCTTTAAGATAATTATTCGACCTATCTCTTCTAGCCTATCTCAATATTTAAAAGTAAAAACTTAGACCTTTCGCACTAATGTTAAACCATCGGCAACTGGCAGCATGCTTATCTCTACCCGTGCATCTCTCAATATCTTTTTATTCAAAGCCTGCATCGCAGTAATATTGGTGTCAGATATTCTTTCCCGCATTTTTTCATCTACAGAACCATTATTAACTACTGAGCCAAAGAGAAATACATTGTCTATCACTATCACCCCGCCCGTGCGGATCAGTTTCAGTGATTTTTCATAATAGCCATCATAGTTGACTTTATCTGCATCGATAAAAGCAAAATCGAATGTTCCTGCCTGTCCTTCAGCCAACAGTGCGTCCAGGGTATCCAGTGCAGGGGCAAGGCGCAGATCAATCTTCCGTTCTATTCCGGCCTGTTTCCAGAAACGCTTAGCAATTTTAGTCCACTCAACATGTGAGTCACAGGCTACAACTATTCCATCATCAGGCAAGGCCAGTGCAACCGACAGCGCGCTATAGCCGGTGTATGTTCCGATCTCCAGTGTTTTACGAGCTCCGAGCATCTTAACCAGCAGCGCCATAAACTGCCCCTGCTCTGGAGGTATCTGCATAATCGCGTTTGGATCTTTGGCTGTCTCTTCACGCAAAGCCTGTAACACTTCGTGCTCACGCAAGGATACGGAGAGCATATATTCATAAAGATCTTTAGATTGCTGAATGTTACTTTTCTGCATTTTCCCAACTTACTTAAGCTTGTTGATCCTTGCTAACAAAACGCTGGTATCTATCCCTGGCAAGTTCCACCAACATGTAGTTAACCGGCACCAACAACATGGTGATAAAAGTTGCAAAGAGAACTCCGAAACCAAGTGACACTGCCATAGGTATGAGGAATTGAGCCTGGGTTGATTGCTCAAACAGCAACGGCATCAAGCCTATAAATGTGGTAAGAGATGTGAGCATTACCGGCCTAAAGCGCGCCACACCCGCCTTGAGTATGGCCTCTTTAAGACCCGTCTCTTGTTTGTGTTTGTTGATGTAATCCACCAGCACCAGACTATCGTTAACTACGATACCAACCAGCGCCATCATACCAAGCATGCTTAGCATGGTAAGGTCCATATTCATAATCCAGTGTCCACCCAATGCGCCAATAGCACCAAATGGGATAATAGACATGACGATAAATGGCTGCGCATATGATTTAAAGGGTATTGCTAACAAAGCATAGATGACAAACAACACAATCAAAAAACCTATACCCATTGAGCTGAATGATTCCCTCTGCTCTTTTGCCTCACCTCCCAATTCATAATTAACCCCCGGATATTGCGCCATCAGATTTTGCAGATAACCGTTCAAATCTTCTTGGATCAGAGTCATATTTGCCTTAGCTTTATTAACGTCTGCCGTGACTTTTACAGTGCGATATCTATCTATTCGAATGATCGAGGTAGGACTTTTGCCTGGCTTTAGTTTCACCACTTGTCCCAGCGGTATACTCTGGCCACTACTGTTTGTGATACGTTGATCTGACAAGTTAAATACAGATTTTCTTTCATCTTCAGGGTAACGAACCATCACTCTAATATCATCACGCCCACGCTGTATCCTCTGAACCTGAAAACCGAAGAAGCCGTGACGTATCTGACTCAGGATCTCAGATCTTGTAAAACCCAGAGCGTGTGCTTCATCTTTGAGTTCTATCTGCAACTCCTCCTTGCCATCTGAGAAGCTGTCTTCGATATCAAACACATCAGGGTATTGCCGCAGATACTCCTTCACCTTGTCTGCTATTTCAGATAGTGTGGAAAAATCATTACCTGAGAACTGGATATCTATCGGTTCTGAGACATGTCCTATCTCTGCCCTGAAGGTAAGGGATTCCGCCCCAGGCAGAGTACCAATAGCCTTTCTCCACTCCCGTACCAACTCAGAACTGGTTGTCTTTGATTTGCGATCTTCTGGCGGCACAATCTCAAACATCACTCGTCCGGTATGAGCGCCGGAGGAACGACTACCACCGGAACCAGTGGTGGACTGAATATTCAGGATAAGATCACCCTCATCTCCGTCACTATATTTTTTCTTCAGAGCGAAGGCAGCATCGGTAATCTTCTGTATATAACTATCTGTAACTTCAAATACAGTTCCGGCAGGCATGGTCAAGCTGGCCCTGGCAACTTCACTCTGCACCCGAGGAAAAAATGTAAACTTGGTATAACCGGTAAAGACAAGCACAACCATGAAAACCAGAATACCGGTAAATATAATCAGAGTGGTTAATTTATTATCCAGTACGATACGAAGGAGCGGACGGTAATACTTTAATACGACAGACTCAAAACCGTCTGCAAATCTAACCTGAAATCGTTCTAGTGCGCCCTCACTTTTCCGTTCAGAACGAAGTTTTATATGCTTGAGATGAGCCGGCAGCACAAACTTAGACTCAATCAGGGAAAAGATCAGGATAGGGATAACTACGATTGGAATCTGCGCAAACAACTGTCCACGGTAACCCTCAATAAACGCCAGAGGTAGAAAAGCAGCAATAGTGGTTAATACTCCAAAGGTAACGGGGATGGCAACTTCCCTGGTCCCTTTAATAGCAGCATCCAAGCCATTCTCTGCATGACGCAAATGGGTATAAACGTTCTCGCCAGTGACAATAGCATCGTCCACTACAATACCCAGCACCAACAGGAAGGCGAATAGGCTCATAATGTTCATAGTTACACCGAAAAACGGCATAGCTACAAACGCCCCCATAAAACTCACCGGGATACCAATAAACACCCAGAACGCAATGGATGGACGCAGGAACAGCGTAAGCAACAGCAATACCAGAATGCCGCCTTGAATCGCATTTGTAATAAGAGTCTGTAGACGTTTTTTTACGATCTTGGAGCGATCACGCCAGACCGTCATCTCTACACCTTTGGGTAGACTGGATTGGCGCTTATTAACATAAGCAATCACCTTGTCAGCGACAGTTATTGCACTCTGGTCACCTACTCGATAGACATCTACAAACGCCGCCATCTGTCCGTTGAAACGGCTACGCAATGAAGTCTCTTCAAATCCATCCGTCACACGAGCCAGATCTTTTACCTGAACCAAACTTCCATCGGGTCTGGTAAGAATTACAATATTTTCAAACTGATCCCGACTATAAGCTTTGCCTTTGGATCGAATAAGAATCTCTCCGCCCTCCGCCTTTATATTTCCGGCTGAGATATCCTGCGCACTCTTGGCAATGGTTTCTGCAACCTGCCGCAGCGAAATACCATACTGGCGCAAACTACCTTCTGATACCTCTATGGCGATCTCGTATGCACGTACCGAGTCCAACTCAACCTGGGTTACTCCGGGGATACGCAGAAGATCGTCGCGTACCCGCTCAGTCATGGCACGTATCTCTTTCTCTGAGTAAGGGCCGGCTACAGCAACAGAGATAACTTCACGACGTCTGGTTACCAGACTTATAACAGGTTTTTCCGCTTCAACTGGAAAATTGTTGATGGCGTCTACACGACTCTTGATATCCGCCAAT
>RRYU01019913.1_pt1 | contig 10332 bp, 10 predicted proteins | sample 2162651 | NCBI WGS metagenome assembly RRYU01 (sample SAMN10267283, study PRJNA491782) | microbial mat metagenome | isolation source: biomat in the production well | place: Japan: Minami-Kanto gas field, natural gas well KTG3 | collected 2017-06 | reverse complement strand
TTTTTTTAGGATATTCAAACTATAGGCAGCGTCAATTTCAAGATCTTGGACATGTAAAATAGATCTTGATTTTGCCAGCTTTGCATAAAGTAATGTAAAAGGTGCAATAAAAAATGGAGGCTCAATCGAAATCACATATTTAGGTTTCCAAGATATGTTTCTAATCAAGATTGGAATGCTGGATATAGCAAAGCTAAGCAAATGCAATAATCTGGTAATTCCTGTTGGTTGTGAAGGTACATAAATCGGACATCGCCAGATTGGGTATGGTAAAAATTCTTTTTTATACCATCCGAAACGCTTTTTTAATTTCCATTCTGGATAATAGGAGGGAGCAGTAATTACTTTAATTTCATAATTATGCTCAAACAGCCAATCGGTCATTTCACCAGTATATTTCCCGATTCCGATAAGATCTGGTTTAAAGTGCAGGCCATAAATCAATATTTTCATACAATAGTATTTATCTTAGAATAAATTCTACGGACGCGGTTTAATCGGTTTAGCGGGATTACCAAAACAGATCATTTTAGGAGGCAAATCACTATTAACGGTACTGCGGAATCCGACAATAGTACCATGTCCAATAGTTACACCGGGAGCGATGAAAACATCCGATGTAATCCAAACTTCATCTTTTATGGTAATTGCTTTTGCATAGATATCAAAAGTTGATTTCTTATAATCGTGTGAGCTGGTACATAGATAGGATTTTTGCGAGATAACACAATTCTTACCGATATTAATATTAGCCATATTGTAGAGTGTCACTTCATCTCCAATCCATGACCAATCACCAATGGTTAAAAACCATGGATAAAGGATTTTTGCTGTAGGACGAATATGCACGTTTTTACCAATTTTTGCACTAAATAATCTTAATAATGTTCTTCGCCAACCATACATGAATTGTGGGGACATACGAAATAATGTAGCTTCAATAATCCACCACAATTGAACTTTAAAAATTGGTTTACCTCTAAAGCCCTTTGGTAATTTAAATGTTTTTAGATTTTGATACATAATCAAGTTGATTGTTTATTGGTAATATCTATTAATAATTTTTCTAAAGTATATTTACTATTTATTTTATTATTAATAAAGCTTTTTAATGCAAAGTTTCTAGTTTTTTGAAAACTATTTGGATGTTTAATCCAGTTAATAATTTGTTCGTTTGCACCTTTGACAAAATTCAAATTTGAGTTGATAACTAATCCTGATTTATCGCTTATTATTTCAGAAATACATCCCTTATCATAAGCTATTACTGGCACACCATATGACATTGACTCGTGTATTACTAAAGGCTCAGCTTCTTCAAGAATTGAGGGCATCAATAACAGATCGATTGATTTGAAAAATTTTTCTTTCTCATTTGCATAAACAGAACCAACATATGAAATATATGGATGTTTTTTTAATTCATTTCTAGTATATACTTCACTTATTTTATCTTGAAATGGTCCTCCGATAATACCATTGATAGTTCTACTATGATTCAGTTTATTTAATGTATTAAAAAAATATTTTATTCCTTTTTCTATTGAGATATTTCCCAAAAAACCGACAGTTAATAAAGTTTCCTTATCTTTTATATTTTTTAACTCAGGTGGGCCTAAGAATACAGCATTTGACAATACACGGATGTGGATTGTATTATTATATTTTAATAATCGTTCTTTCATCGTATTGCACAATACAATATGTTCAGCAGATTTTTGAGAGATAAATACAATAAGTTGAAATAATATACTTGTTCTATTTAGATACGCAAAACTATGGTGATGTATATATATTTTTCTTTTTAATAATGTACCAATCAAAATAAAAATCAAATCATAGATTTGTCCAAATCCTCCCGACAGTCCAATATATAAATATTCAATACGGTTCATCGTGATCTGGTATAAATATCTTGGGATAATAATTAGTACTTTTATTAATCTATAAAATATATTAAAAATTGAACGATTTAACGTTTTTGTATTTAAATTAAAAATAACAGGTTTCAAACCTGATTTAATAAACTCATCCGTCATTGCTTTATTAATTTTAGCTAATCCATGAATTGGGGGAGGAAATGCACCAATTATGCATAGATCATATTTTGTGGTTTTATAATTCAATTAATTAATATATTTCATTTTAAATTTAAATTATTTACCGCATTAGCAATAGTTTTAGCAATTTTGTCGGGAGAATGGCGTTCTACTATTTTGTATGATTCATCACCCATTTTATCTATATTATGTTTACCTGATACAAATTCTTTCATCAATAATTCAAGTTTATTTAAATCATTTGGATCGAAAGTAAATCCATTAACACCTTCTTTTACTAATTCAGGCGCACAGCCGCATCTGTTTGAAACAAGTACAGGTAAACGACATATCATTGCTTCATTCACTACCAATCCCCACGGCTCAGAAATACTTGGTAAAACTAAAACCTTACAATTAGCGTAATATTTCACTATATTATTTTGTTGTACAAATCCAACGAGGTGAATTTGTTTTTCTAACTTATGATCCAATATATAAGATTGAATCTCCCCTTTTTGTTCACCATCTCCCAATATAATTAAGCCCCATTCATTATCTATATTGCTAATATTATTAAAGGCTGATAACGTTGAAATAACATTTTTTTCCGGTGATAGTCTACCGACAAATAAAAAATTATTTTTAGTTTGAACATTATTTTCCTTAAAAAATAAATCATTTTTGAATTTATTATATTTATGCAAATAAAATTTATTTTCTACACCATAACCAGTAATTTGTATTTTACTACTATCGACTTTCATATATTCTAAATACTGTTTTGTCTTAATTCCCGGTGACAAATGAAGTTGGAAGTGTTTAAGGAAATACTGTTTGATCTGTTCTTTGGGGAAAAAATGTTTTCTATCATCGATTGTCGAAACGAGCCAAAAAACTATTTGAATTTTATTGATTTTAGCCCAAAACAATGAAATCCATCCAAATATATTACTGTAATCACATATTATCAATTTCCCTGGTTTGATTTTTTCTAATACAAACCATGTTTTTTTTGCAATAGCAAAATTATTGATATCATCAATAGATCCTTTGAATAGTACAGTATAGGGGAATTTTATTTTAGTGTAGTCAACAATCCAATCCCGGCGTTTTTCTTTTTCAGCTATAAAGATAACTTCCAAATTTGGAATTAATTTTACTAATTCATTAAACAATGCAACTTTATAGGGAGCAATAATATTATGTATTATAATTAGTTTTGAATTATTCTCCATTTACAATATCGGTTTATAATATAAAATAATGTGAATGTATCTGATTTAGTTATTCACAAATTTTGGGAAAATTATTTTCGAAAAATCGTCTGCTGAATCAGCAAGAATAAATAGAGCCAACGGGGAATATTGTAAAAATTCACCATTTAACCAAATCAATGTTATTGGAATTGCAAGCAAGTTAAAACGCCAAAAATATCTAGTATATAAAAAAATGCAAAAAACACCCAATAATCCAAATTCAGCTAATAATCCTGCCAATCCTGATGTAGTAACAGTAGCATCACTTCTTACCACCTCAAGCTTTAATGCTGTAGCATAATGTCCAGCACCAATAAAAAAATTATCAAGAAACATCTTAAAGGCCTCAACTGTAAATAGTGTCCTTCCTACAAACGAAACATAATTTTTTGATTCTGGAGAGAATTTGTCAAATAAAGCCTGAATAATTAATTGCGGTATCAACATGTTTCCTAAAACAGATACAATTATCACAAAAGCTACAGTGATAATACTTGTAATGATAAAAAACATTTTTAATTTATTTTTCCCGAAAACAATATGATATATGCCGAGCAAAATTAAAAAAATGAATACGGTAGTACTAAAAGTAGTGATACTTGTTAAAATAAGTATTGACGTAAATAGTGTATTTTTATTTTTATAAGAAAGTAAAGTTGCAAATATCAGATGAAAACCAAATGCACCCGGTTCCCAAAAAATTGATTGGTTCCTAATCCATACAGAATTTGTGTTTATGGAGGAAATGAAATAAAAGTCCGTGATAAAATGAGTTGTTACCTTAATTTGCGGAAAAAATATCAGATATTCAGTAAAGATTTCTAATAATATAATTATGATTGATAGTATTGATAGTGTAACAATAATCACCAAATATGCATCGAATATTTTTTTTCGGAATTCTTTATTCAATAAAAAACTTAATAGTAGCATTGCTATATAAAAAAATATTACTTCATAAGCTGGGATTTGATTTATTATATCGCTTAGAAGGGGAATACATATCATCAATGATATTAATATTATACCTGGTATTGAAATGTCTTGAAATGTGAAGGAATTAATATCCTCTTGCAAGATGGAAATTGGTACAAAATATTGATAAAAAATTACAATAACCATCACGAATAGTGTGAAAGTCATAATTAAATTATAATTATAGGCAAAGCGGTACAATGACCCTGTACCCAGAATTATCCCAATAGCAATAATAATTGCCGTTATTGAAATAAACCAATTTTTATTTACCGAAAAACTCAATTAATACCCAAAATCTGATTTAATATATTTGCAAATTTTGTATTAAACTGAGATTGTTGCCAACCACTGCTCCTTTCATAACCTTTTTGTCTGAGTTCGTTAACTAATTTATCGTCAATCCATAATTTCTTCATGACATTTACTATGTCATCTAATGAATTAGGATTAAATAACAATCCGGCACTTCCAATTTGTTCAGGCATTGCATAAATATTAGATACGGCTACCGGACATCCTAATGCCATTGCTTCCAACGGTGGTATGTTTGTCGGTCCAAAAAAAGTAGGCATGATCATTGCTCGAGCTGATTTATAAAATTCAGGTATATGATCATCAGGAACATAGTCAAGTATTGTTATATGTTTTGACATATCATATTTATTAATTGCATGAATAGTAGATTCATAGCCGCCTTTTTTACTGCCAACAAATACAAATTGGATATCAGGATATTGTTTTTGAACTACTACTGTTGCTTTTATTAATGACATATGGTTTTTATGCGACCAAAACTGAGCAGGATAAAAAAAGAATTTTTTTGGTATGTCGTATATTTTATATATATCAACAGCTTTTTCATTATATATATATTGTGGTGGGATATAACGTAAGATATATATTTTATTTTTTTTTGTATTGTACGATTCTATCATCTGTCCCTTTCCAATTTTAGAATCCACAAGAATTGCCTTGGAATATTTACTAATTCTAGAATAATGCAGTTCTCTTTTTTTGAACATTTTTTTGGAAGACACTTCAGGGAATGTTTTTTCATATCGATGCATTAAATCATGTACTGTACCTAATGCCGGGATAGGTAAGCTATACGACCATATATCTTGTGATGGAAATATCCACAAATCGCATTTCTGATTGATAAAAGATTTAGAAAAAGAATCAAAATATTTACTAGTATTCCTCCAAAACCATAAAGGTGTTCGTATTTGAAACCATAATCTACTTAATATAGTTCGATTAATTTTAATAGCAGATATATTTTCTTTCTGTAAATAAGATTCCCAAAGTTTAGATGTATATGCTATTACTGTATTAAATTCTTTCGAGGGAAGGAAAAGAATTGCTTCTAATACAGTTAGATTATACTGAAATGTTCCCCCTGTTATAACTGAATCTAAATATAATCCAATCTTTTTCATACTCGTTGGCAAATAAATGTTACATACCAACTATTGAAATCGGGCTTATTACCGGTTAACCATTCCTCAGAATGAACTATCTTTAGATTGTTTTCACCAAGAAGTAATTCTATTTCGGGATTGAATAAGTAGCGCATTTTATGAATTTCTTTAATATTTTCAGTTGTTCTACTCTGTTTATTTGATATAGCGATATCAAAGTGTACATCCACCTGATTCCTGGTTGGATGAAAATGCGGTGTAGCAGTTCGGTTGACAGTAATATTAACATCCTCAAACTTTTTACTTCGTTTATATGGTTTTTCCGATAGCACAGCCGGACCATACCAACAATCAAAAATAAAAACACCACCAGTTTTTAAATGTTTTTGTGCTGTATTAAATGATTGTCTCAGATCATCATTTGAAATTTGATAACTCATAACATGGAACAATGAAATGACTACATCGAATTGTTTTTCCGCTGAGTAGGAACGAATATCACCAACAGTAAATTTTATTAAAGTAGAAATTGAATCGGGTAAGTTATTCTTTCGCTCTAGTGCTTTATTTATCATATCAGTACTTTGATCAATCCCGTATATTGGGAAACCTTTTTTCGCAAACTGAATTGCATGCAAGCCTGTTCCACATCCCAACTCAAGGACTGTTTGTGGAGATTGTTTATACCTATTAATCAGTGAGATTATATAATTTACTTCGCGAACATAATCTTTATGCTGATTTAATAAATCATAGTACTGGGCATAATCAGAAAACATTTTCAATTAAGTAATCCCAATAACTGTTCAGAAACGATATCTATTTGGTTATCTGTAATTCCTAAACCACTTGGGATGTAAAATCCTTTTCGCGCAAGATTCTCAGCAACCGGATGAGATTCACCATGAAATAGTCCCATTTTATGAAATACCGGCTGTTGATGCATTGGCCAAAAAAAAGGTCGCGTTCCTATATTTTTTGAATTAAGCAAATTAGATATATCGGTGGCATTTAAATATTTTTTATCTTTTAAGACGATACCAAATATCCAAAATATATTTTCTGCATATTCAGTTTTTGGTATAGGTAAATCTACATTTTGTAATTCTTTTAAGTTATGCAAATATCGATGACCTATTTCTCGTTTGCGAATAATGGATTTATCAAGCTGTTCCAATTGAGCTAATCCAACAGCGGCATGAATATTGCTTAATCGAAAGTTCCAACCAAGTTCATCATGTAAAAATCGCTGTTTAGGTTGGAAACATAAATTGCGTAACGACTTACATCTTTCTGCAATTTCTTCATTATCTGTTAAAACCATCCCGCCTTCACCAGTTGTGACATGTTTATTTGGATAGAAACTAAATACGCTAACATCCCCAAAACTGCCACACTGTTTGTTAAAATAGGTTTGCCCTATTACTTCCGCGGCATCTTCAATGATAAATAAATCATGTTTTTTTGCAATTTGCAATACAGGATTCATATTCGCAGGGAGTCCGTAAATATGAACAACCATAATCGCCTTGGTCTTGGAAGTAATTTTTGGTTCAATTTGTTCAACATCCATATTCCATGTATGCATATCGGAATCGACTAAAACTGGAATAGCGCCTGCTCGTACGACAGCAGATGCACAAGAGATAATAGTAAATGTTGGCATGATTACCTCATCACCTACGCCAATTCCAAGAGCGGAAATTGCTACGTCAAGTGCCACTGAGCCATTGCATACACTTATTCCGTATTTGCGATCGACTTTATTAGCAAATTTATCTTCAAATTTTTTAACAAATGGACCTTCCGATGAAATCCATCCAGTGTCTATGCACTCTGCTAAATATTTTTTTTCATTGCCAATTAATAAAGGTTTGTTTACTGGGATAAAATCATGCATAATTAAGTATTTCTTCCTTTGAATCTAGTTTTATCCGCATCACCAACATAGGGACCTTGTTTCACTTCGTACATCTCTACATCCTCAATTACTTTAAATCCATGACCACCTTTGATAAGAAGTATAGCATCTCCCGATTCTAATATTTTACTCTCTAAATAATCTCTTTTTTGATTATAAAAATCTACTTGAATCTTACCGGATTTAATAAATAGTACTTCTTGAGTATATTCTACATTTCTTGGTACAGGATTGTGGATATGTGGCTCAATAATTTTTCCTTTTGGATGATTCATATATGCTAATTGCTGAGAGAAGTCATCAGGCGTGAAAAAATGAATACCGGATTCCATAAATCGATTAGATATTATAATTGCTAATAATTCATGCCTATATTGAATTTTATATATCATAGTTTCCCTTTTATATATGAGCCAATTGAAAGAAGATATTTCGGCTTCAAATGTATAAAAGCAAAGAATTTTATTAATTGAGTATAAATTGAAAATTGATTGATTTCTTTTAACACTTTTCTTCCGCTGTGAAAATCTCCTGAATTCAATGCTAAAATTGCTGCTGTTAATAAATGTCTATTAAAAACATAATTCCCGCAATATTTGATGATATCTTGTTTATGTTTATTTATTATATACCAATATCCAGTAAAGGAATTTCTTAAATTTTCGGATATTGTTTTGCCATGTTTTTGATGATAAATAAATAATGGTTCATTTATATGAACAAATTTACATCGATGCGATAAACTGATTGCTGTATCCCACTCCTGATAAGCTAACACGTTCTCATCTAAATAATTAATCTCAATTAGACTTTTTTTTGAAGTCAATATGCTAGGGAAGAGCATTGCCGAATGCAATAAAACTTGAGGTAATACATTGTCTCCATCTAATAGTGGTAAACCCCAATATCTATCATTTTGTTCTATATTATTAACATAGCAATTGCTATGAATAACTATATCCTGATTACAATTATTTGTGACTAGTGAATTAATCTGCTTCTCCAATTTAGTTTCTAGCCACTCATCATCAGAATCAATAAATGCAATCCAATCATTTTTAGCATTTCTGATTCCCTCATTTCTAGCCTTTTGAGCTCCATAATTCTTTTTTAGTTTTACAATTTTAATTTTTTTATCAAATTGTCTGATTATTTGTGTAGAATTATCGGTTGACCCATCATCAACTACGATTATTTCATTTGGGGGGTATGATTGATTAACTACAGATTTTAAACATCGTTCTAAAGTGTTTGCACGATTATAAATTGGAATAATTACTGATATCTTAATATTATTCACAACTATTGTTGATTTTCTTGATTCGTAATTTTAATCCACCAATTACTCGCCCATATTGCATTGCTACGGGGCGGAATGTATCTATAAACCAATTTTGTAAATAGTAGTTATCTTTAAAAAGTAAGGAGGTGTTTGCCACAAATTTTTTAAAAAATATGGTTACAGTATTTATCATATATTTAATTATACTTTTATATGATAAATTTTCACCATAAATGACCCAAGCATCACGCCCTGATACATAACCATTTTTAATAAACCAAACAGGATTTAATTTATATTTATTGACTATATGCTCTATTTTCCATTCGGGCACAATCCCTATGGAATAGCCGTTTTTTTTCATCTTAATTTGTAAGAAAGTTTCTTCTCCATACGCCATTGCATCGCCTTTCATACCCATGTGGATAGGAAATCCATTAAATTTAATTAGTAATGACTTTTTTATTGCCATAATTCCACCGCTGGCAAATTCAATTTTGTGATTATTATCTTTTTCATAGTAATCGGCAGTTGAAGCATAGATATCTTTAAACCATTTAGGTTTGCCATACTTATACCATGGTGCATAAATTCCACCAAAGCAAGCGAATTTATTTTCCGAAATTATTTGTAGCGCAGTTTGTATAAAATCATTTGGTACTATCGCATCATCATCAAGATATATTATCCAATCTGTAGTAGACTTTTTATACCCTGTGTTCCGTGCATAACTCAATCCTTGTTGTTTCTCAACTATAACAGTCACATTTGAGAATGCTTCAGTAAATGATGATAAAATCTCTTCAGTACCATCATTTGAGTTATTATTTACAAATAATACTTTGTAACTAGATCTCGGCACATTTTGATTAAATATTGAAGGAATTGTTTCAGGCAATAAATGTGCCCGATTAAAAGTGCAGATTATAACCGTTACTTTAGGATTCATTTATTGATAAAAATTAATGAAAAGATAGATAGCGAAGGGCATTCTGTTGAATATTTTCGAGTTTATTTTGCCCAAAAATTTTTCGTAAAATAATGTAGATGATAAATTTTTTGTTAATTTTATAAATAGATAAAAATTCTTTAAGTCCTTGCAGAGTGTTTTGGTCTTTATGGTTCTTTGCTAGAGAAAACAGTTTGCTAGCAACATCTTTTGATATAAGAATTTTATCATTTTTCGTAAGAATATTATTCTTTAAAAAGACATTATATAATTTAACTATTATGTTTTTTGTACTGCTTAAACGTTCAGGGTCGATTTGAAAGTGGTCTCCTGTTTGTAGCTTATGTATATTCATAACTTCTGTAATATCAATTGGTTTATCAAGCTGATATTCTATATTATTTTTTATTATTTTAAAAACACATTCAAGTGTTTCTAATGGTACTTTCAGATTTAATTGACCATCCCATACTCTTCTTTTTT